>ENA-OOSI01000006-OOSI01000006.1-human-gut-metagenome-genome-assembly--contig:-NODE-6-length-111917-cov-15.411605_pt1 | contig 111917 bp, 110 predicted proteins | sample MGYA00241171_ERZ501200 | MGnify/ENA primary metagenome ERZ501200 (study PRJEB25962, sample SAMEA2042554) | human gut metagenome | biome: human gut; feature: human-associated habitat; material: faeces...
TTCCTATCTACAAAATTCACTGCTCTAGTCAACCCCAAAATTTAGGGATGATCCAAAAAAATGGGACATCAATAATCTCTTTTCCCTATTTAAGAAATCAATTAGCAAAAAGCTTTAGAAAGATGCATATTGCAGACAACAATCATAATTGACAACAATTTAATATTGTAAAACAAAACAATATTACATATTCAGGTCTCTTGAAATTGACCTTAAGTTCCAAGACGCCTAACTGATTGAAGTAAAGACTCGTTAAGTTAGGCGCATCTAAGACTTTTTAGTACTAAACGTTATTTAAGATCTTCAAGCAATGATCTGTAACCATCATTTAGTAATGGGAAAATAAAGCCTGATTTTGCATTTAAATCAGTCTTCTCAATATGAAAAGTGGTAGCGCCCCTTTCTCTCTTCCACTGATTTACAGCAAGTCTTGTAAAGTAACGAGTTACAAACAGCTTTAGATCATCACGTGAGAAATTCTGATACTCTTCTGCTAAAGTATCTAAAATTCTCTGTGGAGTGAATAGCTCTTCTTGATGTAAAACGTGAATTCTATCTAAAATCACGTAAGGCATTAAGTCACGCTCATCAGTCTGACCTGGCTTTAATTCAGCAGTTGGAGCCTGAGCTGAAATGTATGACATATCAGGCACATCAAGTTTCAAGCCTCCTTTTACAACCTCAATACCATCATCAGCTATATGCTGATTGATTTTTAGAATTCTGCTCTTTGATACGTCACCTATAGGAGACAGACCACCTGCTGTATCTCCATCCATAGTGCAATAACCTACAGCATCCTCTGAAGCATTACAGGTTGACATTAAAAGCTTGTTATAACGGTTTGCGATCATCCAGATACCAGGTGCACGAGAACGAGCCTGAATGTTCTGTAATGTCAAATCGTCACGATCCCAGTTAAGCTTATCATCAGGTGTTGTTCCATTGATGATAGCAACATAATCTTCAACTAACTTTGCAATTGACCACTCATAATGAGTTGCTCCGATGTTATGAGCAACTTTTTTTGCTGCAGTTCTGGTTACAGAGCCTGATAGAGCTGAGCCTTGATATACAGTGGTTAAGACCTGAGGCATGATCTTTTCTTTTACATAAGACTGTTTATCACCTGTAAAAGCAGGTACCTCAAACTTTAATACAGATATAAGCTCTTTATACTCTTCATAGCCTAACTCTTGTAGTGCTGCTAACTGACCATAGCAGACACAAGTTGCACAAAGACCTGAATCAGCACCACCTGACATAGATAGAGCAAAACCATGGGAACGGGTCTTTAACATCCAGTCAAACTGACCTAATGCTACAGCTCTAACAATAGTGTCATACTCATTTAAGAACTCACTGATACCTGATGATGCTGTTACAAAATCAGCTCGCTTAAAAGATAGATAGTTACTCTGTGAGACTAACTTACCGTCATCAGCAATAATTGACAGACCATCAAAGATATCAGAACCGCTTTCACAGCCTAATAAGTTAGTTGTTACAACGGTACATTTTAGATTTGAAGATAAGGCTACAGCATCTACAACACGCTTTTTGTCATCAAAAAGTTCAAAACGCTTGGCCTCAGGACAGATTAAAAGCTCTACCTTATCAAGATAAGCAAAATCACCTTCATTAAAGTAAATACCCACTTTTTTAGTTGAACCGTTTAATTCGACGTCAAAAGTATTACTTGGGGCAAAGATTTCAGATCCTATATTAAAAGATAAACCTTCTACACAAGGAGTTCTAAAGAAACGAACTCTTGAGTCACAGCTGTTATAGCATGAGTGTAAAACACTTACACCTATGATCTTGCTTTTCTTTAATAGAACATAAGCATCATAAGACTTATTGTCAGAGCCTGTTAAAGGCAGACCTACACCTACAACTATCCCCTCAGGCAGTGAGTACTTTAAATTTAACAAAGCATGCTGTGCACCTTTTGTTAACTCACTGTGCCAGAACAGATCACCACAGTTGTAACCAGAAATTGCAAGTTCTGGAAAAGCTATAATGGAGATACCTTCTTTTACAGCTTGTGCGCATTGTTTGAGAATTTTATCAAGATTGCCATTAAGATCGAGAGGTGTGGTGTTGATTCGACCTGCTGCAATGTAGTTTAAATCTGCCATACTATAAACTCCAATGAAGAATTGTGTTGTGCATACTCAATTTGCTAATCAATTTACATCTTTGGTAAACGAAATGGTGATCCTCGTAAAAGAGAACTTTTGCAAAATCAGTTGCATCCATAGTTGTTTTGCATACCGTCAAAAATAACATAATTTAGGTCATAATGATTAACTACGCCCTAAAAATGAACATTGAGATAGATTTTATTGTTTAGTTTAGTTTAATTATGTTTTACACCGGTGCTTTAAATTTTGAAGTAAAGCATTATTGATGAATTTCATCACAGAAAGAGGAATAAGCTGTAAGAGTTTTCAAAGCAGGATTGCTACAATTGAGTACAACAATTGTGTAAGTGCGTATGAGCACAAAATAAAAAAGTGAATAAGATTAGAGAGTTCATTTTATTAAACTGAACTTGATTTCAACTAAGCTCAATCTATATTCAGAATATGAACAAAGATATAAACCAATTTTTATCAAGGATCGGTATACGTGAGCAACAAGAATTATATTATTTCACAAGGTCACTGCAGACATTTAGGTGCAACTATTGAAAAAGATGGTGTAAATTTCGCCGTTTGGGCACCAGATGCAGCCGAAATTGATCTTTTACTGTTCGATGCAGTAGATGACGATTCCCCTTATGTAGTACATCTGTCCTCTACAGTTTTTAAATCCACCTACTTTTGGCATGTATTTGTTCACAATATAGGTGCTGGTCAAATCTATGCTTATAGAGTAACAAAAACTGTAGACAGTCCACAGGCACAATCTCAGGCAGAAGAGATTAACAAGATCTTAATTGACCCATATGGAAAGAGAGTACTCTTCCCTGATGATTACAAAAGATTCCTACCTAAAGACGAGAAGCTTGCTTTTAAATATGCACCTAAGAGTGCTGTCATCAATGTGGACGAGTACGATTGGGGTATTGATACTTTTCCTCACCATTCACTTGAGAACACCATCATCTATGAGATGCATGTAAAAGGATTTACGGCTGATAAAAGTTCAGGTCTTTCAGATGAGCTAAGAGGCACCTACAAAGGTCTTATTGAAAAGATCCCTTATCTTGTAGAGCTAGGTATCACAGCAGTAGAGCTCATGCCTGTATATCAGTTTGATGAAAAGGATGCTAGACCTAATATGGATAACTATTGGGGCTACAGTCCTATGGCATTTTTCTCAGTACACGAAGGCTACAGTTCCGATAAAAGTATTGAAGGACCTGTAAAAGAGTTCCGTGACATGGTCAAAGCCCTTCACAGAAACGGCATCGAGGTTATCCTAGATGTGGTTTACAACCACACCTCTGAAGGTGATGAGAACGGTCCTAGTTACTGTTTTAAAGGTTTTGATAAGGATGGCTACTACATCATTAAAGATGGCTATTATCAGAACTACTCTGGATGTGGCAACTCTTTAAATGCTAACCAGCCTGTTGTAAGAAACCTGATTATTGACTCACTTGTCTTCTGGCATGAGAAGATGCATGTTGACGGATTTAGATTTGATTTAGCTTCTATTCTAACCCGTGACAAATTTGGCGCCCCAATGAACGACAACACAACCTTGTTGTCTATTGATGCAAACAGACGACTTGCTGAGGCCAAGTTAATTGCAGAGCCATGGGATGCAGGCGGTCTGTATCAGTTAGGTGCTATTTCAGGGTCTAAATGGAGAGAGTGGAACGGACAGTTCAGAGATGATGTCAGAAGCTTCATGAGAGCAGATCCTGGTATGGTCAAAAAGTTTGTTTTAAGACTTTTAGGTTCTCCTGATATTTACAACGAGCATATGGTTGATGCTCAAAAGTCTGTTAACTTTATCACCTGTCATGATGGCTTTACCTTGTACGATTTGGTTTGCTATTCACACAAGCATAATCTTGCTAATGGAGAACATAACCGTGATGGTAATGATAACAACTATTCAGCAAACTACGGCTTTGAGGGCCCTACCGATGATGTTCATTTAAATGAATTAAGACTTCGTCAGGTGAAAAACTTCATGGCAATTACCATGCTCTCACTGGGTACTCCAATGATCTGTATGGGAGATGAAGTACTGCGCTCTCAAAATGGTAATAACAATGCCTATTGCCAGGACAATAAGCTTAGCTATTTAAACTGGGATCTTAATGAGCAACAGCGTGAGATGTTTGATTTTACCAAGACACTAATTGGTCTTTCCAGAATCGGTAAAATTAAGCATGTAAATGATACACCTCACCATAAATTAGACAAATTGCTCACTAATGCCAAGATCCAGTGGCATGGTATAAAACCATTCCAGCCCGATTGGTCTGATATGTCTCACTCAATTGGCTTTTTATACTACTACAGTAAACAAGAGATGTATGCCTACATCTTTGTTAATGCCTTTTGGGAAGATTTGACTATCGAAATACCATGCGTTCCAGGTCACCTTGATAAGAGCTGGTACCAGTTCATCAATACATCTCTAGGACCTGGTAAAGACGTAACTCCATTCTATATGAGTACCAGGTATCACGCAGGTGAAAAGATTAAAGTAAAAAGCAGAACTGTTTTAATGCTACTGTGCCCTAGCACTTAACTTTTAACAACTACCTATTTAGCAAGTAAATAGGTAGTGTTCATATCAAAAAAATAAATATAGCATTTAATAAATATATATAAAATACTTTATAATCTTTAATAAAATAAAGTACACTGGCATGTTTGGTTTTACTGAAGATGAGACCTTAAAGTTCTTAAAAGACTATGATCTTGAATATTGTTTTCCAATAGTAAAAGAGTACTACAGTGGTTACAAATTCTACGACAAAGAAATCTTTAATCCGGTAGATGTTGTTAACTTTGTAAAAAACAATTTTGAACAAAAGCGAAAAGGCATAGCTTCAGAAATTAAAACAGATACCTACTGGTGTGATCTTGTTTCTAATAAAGATAAGAGTTAAAAGAAAAACTAGATAATTTGTCTGGTTATGCAACAAATATCATTCAGATCTTAATTAATGCTAAGTCTGCTACCTTTCAATTAAACGATTCCATGAACTATGACATTTTATCAGAGAATAGCTTTGACGACTTTTGGTCTCTGTTACTACACAAAGGATATTTAACAGTAGATTGGAATGCAACTTGCGCCTTAGATGATAGCAGTATAAGATACAATAATATTTGTGCAAAACTTCCTAATCTTGAGATACGTGACTATCTTATCAAGCTCTTTCAGTCAAAATTTGGCTCTGAATTTATAAAGCATAACCTGCATAATAAGCTTGTTGATGCTTTGTCTTGTGGCAATCAAAAAGAAATCTATGACATCTTCTTTGACATGTTACAAAAATATGTCTCAGTCAGAGATACAGCAACTAAAGCTCCTTTAGAGAACTACTATCATGGCTTTTTAAATGGAATTTTTACCTGTTGTGAAAATCTCATCACTGATTACCATTCTAACTATGAATCAGGCAACGGTTATCCTGATATTACCTTTAAAGCAGAGCGCAATACCAAAGCTGTAATCATAGAGATTAAAGTAGAGCCTACAGGTTCGGATATAGCAAACTTAAGTGAAACAGCACTGTCTCAAATTGAAGGGAAGAATTACGCTGAACCTTTTATGGGAAACAGGATGATTCAAAGTATCTATGCTTACGTAATTGCCTTTGCAGGAAAGAACTGCGCTGTTAGCGTAAAAAAGCTGAAGTAAAAGAATCTTTTCAAATAGAAAGCAAAAGTATCTATTCTTAAAGAAGATGAGTAAATAAGTTAGATTTGCATGAAGCAATGTTTGCATCTGTATAAGCTATGTTGATGCAAACATTTCAAAATAAGGGATCTCTGTGTGCAACTATTCAGTTTAGCTTAGTCTTGATGTGCACCTAAAATCTTACAAGCTATTTCAACTGATGATTTATCAGGCATTGGAGTATTTTTGAGCTTGTAATCAATACCTAGAGCTTCATATTTATGTACACCTAATGAATGATAAGGCAGTACTTCAACTTTTTTGACATTTGATAAAGAATCAATGATCTTTCTTACATTCTGTAACTGTTCATTGTTATCAGTAATGCCTGGAACCAAAACATGTCTTATCCATACTGGTATATGCAGTTCATCTAAATGATGAGCGCAAGACAGGATGTTCTCATTGCCGATACCTGTTAGTTTTTTGTGTTCAGCACTGTCAGAATGTTTAATATCTAATAACACAAGATCTGTGTATTTCATAAGCTCATCGAACTTTTGCTTATACTCATCAGTATCTCTATAAGGACCTGCTGAAGTATCAAGACAGGTGTTTACACCAAGTTCCTTGAACTTTTTAAATAATTCAGTTACAAATTCAATTTGAACTAATGCTTCGCCACCGCTTACTGTAACGCCGCCATCTTTGCCCCAGTAGTTTTTATAACGCATGGCCTTATTGACTACAGTATCAACATCGTAAGTCTCCCCTGTTTTCATTTTCCAAGTATCTGGATTATGACAATAAAGGCAACGCATTGGGCAACCTTGCATAAAGACCACGAAACGAACACCAGGTCCGTCTACAGATCCGAAAGTTTCAAAAGAGTGGATATAACCTTGAGTCATTACATGTGTCCTATAAATTCTAGTTTCTGATAGATACTTGATGCTCTGAATCGTTATGAGTAATTCTATCTTATTCAGACAAAGGGCGCCAAAAGGCGCCCTCTTTATACAGATTATAGTGTAATTTTTCTAAATTACATTGCCTTATGACAAGTTCTTGAAATTACATCTAACTGCTGCTCACGAGTTAAATCGATGAACTTAACAGCGTAACCTGATACACGGATTGTGAAGTTTGCGTACTCAGGCTTCTCTGGGTGCTCCATAGCATCGATTAACTTCTCGGTACCGAATACATTAACGTTCAAGTGGTGTGCGCCCTGGTTAAAGTAACCGTCCATTACCTGAACTAAGTTCTTAACACGCTCTTCCTCTGAGTGACCTAATGCATCTGGGCTGATGGTCTGGGTGTTTGAAATACCGTCTAAAGCATACTCATAAGGTAGTTTTGCAACTGAGTTTAGAGATGCTAATAAGCCTGACTTCTCAGCACCGTATGATGGGTTTGCACCTGGTGATAAAGGCTCGCCTGCCTTTCTGCCATCAGGTAATGAACCTGTAGCCTTACCGTATACAACGTTAGAAGTAATGGTGAGAATTGAGGTTGTAGCCTCAGAGTTACGGTAGGTATGACGCTTCTTTAACTTAGTTAAGAAGGTTCTTAATAACCATACTGCAATCTTATCAGCACGATCATCATCATTACCGTAACGAGGGAAGTCACCTTCAACCTCGAAGTCAACAGCAATGCCGTTCTCGTTGCGGATTGGCTTAACCTTTGCGTACTTAACTGCTGATAATGAGTCAACTACGTGTGAGAAGCCTGCAATACCAGTTGCGAAGGTACGACGTACATCAGTATCGATTAAAGCCATTTCAGCAGCTTCGTAGTAGTATCTGTCGTGCATGTACTGAATTAAGTTCAATACATTAACGTACAGATCAGCTAACCACTCTAGAACGATGTCGTAGTTTGCCATTAACTCATCGTAGTTTAAGTACTCTGAGGTGATCTTAGGTAATCTTGGGCCAACCTGCATACCGGTCTTGCAATCAATACCGCCGTTCATTGCGTATAGAAGAGCCTTAGCCAAGTTTGCACGAGCACCGAAGAACTGCATTTCCTTACCAGTCTGTGTTGCAGATACGCAGCAGCAGATTGAGTAATCGTCGCCCCATACTGGACGCATTACATCATCGTTCTCGTACTGAATTGATGAGGTATCAACAGAAATCTTAGCAGCATACTTTCTGAAGTTTAATGGTAACTTCTCAGTGTATAGAACTGTTAAGTTAGGTTCTGGTGATGGTCCCATGTTCTCTAAGGTATGTAAGAAACGGTAATCGTTCTTAGTTACCATGTGACGGCCGTCCATGCCGAAACCTGCAACTTCTAGAGTTGCCCAAACTGGGTCGCCTGAGAATAACTGGTTGTATGAAGGAATACGTGCGAACTTAACCATACGTAACTTCATAACTAAATGGTCGATTAACTCCTGTGCCTCTTCCTCAGTTAAGGTACCTTCTTTTAAGTCACGCTCAATATAAATATCAAGGAATGTTGATACACGACCTACTGACATAGCAGCGCCGTTCTGAGTCTTGATAGCAGCTAGGTAACCGAAGTATAACCACTGAACTGCTTCGCGAGCGTTGTTAGCTGGCTGTGAAATATCAAAACCATAGCTCTCAGCCATAACCTTCATAGCATTTAAAGCTTTGATCTGATCTGCTAACTCTTCACGCTGACGAATAATGTCATCAGTCATGGTACCGCAACCACAGTTTGCAAAGTCAGCTTTCTTCTGAGCTACTAAGAAATCAATACCGTATAGAGCTACACGACGGTAGTCACCAACGATACGGCCACGACCATAGGTATCTGGAAGACCAGTGATGATCTTGTTCTTACGAGCAAGTCTCATTTCAGGAGTATATGCATCATATACAGCCTGGTTGTGAGTCTTGTGGTACTCGTTGAAAATCTTGTGGAATTTAGGGTTAGGGGTATAACCATAGGTGGTGCAAGCTTCTTCTGCCATCTTGATACCGCCGTATGGCATGAAAGCACGCTTTAAAGGCTTATCAGTCTGTAAACCTACAACCTTTTCAAGATCCTTGCTATCAGCACTGATGTAACCTGGACCGTAAGCAGTAATACCAGAAACAACCTCTGTTTCCATATCAAGAACACCGCCCTTTGCGCGTTCTTCATGCTGTAACTGCTGTAACTCGCCCCATAGCTTATCGGTAGCTTTTGTAGGACCTGCTAAGAATGACTCATCGCCATCATAAGGTGTGTAATTGTGCTGAATGAAGTCTCTAACGTTAACATCATCGACCCAATGAGAGCCGGTAAAACCGCGCCACTGTTCTTTCATGATTACTCCTAATTAAGTTCAAACAGATTTTTTTATCTGTCGTAAACGTTTCTGTTCTTTTTTAACTGAAACATAATCGCTTTTTCAAGCATGATGATTATATAGATAAGATCCTTTTTTTCCTAGTGAACGGATGTAATGTTTTTGCAAAAAAATACCGATTTAATTCAGAAATGGCTTTATTACAAGGAGTTAGAAAGAATTTAAATAATTATGATTATTAAACTTAGTTAATTAACCTAGTAAACTCTTGAAGCAATCCTAGTTATAAAGATTTTTTTACAAAGGTTAATTAACCTCAAATTTTTGTAAATTTTAAATTAAAAAATTCATGTTTAAACCTAAATTCAAAATTCACATGGCTATTTTTGTGATCTTTATAAACTATCGTAACATTGTTTAAATTGAGTACCTAACGTTTTTAAATGAACTATATTATTTCTTAGATAGACTCTATGGGGTTCACAGATAAAATCTAGATAAAAGGATTACCCTTTTCATCGGTCAATCTTTCTCTTAACAGGCCTTGCTTATACATCTCTAAAAGATCTTCAAGATCTGAGATAAGCTCTTTTATTCCCTGTCCAAGATCAGTATCTACCACCATCTTTCTTTGTTTAAAATCTTCAACATAAATTACCTGCAAGTCAGCAATATCACTGTTGTTGGCAATAGCATCTTTTATGGTAGTAAAAGGAGTATGAGCCTTTAGATGCAAATAGTGTGAGCTATAGATTAAGGTATAACCTGCAATACCTGTTTTAGCCTGATAAGCTTTGCAAAAGCCTCCATCTATAACTAAAAGTTTTCCTCCTGCTCTTACAGGAGTTTCTCCGTCCTTTGCCATGATAGGAGTGTGGCCATTGATGATATGTCCATTATTCGGATCTAAAGAGAACTCTCTTAAGATTTGATTACAAGTTTTCTCTTCGTAATAATAGGTGTAGTACGGATTTCTAGGCTCATGCCAAGTTGACTCATCTTGTACAAACAGCCTTTCAAAGAGTTTCATTCTGCGACCTGAAAGTGGTGATAATGGACCTGTCCACATGTACCACAAGAAATCTAAATGCTCTTGATCTCGAAAGGTATAAGCTTCGCGAATTTTCTTTTGGCAAAAATCAAGGTAATCACGACCTGACAGTTCATTACCGTCACATTTAATCTTTTTAAAGGAGCCATCCTCATCTAATGGGATACATCCATGGTAGAGCAAATTGCCATTAAAGCACTGATACATGGTACCTTTAGAATACAGAAACTTTACATGGTTATTAAGTCTTACTGAACCTGTAAATGACGCTACCAAATCATCTACAACTTCCTGTTCAGCTTTAGTTAATACATAAGGATGAGCTTTATCTACTGTTGGCAGATCAGTTGTCTTTAACTTATAAGTCTTACCGTCAGTTAAAGTAACCGAACCATTTTTAAGATCAAGACCATCTAACACTAATCTGTCATCTAATTCATACTCAGGATGTCTTTTTACTAACTGACCGATGAGTTTTACAGCCAAAACGGCTACGGCTTTATGGTCTGCAGGAAAGTCCTTTTCATTTTTATAAGTAGAATTTGCAAACATGGCAAGTTTTCTTAAAGAAATACCATAGCCATTCTCAAGCATTTTAAAGTTCTTATAGCGGATGTTGTTACAAAGTACATTCACTGCACACAAAGCAGAACCACAACAGGCACCAATCCAGAGTACATCATGATTACCCCATTGCAGATCAAGATCATGATATTTCATTAAAAGATCCATGCACTTATCTGGGTGAGGACCTCTGTCAAAGATATCGCCTAAGACATGCAGTCTGTCGACAGCTAATCTTTTGATAAGTTTACACAGTTCTAAAATGAAATATTTAGCAGAGCCAGTTTTGATAATCGCCTCTAAAATAGAACGGTGGTAAGCCATTCTTGAGTTTTGATCATCTGATTTAGCATGCATTAACTCATCTATGATGTATGAAAAGTCACCATCAATTGCTTTTCTTACCTTAGAACGTGAGTATTTTGAGGAGAGGTAATTTGATAGTGCAATTAAATCGAGTATGGTCTTGGTATAAAAAGAGTTTAAATCAGTGCTACCGTCCTTTTCTTTGTTTAAAAGACATTCATTTGGATAGTAAATGAGAGTGCATAGCTCATCTATTTGCTCTTTAGTGTAATCAGTAAAGACTAATCTTACCTTTTCTTTGATAACGCCTGAGGCGTTATTTAAGATATGTTTAAAAGCTTCATACTCACCATGAATATCAGAAATAAAATGCTCTGTGCCTTTTGGCATAGATAAAACGGCTTTCAGATTTATTAATTTTGTGTAAACCGCATAGCGGTTGTCATACTCTCTTGAAAGAAGCTCAAGATATCTCTGTCTCTGGAACATGTTATTTTCCCTAGATTTATCTGCAGTCTAAAAAAGTTCATCTCATGAAATTATCACAACTGGACTTTTCACAAAATAAGCCTCATTTAATTTCAAAAAGCAAAAAAATGAATATGAATCATTGCGCTTTCAGTCTATTTTATTCTTTACAGTCAGCTGCAATTGTATATATTTTTTCGCAGTCACTCTTATATAAAACCACGAACCTTCCTTCACTTCTGTTTTGTTCATTCACTCCGAGCATACTCAACAGCAGAGGAATATCTTCTTTTTTTGCGCCTATATCTTTAAAAGACAGTGGCATTCCAATTGATTTTAGAAAATATCTCAGAGCATTTATGCCTTCTCTTGCGGTTACAGACGGATCATCAAAGTCGAAAGGTACATTAAAAACCTCTGAAGCAAATCTTGCAAATCTCATTACATCATGTTTAAAGACATACTCCATCCAGGCAGGAAACATCACAGCAAGACCAGCTCCATGTGCGACATCATATAATGCTGACAGCTGATGTTCCAGATGATGTGTTGCCCAGTCCTGTTCTCTGTCCACGCCGCAGATATTGTTATGTGCCAGTGAACCTGCCCACATCAGGTTTGCCCTTGCATTGTAGTTGTGTGGATCTTCCATAACAGTCAATGCATTCTTAATGATTGCTCTTAACAGCCCTTCACAGATGTTATCGGTAACGTCAACACCGTCAGAATTAGTAAAATATCTTTCCATGATGTGAGCCATCATGTCGGTAACACCACAGGCTGTCTGATATCTGCTGACAGTAAAAGTCAGTTCAGGATCCAGTATGGCAAATAAAGGTCGGTTCAGCTCACTTGAGCAACCGCATTTGATAACCTGACCTCCTATTGTTTTTTCTATAACTGTAGAGGTTGAGCTTTCAGAACCAGCTGCAGGAATTGTAAGCACCACACCTACTTTCAGTGCTGCAGTAGGCTTTCTTTTTCTTAGGTAAAAATCAAAGAAATCTCCCCCTTCACTGTCTGCAGCTCCTAAAGAAATCGCCTTAGCTGTGTCGATTACAGAACCGCCTCCCACAGGAAGAATGAAATCCACTTTTTCCTTCATGGCTATTTGAATTCCCTCATACACAAGATTAGCTCTTGGATTGGGTTTTACTCCTCCAAGTAAGGTGTAGCCAATTGAATATGAAGCAAGTTGCTCTTTAATTGAGGATAACAGCCCTGAACGCACAGCAGAACCTCCACCATACACAATTAAAACTTTTTTAAATCCTAGCTCATAGACAGTCTGTCCCACTTTAGAACTTACACCCTGACCAAAGATATATTTTGTAGAAACACAGAACTGAAAATTTTCCATATAAATCCTTACCTGTTGTTTTAGAACGAATTATCAATAGACATCACAGTGACAAACAAAAGAAATTATACAGAATATAACGAGTTGAGATTTGACTGAGTTATAAGATTTATATGAAAACTGTGCATGTGCTGAATAAAACAAACTAACGTGCAACGAAATGACAGTTGCAACAGCAAAACAGCACTTAATCTCTATTTATTTGTGAATTTTATAGAAAATTGGAAACATATATGGAATGGAATTATTACAGGAAAGAAGATTGTATTGTGAAAAAAAGGCTGCATTGCACAGCCGTAAAAGGCGCCTCTGAATATCCTCGAAAAGGAGGGAGGCAATCATGAAGATCTAGAGCCTGAATCTCAGATTTTGATAAGCAAAAAACTGTTTAATATTTTGTATGGTAGTGACTGCTAAGCGTAAACAATACCATCGACACTGACTTTATATGCAAGGAGATTCTCAATCTCAACACGTGCAGCATCTAAAACAGATACATCCAGCTTTTCTACAATAATTACAGCATCACTGTCGGTAATTTCCTTAAGCTTGCAATCTTTAACAAAATCGTAGGCAACACCTGATCTGGACAGGGCAGTGCTGATAATTTCTGTTGCATTGCTGATGTCCTTACCCTCAAGAGTTGAAACTAGAACAACTTTCTTTTTACCAGCAGACAGGATTTCTACAGCATTTTCAAGTCTTACTTTTTCGTCAGGTATTTCTTTTGAAAATGAGCTTTCATGCAATACAGCGATGTTCTTCAAGCCGTACAGATTCTTAAGATATTCACTTGAGGTTATCTTTCCGGAGAACAGATACTTCATACCAAAATATGCTGCACCAAGGAAGATCCCTCCAAATAAACCTGCGATTGTGAAAATCACAAGCTTCATGGTTTTATAGTCTTCAAGAGTCTTCATCTTTGAACTAATATCTTCAGGAGGAAGAGGCTGAACCTGATTTAAAATCTGATTTTTCTTGTTCTCAATTTCATTATTGAGTTTTACCACTGCATTGTCTGTATCGCGATTTAATTTAATTAAACCTGCGTTGTAAATTCTCTCAAGAGAAATTGGAACAATTTTTATGATGTAATCCTGACCGTAAAAATCTGTAAATTCCTTATCAAACACTTCTTTTACTTTTTCCAGTTTTGAAAGAGTTTCTTTAGAATCTCCTTTAAGGCTTATGACAAAAGAATAACTATCAATTGCAGAGAAACCGAAAAGTTCTCTTACAGGCTTCTATGTAAGATTCATGCTAATTCCAAGGCTTTTTGCAAAGGCCTGAATATACTTTTGTGTATGCAGCAGTCTGTTAGCAAAGCGCACAACTGTTGACTCATTTTCAAAAGTCTCTTCCTCACCTTCTTCTTTTGACTTTAATGCCTTCTTTACAGATGCATGTTTGGCATTGCAATCTTGGCATTTTTTTCACGGACAGAATAGTAGAACTCACTTTCCCAATAACTTTCAGGGGAAAGATTGTAGAGTTTTGAATTTCTGATGTACTCTTGAGTGGTGGCAAGTTCTCTGTTGAAATTTTCAAAATCCTGTTCTAAAAACTTTTTATGAAGGTCAACATTTCTTTTTTTACTTTCGTACTCAGAGTAACGAGCCTCATAGTCTTCCTTATAAAGGTTATATGAAACTTTCTCTTTTTTCTTTACAACTTTACCATCAGGTTCTTTTTCAATCTTTTCAATTGTGAAAATATTATTTACTTCGGCAAGAGGAGTTGAAGAAAACTCAAAACGACAGTATTTATATGAAAATCCCAGAACCGCAAAAACAATTCCTAAGATTAAAAGTGTTTTGAATTTTGACAATATGAAACGAAACAATCTTAAAAGATCAATTTCAATTTCTTCATTCTGTTCGTTCATTGCTTATTCCTGTATCAAATAATGAATATTTATGTTTGGACGCAAAAAAACAGTATTTTTCTGTAAACAAAAGTCAGATATGGGTAATGGTCCGTTTATCTGCCATGTTCCGGAGATAAAGTTACAATATATTTTTTATGCACTTTATCACAGGTCAAAAAAAAGACGCTTTTTTTATTTTTCACAAAATTAAATTTTTCTGAACATTGTTAAAACATCTGTAAGCAAGTCCCAAAACAGGTAAATATCTGTCGTATAAATTTGACACCTAGAGATTGGCATGATTTACTAAGGATGGACCGATTTATTCGGATTTTAAACATATTTTGAGGTTAAATGATAATGAAGCTAATGTCTTTGTGCCTTTTAAGTACCATATGTCTGGGTACCGTGAATAGCGCGATGGCTGAAAACAGCGATAAAGTAAATATCTGGAACTGGAGCTACAATATTGGAGAACACACTGTAGCCGACTTTGAAAAAGATACCGGTCTTAAGACCAGCTATGTGGAATACGACTCAAATGAACTGCAGGAAGCAAGACTGCTTGCCGGTAATACCGGTTTTGATGCAGCTGTAGTCGTAAGCTACTATGTACCAAGAATGGCAAAATCAGGTGCATTACAAAAAATCGACCATTCAAAAATTCCTAACTGGGTCAAGTTAAACCATGCAAGATTAGAAAAGATGGCAACTTTAGATCCAAACAATGACTACGCCTACCCTTATATTGAGATCTCCATCGGTATTGGCTATAACAAGCAAAAGATTGAAGAGATCTTTGGCAAAGATTACAAAATTGATTCCTGGGATTTTCTATTCAAAAAAGAAAATTCTGACAAGCTCAAAAAATGCGGTATTGCTGTAATTGACTCTCCTATTGAGGTTATCTCAGCTGTTCAGCATTACTTGGGTAAAGATCCTTTATCTCAGAAAGCAGAAGATTACGAAGAAGCTAAAAAGATCTTAACAAATCTGGCAGCTAACACCGCTTATTTCCAGTCTAACCGCTATGTAACAGATCTTGCATCAGGCGAGATTTGTGCAGCTATTGGTTACTCAGGTGACATTATTCAAGGCAGACACTTAGCTGCACATGGTAAACACAAATACGATATTGAATATGTAATTCCAAAAGAAGGTTCTATCTTCTGGTATGACAGCTGGACTGTACCTCGTGGCGCAAAGAACTATGACAACGCTATGAAATGGTTTGACTGGCTATTAACTCCTGAGAACGCAAGAAAACTCTCTGACGAGTTAGGTTATGTTCTACCAGTTGATGAGGCTATGGACAACTTATCTGAAGAGCTTAAGTCAAATGACAGTATTATGCTTTCAGATGAGAAACTAAAGACCATGTACTTTATGCAACCGACTCCTGCTAAAACAACTAAGATAACTAACAGAGTATGGAATGCTATGAAGACAGATTCATCAAAAATAAAATCCTCAGATGTAACTGAGGATGATGCTAACGGTTGGGACTAATTGCCTCGATTGTGAGTTTTTCTAACAGGACCTCTGCTAAGTGATTTTGGCAGAGGGAAACGAGTGGAGCTGACCTTAAAGGCCAGCTTCTTTTTTACTAAATCATGTCTTGATGAAACGTCATCCTCCATCAAATCAGTTGCACTCTTGCCCTGAATTTTATTTATTGCCTCAAATCTTTGAGAAAGCCTTTCTCTTTCATGGATAACTAAAAGCTCTTTTACCATCCCGTCATCACTTTGAGACAACAGAGCTCTCTTTACAGCTTTAACTAAGGCTTCTTCACTGAGCATACAGGTTCTCCGTAATGTTGATAGATAATAAGATCAGAGTGCTTTACAGTTTTTGCAAAATCGCAGGTTCTGACAATGGAATTTACATGATAGAAACGGCTTAAAATCTCGTTTGCAAAAAATGTTGGCTTAGTTCTAACATCTGCCACAAAGATATAGCGAGAGGTTTCAACTGTCAAAGGACTTACCACCAGATCTTTTACTCCTGCATCTAATTGCTGTTGAATTTCATAATCACGCTCCACCATATCCTGTTTTACCTTTAAAAGTCCGCCTAAGGCATTCTCACCTGTAACTAGAATATAGACAAAGCATAGAGTGTATAAAGATACTGTCAATGTTTTTGGCATTACCTTTATATCTTCTTTCTTTAAAATAAAGTAAACACCTGATATACAAGCAATCAAAGCACAGGTAAATGGAGTTGCGGTTCTTGCTGGAAAATTAGGAGAAAAAATCATAATTGCCAATGATGCAAATCCAAAGATAAAGAGGTAGAACACTCCTATAAAATCATTTTTATATTCAACAAATTTATCTTTTGAAAAGAATTTATTTTTATAAGCAATAAAGAGTAAATAAACAAGTGACAGAATTAAAGGTAATTCTTCTAACAAGGTTAAGAAGAAAATATCCAATGTCACTGCTAAATGGGAGAAGTAATTAAAGCTACCGGTTGTTTCCATCATCTCAAGACGAGCATTGTTACCAGGAGACAATACTAAAACTAAGAAGCCTATACAAGTACCAACAAAACCTGTGATATGCCAGAAAGATAACTTCTTTACCTTATAAAGATATAGACATAACAGGAAGTTAGCAGCACAGATAGCAAATCCAGTGTTCTCATTACACCAGCCTGCGATGATTCCTAACAGAAACATCATAATTACAAAAGGTACTGACTTTTTACAATTATCCGCATTTATTGAAAATCTATAAGGCAAAAGGAATGCCAAAATGAAGGTGGTGGTATACAGATAGTTACATGAGGTAACTAACATAAAGATAACTTCACCATAGGCTCTCAGACATAACCATAAAGCTACAGTTATAAAAAGTACTGGCAGAATTAAAAGCTTAAATGGATTTACTCTTTTTCCTTTAGCTTGAACATAGATTAAGTAGATCAAAACTAAATAACAAAGACCAGCACCTACAGCTGACACATATTTACCGCCCCATAATAACAGCTGAGCTAATACATGTGGAGGGGTTCTACCACCCCAAGTAAAGTAGTGACGGTATTGAGATACTACAATGTCGCTAAATGATGACACAAGATCTTGAGTACCCTCAATCATCATGTAACGGTAATCATTAGAAAAATATGGGATTATGTAAGCACAGGCTGTGATAAACACAAACCAAGCTAATAGATAAATAGGACTTTTTAGGTATTTCATTTTCAGTCTAATATTGTGCCAATTTGCAGAATTTAATCTATCTAGCATAAGTAACATCAGTCGTTCTTCTTAAAGAAAGACAGCATGTTTTTACTACGATAGATTTTAGCTAACACACAAATGATGTAAAATTGTGAATAGTATAACGCAACTTGTTATTTATTATCACCTTGTATTATCAAGATGATTCATCTTGTCATTCTTACTGATAGTATCGTGTGACATTTGATAGTTCATGTAATTCAATATATTGCTAAAAAATAGATATTGAAGACAGTTCAGGCAAAAAAAACATAAAAGCAAACAACAATGCAGTTAAAAGATCTTATAAAGGGTGGCATCAATGCAACCTTTTCTAATACCGTAAAATCAATTGGTAATTTAAATTCTACAGGTTTGACAGGAGCCATAGCTGCTATTTATGAGCAAGCTACACACGATTGTACATCTTGTCCTATATTAGTAATTTGTGCCGATAGCTTTGATGCTCAAAGCTTAAGAACCAATTTAAAGGCTCTACTTCCTAAAACTGACATTGAGTATTTCTCAGATTGGGAAACCTTGCCATATGATACTTTATCCCCTCATCAGGATATTGTCTCTTCAAGAATAAAGCTCTTAGCTGCAATGCCTGAGATGTCAGATGGTATTGTCATTACTACTGTACAAGCTCTAATGCCAAGAATTGCTCCTTTGTCTTTTATAAAAAAGCAAAGCTTTTCTATAAAAGTTGGTGATAAACGTGACATCACCATGATGAAAAAAGATCTTACAACTCATGGTTACCTCCTTGTAGAGCAAGTACTCTCTCCAGGTGAATTTGCAGTACGAGGTTCTATTGTCGATATCTATCCTATGGGTTCTAAGACACCATACAGAATAGATTTCTTTGATGATGAAGTTGATAGCTTGAGAATTTTTGACGTCGACTCCCAAAGATCATTAGAAAAAATTAATTCTGTTTCAATGTTACCAGCTCATGAATTTCCTCTAGATGAGTCAGGTATCAGTCTGTTCAGAAGTAATTATAGAGATGCCTTTATAGGAGCAAATCTTACTAATCATCCTATCTATCAGGCAATTTCTAAAGGAGCAATTCCAGCTGGTATTGAATACTATCTACCTCTATTCTTTAGTGAAGTTGAACCTGTATTTAACTACTTAAATGAAAAGTTCAAAATCATAACTGTAGATGATGTAACTAAAGCTTGTGACGATTTCGATGTAGATGTTCATAAAAGAGCTTTAGAGTACGCTGGTAACTCAGATCACCCAACTCTGCCTGCTCAAAGAGTATTTTTAACTCCTAAAGAATTTAATGATAACTTAAAAAAGTTTGAAAGAATTTCTTTATACAAAAATCCTTTTGCAAAAGATTCAGTCTCAAAACGAGGCTTTTACAATACTGATTTTGAAAAGGTACCAGAGATTGCTTTTAACCATCAGGAAAAAGAATCATCAAGAGCTTTTATTGCCTTTACTGATGACAAAATCAGTCACGGTTACAGAATTTTAATCTGTGCGCTCTCTGAAGGAAGGCGTCAGTCCTTAAGAGAAATCATGCCTCAAGTTTTAGTTGATAAATTTGGCATGAAAGCAGCCTCATCTTTTGAGGACTTTTTAAACGAAAAAGCCCCTCTGATGATGACTATTGCTCCTTTTGATGAAGGTATGATCCTTCCATCATCAAAACTGTGTGTCTTAACAGAAAGTGAGCTTTTAGGCTTTAAAGTTGTAAAACAAAGAAGAGCTTCATATAAATCGAAGCTCTCTCAGGATACCATCATCCGCAACCTCTCATCCTTAAAAGAAGGTCAAGTCGTAGTTCACATCGACCATGGTATCGGTCGTTATCGTGGTCTTAAGATCTTGGATATTGGAGGCATCAAAGGTGAATTCTTAACCATAGAATACCTAAATGGTGATATGCTCAATATCCCTATTACCTCTTTATCAAAAGTCGCAAGATACTCTGGCTCTGAGAATCCTCCTTTATCACGATTGGGTAATGACACTTGGTCTAAAAAGAAAGCTAAAGCAGTACAAAAGGTAACAGATGTTGCAGCTCAGCTTTTAGATCTTTATGCTCGCCGTGAAGCTGTCGCAGGTACTGCATTTAAAGTTGATGAAAAAGCTTTGGATGAATTTGCTTCAGGATTTGGCTATCAGGAAACTCCTGATCAGATGGCTGCCATTAACAACACTATTTACGATCTGTCAAAAGAACAGCCAATGGACAGATTAGTTTGCGGTGATGTAGGTTTTGGTAAAACCGAGGTTGCCCTACGTGCAGCTTTTGTGGTGGCATCAGCAGGCTCTCAGGTTGCAGTCCTAGTACCTACTACAATTCTAGCAGAGCAACACTATCAAAACTTTAAAGACAGATTTGCTGGTACTGCAATCAATGTTGAACTTCTATCTCGTTTTAAAACAGTAAAACAACAAAACGAGGTAATAAAAGAGATAGAAAAAGGTAGTGTTGATATCATCATCGGTACACATAAACTTCTATCAAAAGACATTAAATTTAAAAAGTTAGGCCTTATCATTGTTGATGAGGAGCACCGCTTTGGTGTAAAACAAAAAGAGCGCTTAAAGGAAATTAGAGCTCAGGTTGATTTGCTGACTCTTACAGCAACTCCTATTCCTCGTACTTTGAACATGGCTATGGAAGGAATGAGAGAGCTCTCTATCATTGCAACTCCACCAGAGCACAGACTTGCAGTTAAAACCTTTGTAACAGAAAAATCTGATGCCTTAACCCGTGAAGCTATCATGCGTGAATTGCGTCGTGGAGGACAGGTCTACTACCTGCATAATGATGTTGCAACCATCAACCAAAGAGCAGAACAATTAGCTAAATTAGTACCAGAGGCAAAAATCGGTATTGGTCATGGTCAGTTAAATGAACGTGATCTGCAAAAGGTGATGAGAGACTTCTATCACCAAAGATTTAACCTTTTAGTTTGCTCTACTATAGTTGAAAATGGTCTTGATGTGCCTACAGCTAATACCATCATCATCGATAGAGCTGATCTTTTAGGTTTAGCCCAGTTACACCAAATCAGAGGTCGTGTAGGACGTTCTCATCACCAAGCTTATGCATACCTCTTTACCCCTCCTAAACAGCTGTTATCAAAAGATGCTAAATTAAGACTTGATGCTATTTCTTCATTAGAAGAGTTAGGTGCTGGCTTCGTTCTTGCAACTCATGATATGGAAATTAGAGGTGCAGGTGAGCTTTTAGGTGAAGAACAGTCAGGTCAGATTGAATCTGTAGGTTTCTCACTCTACTCTGAGATGTTAGAAGCAGCTGTTAAAGCTCTAAAAGAAGGACATGAACCATCCCTTGCTGAAATTACCCTAAATGAGTGTGAAATCGATCTCCACTTACCATGTCTGCTACCAACTGACTATATTGCAGATGTAAATACCAGATTGTCTTTATACAAACGTATTTCATCATGTAAGACGCCAGATCAGTTTGAAGATCTTAAAGTAGAACTTATTGATAGATTTGGTTTCTTGCCAGATGCTACTAAAAACCTCTTTGAGATATCATCTTTAAAGCTTTTAGCAACCGAGCTTGGAATTAAGAGAATTAACGGCGATGCTAAAGGAGGCATCATTGAGTTAAATCAGAATCATAAGATCTCTAATGAGTATCTGATAAGACTCATGACTACCTGTAAACATAATGAATACAGAATCACTGGTCCCAGCTCATTAAGGTACAACGTACCTGAAAGTGAGTCTAGATCAAGACTTGAGATCTTAAAACAGTTGCTACAGGCATTTGCCGCTAATAGTTCACTTGCTAAATAAAGTATGCTCTAGAACTGAAAACACGTTACGTGAGAGAACTATGAAACTTTTACAAATTGCAGTAAAGTGCATCTTTATTCAAAGCTAATAATATGATTGAGAAACTTGTAAGGGAAATAAAAGCGGAGATACATTTTTGCTTAAACAAAACGCCTTCTATATTTCAAGAAAGCGTTCTCTCATGAATATCCCCTAGTTCTGAGTTTAGAGGATATTCAATTTAGTTTAAGTACTTTAATTAGATGTACTTGAACTTAATCTCAGCAATCTTCTTTGACCACTGCTCAGGTCCAATCTTATGGATTGAGTTACCTTCACTGTCAACCGCAACGGTAACAGGCATATCAACAACCTTGTACTCACGGATAGCTTCCATGCCAAGATCTTCGAATGCTAGAACTTTAGCTGACTTAATTGCCTTAGATACCAAGTAAGCTGCACCACCGGTTGCCATTAAGTAAGCAGCCTTGTGCTTCTTGATTGAAGCGATAGCCTCAGGACCTCGCTCTGACTTACCAATCATACCGTATAGACCTGTCTGTGAAAGCATTGTTTCAACGAACTTATCCATACGAGTTGAAGTGGTAGGACCCGCAGGACCAACAACTTCATTACCAACAGCAGGTACTGGTCCTACGTAGTAGATGAACTTCTTGTGGAAATCAACACCTTCAGGTAGAGGCTTACCCTGAGCGATTAAGTCACATACTCTCTTATGAGCAGCATCACGACCCGTTAAGATAGTACCTGATAATAATAAGGTCTCGCCCATCTTCCATGAAGCAATCTCTTCTTTAGTGATAGTATCAAGATTTACTCTCTTAACATTTGCACTTGCACCACCGATTTCGATATCTGGGTAGTCATCTAATGATGGAGGTGTGAAGGTTGCTGGACCTGTACCATCTAACTCAAAATCAATGTGACGAGTTGCAGCACAGTTAGGAATAATTGTAGTAGCCTTTGATACTGCGTGGCATGGGTAGGTCTTAACCTTAACATCAAGAACAGTGGTAATACCACCTAAGCCCTGAGCACCGATACCTAACTTGTTGATCTTGTCATAAAGCTCAAGTCTTAACTCTTCTTCAGCGTTCTTAGGTCCGCGAGCAATTAACTCCTGGATATCGATAGGATCATTTAAAGCTTCTTTAGCTAAAATTGCAGACTTCTCAGGAGTACCGCCAACGCCGATACCAATAATTCCTGGAGGACACCAACCAGCTCCCATTAGAGGGATCTGGCTTAATACGTAATCAACTACGCTGTCTGATGGGTTTAACATTCTCATGTGGGTCTTGTTCTCAGATCCACCACCCTTTGATGCAATAGCTACTTCTACCTTATTACCATGAACCATCTCAATGTGAACTACAGTAGGAGTATTGTCTTTGGTGTTAATTCTCTTTCCTAATGGATCCATTAGGATTGACTTACGTAGAGGGTTTGTTGGGAAAGCATATGCTCTTCTAGTACCCTCATCCACCATTTCCTGAATAGTCATGTCGCCTTCAAAGCGAACATCCATACCGATCTTAACGAAACAGGTAACAGCACCTGTATCTTGGCACAATGGACGGTGTCCGATTGCACACATTTTTGAATTTACTAAGATCTGTGCGATTGCGTTCTTTGCTGATGGATTCTGCTCAATTTCATAGGCATGTTTCATAGCCTTTAAGAAATCTTTTGGATGATAATAAGAAATGAACTGAATCGCATCACAGACAGACTCAATGAAGTCAGCTGTCTTAATCAATGTTGTCATAGATGGTACTTTCCTTGTTCAGTGAACCGTTGTAATCAATTGTTTATTTGACTACAGCTGTCTGCAACTGCCAATTTTAATTTCTGCTATGTTTTAGCAGAGGCGGTTCGTTACCGCTAAAATTAAGTTGTAATTCGCATACAACAGCAGGAATTATAGCATAATTAGTCTGTATAAAAGTGACATCGCAAACGATTTAACAAAGCCTTGCAAACTAAATTTCAACATCAAGTAGTCACATCTCGACCTCAAAATGACGCTCAAAATGGCGTAAATAACTGGGGAGACAAAAAAGTTACCAGTGAATTTGAGTAACTTTACGATTTTGTTCAAAAAAAATTACCCATAAACTTAAGTAATTGTCTTGTATACCGTTATAATAACGAGAATGTTTCGGTTTTGAGAAGCGATTATGTTTATTACAATAGCTGTTATATTTGTTCTTCTAGCAAGTTTTCTTTTAATCATTGTGAATATGTACAGTGATTATGTTGCCCGCCGTGAGCAGGATGCTAGACTTATCTCTACTAGAGCAAGAAACATCATCACCGAATGTGAAGAACTGCTTTTAAACCAAGCTCAAGTTGCATTTTCCAAAACACTAGTTTTAGTTCTTCACTACAGAATTATCAGAGCTTTAAGAAAAAGAGCAATTGATCCTAAAACCCGTGATGAGGTAAAAGACAGAATTGCTAACGAAGAAAAGATCATTGCCGAGCTAAAAACCAATTACAAAGAATTAAGTACTTTTAAGGCCCCTGAAAATGATGCTATGGCTATTGCTCAACTTCGTGTTATCAGAAGATTACGTAGCATCTTAAAGTCAGAGATGACATCAGGTATTCCTTTAAATCCATCTCAATTAAATAAAGAAGATCGTCGTCTGTACATTCTGGTGCTAAAAGTTAACATTTCAAACTTAATTCAGAAAGTTTTCGAAATGAAAAGACTACGTCAAATAGGTTCTTGCAGACAGCTTATTGATAAAGGTTTAAGTGTTATCAAAGCTTCTGGTGTAAAAGACGGTTGGCTTACTGAAAAAGAAGATCTTCTAACAAACCTTTTAAATGGCATCAATGCTGAAACTAAGATTAAAGATCCTGCAAAGAAAGAAAAGGCTGACGCTGATGGTCAGAGTTTAGCCGATAAGAGCGATCTTGATGAAATCTTTGGTGATAAGAAGAAGTGGTAATAACTACTTTAATCCATCTTCAAGAATACGGTGAAAACTAATTCACCGTTTTTAGTCTTGTTAAACTTTTTCTAAAGCTACAATCTCACAGACTTGGGTATCACTCTTTTCTCTACTCTTAGAATTATTCTCTAAAACTAAAGCTACTGGTATTACAGTCTTATCTGTAAGACGTCTTGCGTACTTGTTCTTTATGATTTGCTCTTTAGCTTCAGAAAGTTTTGTGTCAATGTCTTTACTGTTATCTGTTACCTTTAATTCAAAGACATACAGATAGTCACCAGCTTCAGCTGTAATATCTGCTCTGCCACAGGCTCCCATTACCTCTGTTGAGGCAGTTACATTAAAAGTAAGCATTGCTAGCTTTAGTACATCTCTAAAACAAGCTTCATTAAAGTTCTTTACTGTTTCATATGAAAACTCATTGATAAAGGTATTAAAAAGCTCTTTTATCTTGTCTAAGTTTCCTGATGCTAAAACTTCTTTGAATGGTTCTACATACTTTAACTTAGCTTCCTTTGTTTTGGTAAGCTCGTTGAGCACAATGTTAGAATACGCTTTCTTAACTTCTAAATTTGGAATTCCAACCTTAAAAATATCATCAACAACAGCTTTAATACAGAAATAACCAGCCTGATACAAAATAGCAAACAGGTCAAGATTTGCCATATTTTCAATTTTAGGATACAGGTACTCTGCTGCTGAATTAACTGTAGAGTCAATATTCAACAGTGACTGTAAATCATCTGTATTGTATTTTTCTAAACCTTGCTTTAGGTAATTTACTAAGAATGTTGGTGTTGATCCTCCTGATACAACCCAGTAAGGAATGAAACCTCTAACAGGAGCATCAAAGAAGTTTACTATCGACCAAGGATTGTAAACATGATTGAGTGCTTCTTCATCAAAGCTATAGCCGTCATAGTTTCTTTTTAACTCTGATACAACTAAATCATGTGTATATCGTTCTGTATGGTACTTCTTGTTTAAGACCTCGACAGCATTATCAATATATTCACCAAAATATAATTCTAACTCTTCACTGGTATAACCTAATAAAGCACCGTATCTTAGATCTAAAGTTAAATCTTTTAAATTATTAAATGCAGAGAATATAGAGGTATGTGAGTAGTAAGTTACACCTGTAATAAAGATAAAACGGAATTTTCCGTCACATGATTTAACAGTTAAATAGAAGTTAGATAAGATCTTACGTCTATCTTCAAATTCATTGCTATCATTTAAGACAGCTGTTAATGGTGCATCATATTCATCTACTAGCAATACCACTTCACTTTCTGTATCTAGTGTCTTTTTTAGCAAGTTAGCCGGACTATCTATATTTTCTTTTGTAGGTTCAATACCTGCTTCTTCAAGTGAAAGCTTAAAGGCATCCATAAATTCTTTATTAAAAGAACTGTTTGAAGGAACCTCTCTGAATGTAGAAAAATCTAAATGGATAACCTTATATGTTTTGTCTTTCCATAAAGGTTCAATCTCTAAACCTTTAAACCTCTCTGTTCCATGAGCAAAGAGTTCATGGAAGGTATTGATAAGAGTTGACTTACCAAAGCGTCTTGGACGTGAAATGAAATATGGGCCTTTTTCATCTTTTGCAATTTGGCAAATTAAAGCAGTCTTATCTACATATACTCTATTATTGTCAATAAGATCTCTAAAATTGCATGAATTTGGCAGTAGCTTTGTAAATTTCATGTCATCGTCCTAAAAACTTTCTGATCTTTGATCTAAAGTATAGCATCTATTGAAACATTAACCTTATGTTAAATAGGGAAATAGTATGTTATCAAATTCGTTAATAAAAATTCCCAGCAGGGATTTAACCGTCGAGAATTTTCATACTTTGGCGTTAAAAGCACAAAGTATGAAATTCTGAGCTTGACTTATCAATCAGAACTACTCGCTACATCATGCGTTCATTGTTTACATAAACTTCTGAATCTACAATCTTAATCTCTGAGCTGTACTCCTTATCCTTTTTTACAAAGAACATGGTCTGACCAGGATCTTCTTTTGTTGTAACGTTGATATTTCCGTTAACCACAGGAACAGATTCATCTTCTGAGACTTTAAAATCAAGTTTGCCAGAAGCTTTAATAGGAAGTTTCTTTTTATCATACAATCCGATTAAAGAGCCAATCTTGTCATCAATTACGCCTTCAAATTTATCAATGTCGATGCCTTTTATATTTGGAATTGAGTTTGGAAGTCCGGTTACAGCTCCTGTATACAGGCTACTTAGAGCATCAGCTGTAATACCTCTTACAGTAATAACTGCATCATAATCCTTTATATAATCAAGATTATCGCCTTTGGCTTTGAACTTAAGATCAAAGGTACCATCATCTTTTTGGTTTTTAGCTACTAATGATGCTTTTAAGCTATCAGATTTAAAACCAATAGTCTTCACACCTTTAGTTGATAGCTCCATTTCATCAAATTTCTTTAGAGCGCCGATACCTGTAAACTTGGTCTTGTACTTTATAGAATCGACTTTACCAATAAAGGCTAGATTGATACTGTAAAATTCAGATGACAAATCAACGTTCTCATCTTTATCAAACTCTGCTTTAACCGATGCGGAAATAGGATTTATTGATCTGTCAAGATATCTTCCATCAAGCTTTAGCTTTAAAGTTGCACTTTGACTTAAAGCACTTATTTTTAACTTTGCAGAGCTCTTTAAAGTATTTCCATCAAGAGATAAAAGCTTTTGTCTTGATAAATAGTTGTTGATATCTTTTGTATCAAAAGATATCTCTGCATTTAAAAATCCATGCTCAATTTTTACAGGAATTGAAAAGTTAACATATGGGGGATATGAAAGTGTAAGTGTGCCCTTTTGTGAGAAAAAGCCTTTATCTTCAACATTAAAATGAGCAACAGAGGCAATCTCCTGAGGGGTATTCTCTCCATGGCTTGAGATGTCATTAATCTTTTCAATCTCATTATCTACAGCTGATTTTGTAAAATAAACACCGCTAGCATATACAACTGCTGCTACAGCTACAGCACATGAACTTACAATAGCAATTGTTTTCTTTTTCATGACAAAATTCCTTCAAAAGTATTTTGTATCAAGTTAACACAAATGTAACTTAAAAAAGTAAAGTAAGATCAAAAAGTTCATTTCATTCACTCTTAAACTTGTAAAATTTATTTTGCATTTACCATAGTTTTGAGATTAGCTCTTAAATTTTGATTTCAATGATCACCAACAAAAACGCCAGGAACAAGTCCTGGCACCAAAATCTTCAATCAAAAAGGATCTAAAACTTAGTTTTGACCTTTAATAGACTTTCTTCCTAAGAAAACGCAATCGTCACCTAATTCTTCTTCGATTCTGATTAACTGATTGTATTTGGCAATACGATCAGAACGACTCATAGAACCAGTCTTAATTTGACCGCATGAGGTACCAACTGCAAGATCAGCAATTGTAGTATCTTCAGTTTCACCTGATCTGTGTGATACCACAGCTGTGTAGCCAGCATCATGGGCCATCTTAATAGCATTTAATGTTTCAGTTAAAGAACCAATCTGGTTGAATTTAATTAAGATTGAGTTTGCAATACCCTTTTTAATACCTTCAGCTAAGATCTTGGTGTTAGTTACAAACAAATCATCACCAACTAACTGAACATGTGAACCTAACTTTTCAGTCTGGTATTTAAAGCCATCCCAATCAGACTCATTCTGACCATCTTCAATTGATACAATTGGGTACTCATTTACTAGATTAGCAAGATAATCAGTAAACTCATGAGAGGTAAATGACTTGCCCTCACCTTTTAACTCATATAGACCTTTTTCGCTGTTATAGAACTCTGATGAAGCGCAGTCCATAGCTAGAGTTACATCTTTACCAAACTCATATCCTGCTTTTTCAACAGCCTCTTTGATGCAGGCAAAAGCTTCAGCATTTGACTTTAAGTTAGGAGCAAAACCGCCCTCATCGCCAACACCTGTTGATAAACCTTTCTTCTTTAATACTGATGCCAGAGCATGGAATACCTCTGCACCAATGCGTAAAGCTTCACGGATATTCTTGCCACCTACAGGCTGGATCATAAACTCCTGAATATCCACATTATTATCTGCATGCTTGCCTCCATTTAGAATGTTCATCATTGGCAGTGGCATTACATACTTACCCTTATGGCCGTATAGTTCACCGATATATTTATATAGAGGAACCTTACGTGAAGCTGCCTCTGCCTTAGCTACTGCTAAAGATACTGCTAAGATAGCATTTGCACCTAACTTATCTTTATTCTCAGTACCATCTAGCTCTATCATGATCTTATCAATACCGGACTGATCGCAAGAGCATTTGCCTACAATAGCCTTTGCTATTGGACCATTTACATTAGCAACAGCTTTTAATACACCTTTACCACCAAAGCGTGATTTATCGCCGTCTCTTAACTCTAAAGCTTCTCTAGAACCTGTAGATGCACCAGATGGAGCTGCAGCGCGGCCAAAAGAACCATCCTCTAAATATACCTCTGCTTCTACAGTTGGATTACCACGTGAATCGATAATTTCACGACCGATAACTTTAACGATTTTTGACATGATTTCCTCTTAGCTAAAAAATTTTAATTACGAACACAATATCATTGTATAGATATAGTTAGTTACATGCAACTATAATTAGCTTTAGCTAATAATTTTTATTAAACGATACAAAATTTCAGCTAAGACAAATACTCAACTGATTTACTGTCTTTTCTCGTGATGGTTCTTTAGATGAGGTTTCAATTGTTCTAGTATTTTTTTAAAGCGTAAAATAGAGCGGATAATATTTTTGCAACAAGAAGTAAGGTCATCTTATAACTGCTTTTTTAGCAATATTTTGCAAGATAAACCTTACTTACTACACTTAACTTTTGAACTAAATGGTTAGTTAGTTGTTTGGTTAGTTTGTTAGTTAGATAATTAGTTAAAGTGGTACTCTTTTGCTTGAGAGGTTTCCCAGACCTTCTTTAAATCATCAGGGATTGACAGGTTAAAACCTAACTCTCTGTATGGACCTATATTATGAAAATCTGAACCTAATGAGGCTAAGAAATCATACTTCTTGCAAAGTTCACACAAATACACATGATCTGCAGGCTTCTGCTGAGATGAAGCGACCTCAATTCCTAAACCACCGCAATCTTTAAAATATTCCATTAACGATCTTAATTTGGTGTTGGTAAGTGAATAGCGTTTTGGATGGGCTAACACAGGAATACCACCTGACTTTAAGATAGCATCTACAGCTACACTAATATCAGGCCAATTAGTCTTTACATAACAGCATTTACCTTTTTTAAGATAATATTCAAAGGCATCTTCATTGGTCTGAGCTCTGCCCATCTCAACGATGTAGCGAGCATAGTTGCCACGTGTAATTGAGGCACCTTCCCCCGCTCTTTTTACGCATTCGTTATATGAATCAGTAAATCCCTGCTTATCTAATTTGTCACCAATTTCCTGAGCTCTTTGAATACGTAAGACTCTTTGTCCTTTTAGATATTCTTGAAGTGCTGGTGCATCTTTATCGATAAATAAGGCTGCCACATGGATCTGCTCGTTATTCCATGTTGTTGACAGCTCAGCTCCAGGAATTAACTCAAGCTTACCTTCTGCTTCCTTTTTAGCCCTATCAATTCCTAAAACACAGTCATGATCAGTTAAAGCTAAATGAGTAAGACCTCTTGAGATTGCTCTTTGTACTAAAGCTTCTGGAGTAAAAGCACCATCTGAAGCTGTTGAATGTGAATGTAAATCAATCTTTGAAAAAATGGCAGGCATTTTATTCTCCGTTTATCAATTCTAATTCTTCCCAACGAGCATAGAGCTTGTCTAACTCTTCTTGAGCCTTGTTTCTCTTGTTGGTAACTTCAATAGATTTTTCAGGTCCATCAGCAAATAAGGCAGGATCTGACAGTTGCTCATCTAATAGGGCAATATCAGCTTCTAACTTTTCAACTTTATCTGGAAGTTCTTTTAGCTCATGCTTTTGGGTAAAAGTAAGACCTTTTTTCTTTTTAGAATTGTCTGTTTTTTCTGTTCCAGTTCTTGATGGCTGTTCAGAATTTTTAATATCTTTTTGAGAATTGTCCTTTGTTTGACACTCTACATTTTTAGAAATTCTCTCATAATAAGCTAAAACATCAGACCAACCACCAATTACAGACTCAATGTGACCTTTACCGTCAAAGACCCAAGTCTCAGTTGCAACCTTATCGATAAAAGCTCTGTCGTGGCTGATAATGATAACAGTACCGTTATATGTTGATACAAGATCTTCTAATAAATCTAAGGTTTCTAAGTCAAGATCATTAGTAGGCTCATCCATGATGAGAACATTTGAGCTTTTAGCAAAAAGGCGTGCTAAAAGCAGTCGGTTCTTCTCACCTCCCGATAAAACCTTTACTGGAGAACGGGCTCTTCGACCAGAGAACAGGAAGTTAGCTAGATAAGAGATCACATGCTTATTCTTACCGTTGATACATACTTCGGTGTGACCATCAGCGACGTTATCTGCTACAGACTTTTCAAGATCAAGACCTTCATGGTACTGATCAAAATACTGTATTTCTACATTAACACCTGTTCTTACTTTGCCTGAAGTTGGTTTTATCTGACCTAAAAGAGCTTTAATTAAAGTAGTTTTACCAGCAGCATTTGGACCTGTAATACCAATTCTGTCACCACGCATTACGGTTGCACAAAAGTCTTTGATAACAGACTTCTCTCCAAAAGAGATATTAAGATCTTTAATTTCAAAAACTAAGTTACCGCTTCTTTGCGCAGAATTTGCCTCCATAATGACGTTGCCCATTCTGTCACGTCTACTTGCTCTTATTTTTCTGCGCTCTTCAAGATCTTTTACTCTGCCTTCATTACGAGCAAGACGAGCCTTAACGCCGCGTCTGATCCAAGCCTCCTCTTGAGCTAAGATCTTGTCAAATTCAGCATTAGCTAATTCTTCTTTGCGTAATCGCTCATCACGAAGTTCAATATAGCGTTTAAATGAACCTGGATAGGAATAAAGCTTGCCTCTATCTAACTCGACTATCCTTGTAGCGCAGTTATTGGCAAAGAACCTGTCATGGGTTACAAAAACTAGAGTTCCGTTAAAGTTTTTCAGCTCTTGTTCAAACCAGGCAATAGATTCAATATCTAGGTGGTTGGTAGGCTCATCTAAAAGTAGCAATTGTGGCTCAGAAGCTAAAGCTGCAGCCAGCGCCACCTTACGGCGGTTACCACCTGAAAGGGATTTTAATTCAAGCTCGGGAGCTAAACCTATTCTGTTTAGGATCTTACGCACAACCGCGTCTTTAACCCAACCATCATGTGATTCAATAAAAGCAGAAAGCTCCAGTTGCTCATGAGGAGCTTCTGATAAAGAGAACTTTGATAAAGATTCACCTACAACAGGTACACCGCTAGCTGCAAGTGAATAAGCAGTACCGTGTTCGTATGAAGGAGGATCCTGACATAAAGTTGCTATCTTAAGACCTGACTGAATAATAATTCTTCCAGAATCTAACTCTCTTTTACCCTGAATCAAACTTAACAGAGTTGACTTACCAGTACCGTTACGACCTACAAGACATATTCTTTCATTCTCTTCAATTGAAAGATTAGCGCCTTCTAAAAGTTTGTCAGCTCCGTTGTTTAAATAAGCATCAATAATGGATACAAGACTCATTACAGATCCTTAATTCCATCAGGTCCAAACACACGTGGCTTGTGAGAAGGTGCTCTAGGTTTACCTTTTGAAAAGCTATCTTTTCCTTTAGAATATGATGACTTACCTCTGGAGTAGCCATTATCATAAGTTCGTCTTTCATTAAATGATGAATTGTCTTCATCACGTCTGAATGGCTTATGGGAAAACTCTCCTGAACGCTTGGTAAATTTATCCTGTTTTTCGTGTCTGTAAGTAGAGTGACTCTCTTTGGCCTCGCCCCAAACCTTATTTACACCAGTATTTGTACTATATGTAGCGGTGTCTGAGCTATTAGATGTTCTTGAAGAGTAAGCTCTTGAATTTCTATAAGAGCTTCTGTCACCATTTCTTGAGTTTCTATCCTGAGAATAGTGATTTGAATCAGAATACTCATGATAAGAATTTTCTTTTACATCTAAAGCTTTCTGCCACTTAGGAGCTGCTTTTAATGTTGTCATAGGCTCAGGTGTTTTTACCATATTAGCCTTGGTGAATTTCAAACGGTAACAGGTATGAATTTTTTTATCTCGAGAAAAGTCACGAGGCAGAGTCGACTCAGAGATATTCTCAATTTCAAAACCATAATCTTTAATAGACTCATCGATTACAAAACCTCTGAAGTTGGTGCAGAATATAACCTCACCACCATCTTTTAGATGTCTTGTAAGATTTGAAAGTAACGCTACCTGATCACGTTTTACATCAAAGCTTGTTTCCATACGCTTTGAGTTTGAGAAGGTAGGAGGATCTATATAGATAAGATCAAACAAAAGACCTTGATCTTGAGATAACCAAGCTAGACAGTCTGCCTGAATGAATTGAGCCTTATCTGTTGCTAAATGGTTTAGCTTAAAGTTCTCCATACCCCATTCAAGGTAAGTTCTGCTCATATCAACAGATACAGTTGATTTTGCTCCGCCTAAGGCTGCTGCAACTGAGGCTGAACAGGTATAAGAGAACAGATTTAAAAAGTCTTTGTCTTTTGCTTCTTTTCTAATTAAATCTCTGATGAGTCTTCCATCTAAGAAAAGACCTGTATCAAGGTAATCATAGAGATTTACTCTAAACAGAGCATTGTTCTCATTGACAGTCATGAACTCATTTTTAAGTTCTTTAGCTTTTTCGTACTGATTGTCGCCCTTTTGAACTTCACGGCTCTTTAAGATAACCTTATCACCAGTAACACCTGCAATCTCCACCGTCGCACTTAGCATGTCTAATTCATGACGCTTTGCTACACGAGGATTTACCTTAGCTGGAGCTTTGTATGCCTGGATTACATAGTAACCATCGTAGTAATCAATTGCAGCAGAATACTCAGGGACATCAGCATCATACACACGGTAAGCATTGGTATTTACATTCTTTGCCCACTTACGCATGTAAGTTAAGTTTTTCTTTAAGCGGTTAGCAAAGTCTGTTGCAATCTTAATGTTCTGCTCTTCTTTTACGCTTAGATCTTCAGTCTCGTTAATATCAAAGACTCTTAACTGGCATAAAAGCTCACCGTTGTAAAGTTTGTAAACCTTATTTGAATGCAATCTCATGCAGGAGAGTAATTCTGGAGATGAAGAGATCACTGCAGCTCTTGCGCCTTTAAAGTTCTTCTTAAAGCCAGCACCGATCTCAGTATAAAGAGCGATTAACTCATTAAAGTTACCCATTCTCTTACCGTATGGAGGGTTTGTTACAATGGTAACTTTAAGATCTGAAGTAAATGGATTATAAAGATTCTGTACAGGACAGTGATATACCTTAACTAAATTCGAAAAACCAGCCTTTGCAGCATTTTCATTAGCAATATCTACAATTCTTTCATCAAGATCGAAACCTACAATCTCAACCTTTCTTTCAAGACACTTTGCTATACCGTTTTGAGATCTGTTTTTAGCTTCTTCTAAAAGGTTATTCCAGACATCTTTATCAAACTGTTTTAAGTTAAAGAAGCCATAATGTTCTCTTCTGATACCTGGTGCAGTATCTGTAGCCACACAAGCTGCTTCAAATAATAAGGTACCTGAACCACACATAGGATCGATAAAGTTATCACCTGTATAGCCTGCTCTTTTAATCATGGCAGCAGCTAAATTCTCTTTTAGAGGAGCAGCTCCTGTACCACGGTGATATTCGCGCTTTAAAAGAGCGCGACCTGAGAGATCGATTAAAATGTTTGCACTGCCCTTTTTATCTAAATGGCAGTTAATTAAAACATCAGGATTTTCTCTGTCAACATCGGGTCTTCCACCTAGTGTTGTCTGTAATCTGTCGCAGATAGCATCCTTTACTTTTAAAGCACCATACTGAGTGTTTCTGATTTCATCACTGGTACCTGTGAAGGAAACTGCGATGGTATTGCTCTTATCAAAATACTTTTCCCAAGCTACACCATTAGCACCGATATAAAGTTCAGTGTCAGTTTCACAGTAGAACTCTGACATCTCAAGTAAAATTCTTGAAGCAAAGCGAGACCAAAGACATGCTTTCATACCAAAAGCAAAGTCGCCTTTAAAAGATACACCAGCTACAGTTTCTTTGGCGCTTTGTGCTCCAAGTTGATTTAATTCGTTTAATAAAAGAGTTTCTAAACCTTTAGGACAGGTTGCAAAGAATGATAATGCCATGAATTATAAGCTCCAAGTTTATGGCGATATTATACTTTAATCACCTGTACTTTAAACGCATTAAATCCTCAGATATTCAATAAATTTCTCTAAAAGAATTGAGGGAAAATAAAGTGAAAACTTACTAAAACAAGCAAGAATCCTATGTTGTACTTAGTAAATTTTTTCATGTAGTAAAGAGGAGTTGCGCCTTCAGTCTTAATATAGAACTTAAAGGTAATTAGACTTGCCATTGATGCAATGATAGTACCTAAGCCACCTACATTCACACCGATTAAAAGCATATTTGGATCTTTTGCAAAATTAGATAGCATTACAGTTGCAGGCACATTTGAAACTATTTGAGAGAGCGATACTGAAATAAAGTATTCATATTTATCAACAAAGTTCTCAGCAAAGCTTTTAACAGTTTCAATTTGACACACATTGTTCACAAAGATAAACAAGAAAACAAAGAGTAGCAACAACTTGTAATCTGCCTGTTTGAACAGACTCATGTCCATTATAAGAATTGAACTAAGGACGAGAGTAGACATCAGATAAACATCCAATACTCTTAGTACACTTAAAAGACAGAGCACAAAGAGAACAGTAGTTAAAGAACATCTTTTTGAGTTAATTGAGAGTACAATCTTGCTTTCGTACTTTAAAGGCTTGGTATCAATAAAATGTGTGGTTAAGAACAGCAATACAAATGACACTAGAATGATAGGAAAAGTAACCTTTAAAAAAGACAGTAAATCATAGTTGAAGACTGTATAAATAAAGAGGTTTTGAGGATTTCCAATAGGTGTTAGTGTTGAGCCTACATTAGCTGCAATAGTCTGTAATGACAGAACCTTAATTAAGAGATCTTGCCTGTTTACTTTTACAAAGGCTGCAATAGCGATAGGTATAAAGATTATCAATGAAACATCATTGGTAATTAGCATGGAGATAAAAAAGTTTATAAAGATAAACAGTCTTGAGAGTGATCTTGCATTTCCTGATAGAGAACACAGCTTCATATAGACTAAAGACAAAACACCAAGCTTTTTAAAAGAAGCTACAACTAACATCAGGCATAAAAGTAATAACAGGATTTTTAAATTTAAAGCATCAATAGTACTTGTAATTGAGAACCTGATAAAAAATGAAGTTACAAAGGCTAGTATAGCTGCTGTATAAAGATCAGGATTTCTTCTTAAATATTGTAAGAGATTATAAATGGTACGATTCATACTAGTTCTTTTGTCGGATCTCTACAGAAATGTAGATCTCTTGTTACTTAGAAAACTTTAGGTGTATGCAGATAAATTCAAACTTGCAGTATATCAAAAGATAAGCACTGATGATTGAAAATGTAAGTAAATGAGCGCGGTGGATTTAAAATTTTTAAAGTATTGAGTAAGAGCGTTACCTCTGGGGATGACTCCCCAGAGACAACTACAGGAATTGCACCTGTTTCTCTCCTGATATCAGCTCATTGGCCGTTTTAAAACTCATAACTACTTAACGACACAATGAGCAATATCTTTAGTAAGAAAGACAATATATTAAACAATAATTTCTTTGCACTTTTGGCAAGAATTGATATGAAAAATAAGACTAATACTCGCCTTCTTTAAGACCAGTAGCTTTAAAAATATCTTTAGGTGATATTCCAATCTCTTTTAAGTTTTTTGCAATAGAAAGTCTTTCTTCAGCTTTTCCTTCAGCTTTTCAGTCATTGTGACCGTCGGTATAACTTTTTTCCAATACGGCGCTATTGTCCCACATTTTTTTTAAACTACCTTGGTAAGCAACTTTTTCTTTTTCAGAGAATTTTGCTATTTCTGCAATTCTAAATAATCTTGTATACACTCGTTCTTTTAAAGCAACAGGCTTATCGTTTAAAGCAGAAAGATTTTTTATTGCATACATCCATTTATCTTGGATAGTTTCAAGTTCATCTTCTGTTTTGGTAAATTTAGGTAATTCAAAATAATAGTAAGCCATTTTGCATTAAATTGGCAATTTGTGACCTTGTCGTATAAAACGACTTCATGTCGATAAGGCTCACTGTCTTTTTCCAAGACAAAATTTAAAATTCCAATTGTATAAACGCTTTTAATTGATAATCCCAAACACCTTTTGGAGCCTGATTTCTTGTTGCAAAAGAACTATAAAATATGCTTCTGTCCTTAAAATAGTTCTGAGATGCATTTTGCATTTCAACGATGATATAAGCATCATCAGATGTTTTACAATAAACATCAAAGATAGCTTCCCTGTCAGTAACCAAATCACCTAATTGTTCCAAAGATAAATAAGACAAGTCTACAATCTTATCTTTTAAGTTCAAAAATGAATTTAAAAAGCTAATTAAAATATCTTTGTTAAGCTCCGATCCAAATAGTCTTTTAAACCCAAAATCTGTACAGGCACAGATATATTTACCTTGATCGATTGACATAATTTAGTCCTCTATAAACTAAAGTCATCTTACATTAGAAACCGGCATATTGGTGAATGTTTTACTAAAACTGATTTTAGAACAAACAAAAGTAGATTGAAGAGAAGATTCTTAACTAAGGAACAGAAATAAAAAGGGATTATTAAAATATAAAGGGGCAAGAACTGCCCCTCTTAAGATCATTCAGTTAAACAAATTACTTGTTTAAAGCCTGAGCAACCTGAACTGCGATAGCTACGGTAGCACCAACCATAGGGTTGTTACCCATACCCATGAAGCCCATCATCTCAACGTGAGCTGGAACTGATGATGAACCTGCGAACTGAGCGTCTGAGTGCATACGACCCATTGTATCAGTCATACCGTATGAAGCAGGACCAGCAGCCATGTTATCAGGGTGTAAGGTACGACCGGTACCACCACCAGAAGCTACTGAGAAGTATTTTTTACCCTGCTCGATACACTCTTTCTTGTAGGTACCTGCAACTGGGTGCTGGAAACGAGTTGGGTTAGTTGAGTTACCGGTGATAGAAACATCAACACCCTCGTGATGCATAATTGCAACACCTTCACGAACATCGTCTGCACCGAAGCAACGAACATTAGCACGCTCTGTATCTGAGTACTTAATCTCTTCTACAATCTTTAACTCAGAAGTGTAGTAATCAAACTTGGTCTTTACATAAGTGAAGCCGTTGATACGAGAAATGATCTGAGCAGCGTCTTTACCTAAACCGTTTAAGATAACGCGTAATGGGGTCTTACGTGCCTTGTTAGCGTTACGAACGATACCGATAGCGCCTTCAGCAGCAGCGAATGACTCGTGACCTGCTAAGAAGCAGAAGCACTTGGTTTCATCACGTAATAGCATACCGCCTAAGTTACCGTGACCTAAACCAACCTTACGATCCTCAGCTACAGAACCAGGAATACAGAAAGCCTGTAAACCGATACCGATAGCTTCAGCTGCATCAGCTGCAACCTTGCAGTCTTTCTTTAATGCAATAGCAGCACCTACAGTGTAAGCCCACTTTGCGTTTTCGAAAGCGATACCCTGAATGTCACCAACAGTCTTGTATGGATCTAAACCATACTTAGCGCAAATCTCTTTACACTCTTCAACTGACTTAATACCGTACTGAGCTAATACACCATTGATTTTGTCAATACGACGCTCATAACTTTCAAATAATGCCATCTTTGAGTACCTCGTTATTCTTTTCTTGGATCAATATACTTAGCGGCATTATCCCACTGACCATAGTGGCCCTGGATCTTAGCAATTGCGTCTTTACCAGACATCTCTGGGTGAGCCTTTAACAGATCCATTAACTTGCCTAAGTTTAAGAACTCGTAACCTACGATCTCGTCATTCTTGTTTAAAGCTACACGGGTAACATAACCTTCTGTCATCTCCAGGTAACGTGGACCCTTTGCCTTAGTAGCAAACATAGTACCAACCTGGCTACGTAGGTTCTTACCTAAGTCTTCAAGAGAAGCACCAACTGGTAAACCGCCCTCTGAGAAAGCAGTCTGAGTACGACCGTAAACGATCTGTAAGAATAGCTCACGATATGCAGTGTTGATCGCATCGCAAACTAAGTCGGTGTTTAAGCCTTCTAATAAGGTCTTGCCGATTAAGATTTCTGATGCCATAGCTGCAGAGTGAGTCATACCTGAACAACCAATAGTCTCAACTAGAGCTTCCTGAATGATGCCGTCTTTAACATTTAAGGTCATCTTGCAAGCGCCCTGCTGAGGAGCACACCAACCCACACCGTGAGTTAATCCGCTGATATCTGTGATTTCTTTAGCCTGAACCCATTTACCCTCTTCAGGAATTGGAGCAGGACCATGGTATGCACCCTTAGTTACAGGGCACATATTCTCTACTTCTTTAGAATAGATCATTGGTGGTACCTAATTTGTATGTGTTCATTAAATAAGATTCTTTTTAGCCTTAGCCAAAAACAGCTTGATTATAATACAAGGCTTCAATTTTTTCCAAAATCGTAAGAATAAAAATCTATTAAAATAACTCAAAATCTTAAATTTAAGATTTTTATCCCGTAAGCGATTACGCCTTCTAATTTTCTCTATATTTTGGCTACCTCAAAAAAGCTCAATGTATCGAGTTTATGCTTAAATTTTGCACCTTTTATGTGCATATTTATCTAAATGTAGTATCAATTGATCAATAAATACAAATCTATAGATTTTGACTGTAAAATGAACCAAATTTCTACAGAAAAGAAAGGCTTCTTGCCTTTATAAATATAAGGAAAATAACACTATGTTAGAATCTGAAAATCCAAAAGGACCATTTGCAAGGACTCTAAATCGAGTTCCTTTCATTCTGCAAATCGTAATTGGTCTTATCTTAGGTATCTTTGCAGCGTATGTATATCCTGATGACAAATCTGTGATCCCAACATTAGGTAACCTCTTTGTTAAAGCCCTAAAAGCTGTCGCTCCTATTCTTGTATTCGTTTTGGTAGCATCTGCTATTGCAAAGCATCAGTCAGGTCAGAAGACCTCTATGAAGCCTATTATTGTGCTTTATTTTGTAGGCATGTTAATTTCTGGCGGTTTAGCTTTGACCATGAGCTACATTTTCCCAAGCACCTTCACAGAATTAGCTCAGAATGCTGATGTTTCAGCTCCATCAGGAATTGGTGAGGTTTTAATTAACTTTGTTAACCAGGCTGTTGAAAACCCTGTTTCTGCATTTATCAATGGTAACTACATTGCAATCTTAATGTGGTCTATTGCCTTAGGCTTAATGTTCAGAGTTGCTCACGAGAACACAAAACGCGTATTAGATGATTTAGCTGCATCCGTATCTGGTGTTATTCGTATGGTGATCCGTTTTGCTCCTATTGGTGTATTCGGCTTAGTATACTCATCATGCACCCAGGAAGGAGGTTTTGCTAACTTACTAAACTATGTACACGTTGTTGCAGTGTTAGTATCAACATTCTTAATGGTTGCGTTCATCTTCAACCCATTATTAGTATTTATCACCACACATCAGAATCCTTACCCATTAGTGTTCAAGTGCTTAGCTAAATCAGGTGTTTGCGCATTCTTCACAAGATCATCTGCTGCTAACTTACCTGTAAACCTAGCATTATGCGAGGAGATGAAGCTAGATAAGGCTACTTACTCAATTTCTATTCCTTTAGGTTGCACTATTAACATGTCAGGTGCAGGTATCACCATCGTTATTATGACTATGGCTGCAGCTCATACTTTAGGTATTGAAATTGACTTTGCTTCAGCATTCTTAATGTGTGTAGCTTCAATTTTATGCGCATGTGGCTCTTCTGGCGTTGCAGGTGGTTCTTTAATGCTAATTCCTTTAGCTTGCTCAATCTTTGGTATTCCAAACGACATCGCAATGCAGGTTGTAGGTATTGGCTTTATTATCGGTGTAATTCAGGATTCAACTGAAACTGCACTAAACAGCTCAACAGACGTAATCTTTACAGCAGCAGCCTGCAAGAGAGCAGAAAGACTTGCTGATAAAAAATAATTTTAAGTAGAACTTTATTTAAGAAAGCTTCAACCTTACTGGTTGGAGCTTTTTTTATGGGATTAACAAACAAACCAAGCTCTATAAATTTCTGAATACAGTCTGTAGTTGTCTAAATGATGCGCAAGAAATGGAATTTGTAAGTAAATGGCGGTGAGCTCTAGATCCTAAAATGTGATGTTCGTTAGCGTATACACGCTATTGAAAATGCAATAAACAACTAAGAAGAGATCAAGTAAGCAAAATATGCTCAATTGTAGAGAAAACACTGTCACATAAAGCACATTCGCGCTCATTATAAATGAGCATTTACGCTGTCTTTTAAAAGAATGCAGAAAAAATAAAAGTCCTACCGTTAGCTCTTAACACTTTTTATTATGACCTTCCTTATTTAAGTTGTTAGATCTTTTAAAACTTAAGATATACTTACTTGCACTGTCTTATTTCAGTTTTTACAGCATCAACATCAGCCTTTTCTATGATCTCATCCATTCTTAAAAAATAGCTTTGTACATTCTCACTAGTTATCACATGTTCATGCTTTTCAATGGAATCAATCATCAGAGAATTTATCTTATCTAAATAATGAAACATGTCTTTATAATTCTTTAGATCTAATGAAAGGCCAGTGTCATCAAAGCCGTATAAAGTGCAGTTTTCTCTTTGAGAGCAAGTATCTGCTAAGTAAGTAATAAAGTTCTTAATTAAAGCAATATGTTCTTTATAGTACAAAGTTTGAAGCTTGTAATAGATTGCCGAAGAAGGTGGTATCACAAGATAAAATTCTGTGTCCTTTTTAGCATCAATAATGCTAAAAAGTTCCTGTTCTGTATACTGTTTTAGATAATCTAAGCCATACAGTTTTAGTTCATTACTTTTACCGTTGGTATCAAGATAACTTTTAAGGATGTTTCTTGAAACCTCATTCCAAGAACATACTCCATTAAAGCTGTCTTTATATAATGGATCATCTATCCAAGATGCTGGTCTGTCTAAGGACTTTTGTACACCTACGCACTTTTCACTTTTAGAAAAAGTCAGCAAGCATTTTACGTAACCAGTCTTTAGATACGGAGACATAACACTTAGAGGATTGTCATCATAGATCTTCTGCCAGTTCATCGGCGCTAATTCCTGATAGAAAAGAGGAGACATTTCTAAAGAATAAATAACCTTTTTTATCTCATTGTGTTTAAAAGCATAGTCAAGGACTACCTTTCTGTCAGCCAAAGTTGAACCTGCTAACGAAATGTTTATAAATCTATCAGCACTACCGTGTTTAAATAATTTTGCAGTTGCCTCATCTGAACTGGTATTTTCAAGCATACTAGTTCCAATAATAAGCCCTTTGACATTCTTATTCTCAAGATAACCTCGAGCCTGATAGCGCATGCTGCCATTAAATAACTGCTCTTTGTTTGAAATAATATGCATAGGATCATATAAATACATGGCAACTGTATACAAAGCAAATATGCCTATAAATAAAGACATGATAAGAGCAAAGATCTTTTTACTTGCCATGATTATCTAAATCCTTTTATTACCTTTATAACTTGGTAATACCTTGAATTAAAAAAAGCTTAATCTTAAAAATTAAAGTAAATAAACTCTGTATAGGTAGAACCAATTACAGCCAATGTCACATAGAACAAAATTAGTGCTACTAACACGCAAGCAAAATAACCAGTAGTTTTTACAAGCAGTTTTTGTAAATTATGATTGTGAATTTGTTTAAACGAAGGTAACTTAACTGAGTTTTTAGTTGATACTTTAGCTAAGAGCTCATTAGAGTTTTTGAAGCTTAAAACCACAATTAAAGCTAAGACCACATAAGTTACTGTCTGATAATTCAAACCGATGCCCTTTAAGGCTGTCTTAAAGTTAGATAACTGCTCTAGTGAGAGTGAACTAATATCAAACATGTGAATGTAAATTGTATAAGCCACATTAAGATCAGGAGCTCTAAATAGAACCCAGGCTATATCAACAAAGATAAAGGTTAAAATCCATGCAGGAATTTTAGGTAAAGCAAAACCTAGATTATGAAATACTCTATGGGCAATGATGCCAACACCATGCAGAAGTCCCCATAAGACAAAGGTGTTGCCAGCTCCATGCCAGATACCAGTTATAAAGAAAACTATAAAGAGGTTTAGATAAGTTATAAAGCTGCCCTTTCTGCTACCGCCTAATGGGAAATATAAGTAATCTCTTAAGAAGGTAGATAAAGTTATATGCCAGCGACGCCAGAAATCCTTAATAGAAAGAGCTTTATAAGGGCTGTTAAAGTTAATTGGTAACTTAATGTTAAAGAAGAGAGCTGAACCTACAGCCATGTCACAGTAACCGCTAAAATCAAAGTACAGCTGAAAGGTGTAGCAAAAAGACACTAGCCAAGAGGTAAGCAGTGTAAGGTTGTTAGCACTGTCAAAACCGTCGCTTACCCAAATTGCAAACTTATCAGCAATGATTGCTTTCTTTACAAGACCGATAGTAAAAATAAACAGACCTAGGCACAGATTTTTATAGTTTAAAACAAGTTTTCTTGCCTTGAAGAATTGAGGAATTAGATCTTTATGATGAACAATAGGTCCTGCTATTAACTGAGGAAAGAAGGATACAAAAACAGCGTAGGACACAAAATCGTATTCTTTGGTAAGACCTTTGTATGAATCCACAAGATAAGCTATCTGCTGGAAGGTAAAGAAACTTATGGCAAGTGGTAGCACAATGTGTACTAATTCATAAGATGTACCTAAAAGCAGATTCAAATCTGAGATTATAAAATCTGTATATTTGTAATAGCCAAGCATTACAACATTTGCAAGCACTCCAAAGACTAAGATAACCTTTCTTTTAGTCACATTTAATTGAGTGTTTTGACTATTCTCTAGAGCATTTTGCCTACCATTAGCTTCTTTTGAAAGTATAGATCCAACTACAAAATTGAAAACAATTGAACCTAATAAAATCCAAATGTAATCAAACTTCCAGTAGCAGTAAAAGAAAAGTGAACATAAAAGCAACCACAGCTTTGAGGCAGCAAAATAGCGCCTTTTACTGAAAAAGAAATAAACAATAATACTTACAGGTAGGAATAGTAGAAAATATTCAGGTGTATTAAATAACATTTTAAATATCAAGACTCATAAACCAAGGTACGATTTTACCATATTTTAAACAGTCAAATTCATAATGGGACCTTTTCTCTTTGTGAATTGATCCCATATTTGCAGACATTGCTAAATCGTCGATACACCTTTTCTTGAAGTAGTTCAGATAATTTTTTCTAATGAAAAAGCTATACTCTAAACATAAATTGTGACGACGTTTTTAGTATGTAAAGCAACAAAAAAGATATACCGAGTTTACAGGCAGAGAACCGATGATGCCTGAGGAAGAAATGGGATTTTAGCAAAGTAAATTACGGTATGTTACTCAAGATCAAGTGCTTGAGGTTGCTCATGAGTACAAAAAGCTTCCATTAGATGTCATTGTCATCGACTTTTTCTATTGTAAAAAGCAAGGAGATTGGTCTTTTGATAACGACTACTTCCCAAATCCAAAAGCAATGATTGATGAACTTTAAGATATGGAATATGAAAATGGCAAATCATCTCTTTAAGTTTATTTTCCAAAAGGAGCTACATGGAGAGATACCAATACAGGTGCTGTCTATGAAGGAGGTATAACTATCACAGCAGATGCTACTCTTGAATATATACCTGTCTTTGCTCGTGACAACTTTGACTTAATCTAAGATTACACAATGAAGCTTTGATTACAGGACTTTCTTGTCTCAACATAATTAAAAAAAAGAAGTTCTACTAGATTTAATTTATTCAAAAAGATTGGTCTCTTTGTGTCCATTCACTTTAAGCTTTACAGTTTTTCCTCGTTACATCGCACTAAAAATCACCAAAAAAAATTTAGTATCTATAAATATTCAAGTCTTTTTCAAATCTTTTTTAAATTATTATTTTTATTTAATTTCAAATAAATAGACAATTTTACTTACAGTTTGTATCAGTAAAAAAGTCGTCTAAAAAAATCTTCATAGATAATCTTGCGCCATGGTGAGTAGTTGAATTTTTAATTCATGAAAGCAGAGTATTTTACTTAGGAAAAGATTTTTCATATGAGCAGTACCTCTAAACACGAGCTTTTAGATTTTGACAGAACCGTGATGACTTTGTCAGAACTGTTATCTGATGAATTAGTAGGCTCATTAGTTGAAGGTGCTGTCGACGAAATCATGCTTAATCCAGACAGCGCGCTCTATGTGCGCTATTCAGATGGGGAGAATGTCAAATATTGTGACATATCTCCTTCAAAGGCACAGATCCTAATCAGAACTGTTGCCTCAATGAGCAAAATTGATATTAACGTTAACTGCCCTATCGTCGAAACTGAAATTTCTTGCATCAATGCTAGATTCTCAGCTTTGCTACCACCATTGTGTAAGTATCCATGCTTTTGCCTAAGATCATTACACGCGCTCTCTTTGAACTTTGAGCATTTAGTATCACAAAACTTTATCTCCAAAGAACAGTTAACCATATTAGATTCTCTGATAAAAGAGAGAAAAAACATCTTAGTTTGTGGTCAGACAGGATGTGGCAAAACCAGTTTTATCAATTCGATGTTAAAGAGGATTGCTTTATTTGAACCTTTCTCAAGAATAGTCTGCATTGAAGACACTCCTGAACTTAAAATCGAAAATGACAATGCGGTAAATTTAGTATCAGGTCCTAATACTTCTATTAGTACCTTAGTTAAAGCAACCTTAAGACTAAGTCCAGACAGAATTGTAGTAGGTGAGGTAAGAGCTGAAGAAGCCCTTGATCTTATAGATGCACTATCTACCGGTCATTCAGGAGGTCTTGCCTCAATTCATGCTGGTTCTGTTTTGCAGTGTCTTGAAAGATTAAAACTGCTTATAAGCCGTAACCCGTCCGCTCCTGACAATATTGACAGCATGATAGCTCTAGCTGTCAATGCCATCATTATTTTAAAAAGAGAACCTTTAAGACACGTATCTAGTATCGCCCTTGTCACTGGTTTAGAACAAGGCAAATTCACTTATAAATTTCTAGGAGAAAATAAATGAAAAACACTTTATTAAAACTTGCAGCTTTGATTGTCTTAACTTCAGTCTTTAAAGATGCTCTTGCAGCAGATACAGCATCTGGCAGCAGCGTATTACCTTATGAGACCTGGCTTAAGACCATACAGAAGTCTTTAACTGGTCCTGTGGCATTTTCTGTATCCTTAATTGGTATTGTGTCCTGTGGCGCCACCTTGATTTTTACAGGTGGTGAAATGGGTCGTTTTATGCGCAGTATTGTTTATCTTGTGATGGTAATGACACTGCTTGTAGGAGCAAACACCTTAATGTCATCTTTATTTAACGGTGCCACTGTAGAGATAGCTCCAGTCTCTAATGAAATAGCTTTAAATGATAAAGAAATTAAATCTCAAGAAAAACCTCTGTCAGACAGAATAACTCATTTTAATGAGCAAAATGCAAGTTCAAAGCTTCAAGCTTTTGTTCATGACACCTCGTCTCCTTCATCAACTTTAATTGACAGTCCTAAAGTCAATAGAACCTCACATATCATGGACACCTTTAACGATGTAAACATCAACACGCTTGAAAGTAATTTTAGTTTTTCTTTTCATAAAAACGAAGCACTTATAGAAGCTTGCTAAATAGGTTGCAGGTAAATTGCTTACAGGTATGCATAGTCAAAGATTAAAGGAGAAAGCGTGTCTGGAGTAAAACATCCTATTTATCAATCTGTATTGCGTAAACAGAGTTTTTTAGGCTGTGACAGAGAACTGTGTATGCTACTTGTATTTATAACCATTGTAGGCAGCATTTTTAGTTTTTCCTTAGTTGCAACCGTGGTGCTTTTACTTGTTTTTATAGTGCTGTATTTGAGCCTCTTAAAAATGGCAAAAGACGATTTGTATTTAAGAAAAGTTTACTTAAAGAACATTCGTTATAAGCCTTATTATTTGGCACAAAAAACTTATTACTCAAGACAGAGTGTAAGAAAAAATAAATAACAGTAAAAATGGCTACTCAATCAGCCTTTTAAGAACATTCTAAATAATTACTACAGCAAAATTAGAAAACTATCTAACTTATTATGATAAAAGCTCTTTTTTCATCTTTATCACTGTCACTTGCGCTTTTGAGCATACTCATTTTAATTATGCTAGCTAAAAGGCTGTGGAAGCAGTACAAGTGCGCCTCAAACCATCCTGGTTTTACAGATCTTTTAGATTACGCTCTTTTAGGTTCTCAGAACACCATCATTTTAAAGAATGGAGGACTTCTTAAGACCTTTAGAGTAAAAGCTAATGATTTAAGTTATGCTGACAGTGCACTTATTTGCCGCACTCAGGAATTAACTGCCAATGCCATCAGAAAGTTAGGTGGTAATTTCATCTTAAATGTCGACTTTATAAGACAGAAAGTAAATGATATTGAAGATTGTGAATATAAAGGCAACGATAAGGCTAAAAAACTCTATTTAAAAAGAAAAGAGTTTTTTAAGACCAATGATACCTACACACAAGACTGTTACCTTACCATAACATCTTTATCTCACTCATTAGGTAGTCTGCGTAATATCGCTAGCATCTTTGATGAAGATGATTTATCTAAAGACAGTGTAACTATTGCTGATGACAAGATTAACAGTGTCATTATAGATTTTTCAAAAAGTGTTGAGGCGATTAAAAACTCTCTTGAGAACACATTAAAGCTTGAAGAATGCACTTTTTTAGATAATAAAAAGTTAGCTACAAAAGAAAATGCTCTTGATAATAGCAATTACTCAAAGCTCAGATCTCATGAAACGGTTAACTTTTTAAAGTATTGTATTAGCGGTAAAAAGCTATCTTTACACATTCCAAAATCTGATTACTATCTTGACTCTTTATTGTCATCAGATGACTTTACCTCAGGCTCATCTCCAAAGTTATCAGACAGATATATTGTCGTAGTTGCAATTGAAGGACTGCCTATAGAATCTGATTTTAATATTCTTTACAGACTCTGTGCTCTAGACTTTGATTATCGATTTTCGACACGCTTTATTAGCTATGACAGTTTTACCTCTCAGGTACTTTTAGAAAAGAACCGTCGTTTATGGGCGCAGAAAAAACACGGCTTTATTGCGCAGTTTTTAAACTCTAAATCAGACAACGAAAATCAGGACGCTGTAGAACAGTTAAATGATATTAGTGATGCTAAAAAGAACCTAGTCCAAAATTCTTTAAGCTTTGGCTCATACTGTGCCAATATCATCTTTTCAGGCACCGATCCTAAGATTTTAGAAAAGCAGGCCTTAAAGTGTGTGCAAACTATCGAAGCATCGGGCTTTGGCGCAAGAATTGAAACTGTAAACGCAACGGAAGCTTATTTAGGCTCATTACCAGGACATAGTCTTGAAAATGTAAGGCGCGCTCTGCTGCCTAATACAGTGCTCACCGATCTCTTACCCTTAAATCAGGTCTATACAGGAGAGAGTGTGTCTCCTAATTTCAGATATGGTAAGAATAAACCTTCTTTAATGACTGTAAGAACTTTAGAAGGTTTATATGCTCACTTGAACCTGCATGACACTGATCTGGCAAATGCTCTGGTAGTAGGTCCTCCAGGTAGCGGTAAATCTGTGTTCTTAGGAAGCCTTATTCCTTCATTTTTAAAATATGACCAGATGAAGATCTTTGTCTTTGACAAAGGCAACTCTTTTTACGGACTGACAAAAGCTTTAAAAGGTAACCTTATAAAGTTAGAAAATGGTAAAGGCATCCGCTTTTGCCCTTTAGCTAAAATTGATACTCCTAATGAGAAGGCTTGCGCTTTAGAGTTTTTAGAAAAACTTTTCATCTCGCAGGGCTATGAGACTGATCTTAAATTAAAGGATGATCTTCGTGATGCCCTTAATCTTTTAGCAGACTTTGATAAACACGAGCGTACTTTAAGTACGATGTGCACACTGCTTCCTAGAAAAGAGCTCAAAACAGCCTTATCTGCTTTTACTAACAGTGTCATTGAAAACTCAATTTTAGATGGAGACTCTGATCCTTCTTTTGAAACTGATCTTACCGTTTTCGAATGCGGACAGTTTTTTGAAAAGGCTGATGACTTTTTATACCCAACGCTGCAGTGCATTTTTAAACTCATCAATCAGAGCGTTATGAATGGTACGTGTGGCGCCATTATCATTGATGAGGCCTGGATGATGCTTGCTAATGAAGAGTTCTCAAAGCAACTTATCACCTGGATTAAAACCTTTAGAAAACACAATGTCGCAATTGTATTAGCCACACAATCAATTAACGATCTGTCTAAGGCTTCTAACATTGGTGATTTTTTAGACTGCATTAAAACCAGAATTTTTCTACCTAATAAAGATGCCAACACTGAAACTTTAAAAGGATTCTATAAAAAACTCTCGCTGTGCGACAGTCAAATTGATGCTATCTGTAAGGCAAAACCAAAGCATACTTTGTTTTTACATAAAGACATTAACTTTATGCCATTTTCTTTAGCACTCTCTGATACTGAACTGAAACTTTTATCACTCTCAGAAAACGACAAAACTTACGTGGATGAAATGTATGAACGATATCAAGAAGAATTTGCCTACCATTTATAAGGAAAAGAAAAATAAGAAACAGGCAAAAATTGCCACCGGCATGAAATTTACAGATCTTGCAATAAAAGCACTGCGTACAGAACTAGTACCTGCCTTTATGGGGCTATTAGGAATGGCTTTAGGCTTTATCTCACTTGCCTACTGCATTGATTTAAGTGGTAAAACTCAGTTTCGACCTTATGTAGTGACTGTAGATAAGCAAGGCTCAGTGCTTTTTTTAGAAAATCCTAATCAAGACAGTTTAAATTCAAAAGTAAAGGCATCTTTCGTCTGTGAGTACGTTGATAGATTGTACGCTGTAAGTGAGGATAAAGCTTTGCAAAGGCGATTTATCAATGAGATCTATGCCAAAACTTCATTAGGCAGCGAAGCATCAGTATTTATAGATAACTTTTACACCAAAGCAAATGTTATGTCTTATGAAACAGCATTACGAAACACCGCAATCGAATCTGTAGTGTCACTGTCAGACAACACTTTTGAGGTCACATTCAAACTTATGACCAAACAAAAAGAGCAAACCTTAACAGAAAGATACAAAGCTTTTGTAAGTTACAAAAGACTGAATGTTGCTTATGACAATCTTGAGGAGGTAAGACTCAATCCTCTAGGTCTGTTTGTAAACGAGTTTAATGTCAACAAAATCATTGAGGTAGCATCATGAAAATGAGTGTCCTTATTAAATTAGAAAGGTTATCTCTTTTGTCTGTTATTTTGTCATGCCTTTTCTTCTCAAGTTACAGTGCCTTTGCTGACAATGTTGACTTAGATGACAGAGATTTAAAAACTCTTTCAAAACTTGACTTATTAGATGCAAAACAGGTGGCTGGTACTGCCTATAAAGCAGGATTGGTTACCTTTGCTTACGGCTCTGGAATACCTACTGTCGTCTGCGCTTTATTAGAATTAACTGATCTTGCCTTTGAAAAAGGAGAGAGCATTTTATCTGTTCAATTAGGAGATTCTGTTCGATGGAATATTGAAAGTGCCATTTCAGGATCAGCAAATGACAGTGTAGAACACCTAATTGTAAAGCCTTTAGAAGCTGGGCTTAAAACCTCAATGCTCATAACCACAGACAGAAGAACCTATCACATTCGTCTAAAATCAACTGAAGCTGATTTTATGCCAGCTGTAGTATTTTCATACCCTAATAGCTTAAAGTTACCATCAAAAAAGCATTATGGGGACGATTCATATTTACAGTACTCAAGTAACTATGACTCAAATGAGGATCATAATGATTACTCAGAGACTAATTCAAGTCTTAAGTACTATTCTTCTGTGCAAAATGTTTCATATGAAGAAAACTCACGACCAGCGCTTAATGTTGCTGCAACCTACAATGACAGTACCCAAAGGCGAAACTACAACTACTCTGTTGATGGTGACTCAAAGATCATTCCGCAAAATGTCTACGACGATGGAAAAAGAACCTTTATAGTGATGAACAATCCCATAAATTCAAGCTATTTACCGGTGCTACAAGAAATCAGCACAGAGAGTTTTTTATTCTTCGGAGAGGATAAAACTAACACCATTAACTTTACTTACTTTGACAATACTTTTGTTGTAGACGGGATCTACTCCCATCTGAGACTTATCTCAAAGAATGGTGAAGAAAAACAAAGTGCTGATGTGGTAAGACTAGAATCATAGGTGAAAAGATGTCTTACTCTATCTTAAAACAAGGTCCTTTAACAAAAAAGCCTATCTTCTTTTTAATAGGTGGTTTTATCGCTGTGACTATCTTTTTTACTGTACTTTTTAGTTTAAAAGAGCAGGATAAATTAAACGAAATAAAAGAAAAGCAAAATGGTGCGTCAGTCCAGTCACTACAGGCTAATATCTCAAAGGCTGACAAGCTTGGCGTTTTTGAAGCTAAAGATGAAAACTTACACAAAGACATGGTCAGCAATGCTTTCAAAAACCGTAAACAAATTTTAAATGATATATCAGCTAAAACTTTAGATGATGAAGATTTTGCTAAAGACTATGTAAAATACCAGGAAAGACATGCTCTTACAGACCGTTCTTATAAAGAGGATGATAACAGTCCTGATAAAGACAAATTTGTGACAAGAACAGTTTCTTTTGAAGATTACGATGGAGCCCCAAAAGAAGATGAAATTGAGCAAAATAAAAAGGGCAAAACTAATTCAGAATACTACGAACAGGCTTTAAAGGCCTCTAGCAAAGTAAATCTTGAGTTAAAGCATCATGGTTTAGGCAACTCTTTGTTAGACAAAATTGACAGCCAAAACGGTAATAATGCTACGCCATCATTTACTCAACCAAAATTGAACTCTTTAGATGGTCCTAGTGCCTCTAATTCTCAAGATAAGCCTGATGAAAACACACTTGAGAGCTATGATAAGTTAAAAAGAAACAACTATATTTTAAAAAGTGAAGTTGAAAATCCTAAGACTCCTTTTGCGCTGATGCAAGGCAGTGTTATTCACGCTACCTTACTCAACGGTATTAACTCAGAGTTGCCAGGACAAATTACAGCACAGATCTCTCGAGATGTGCATGACTCAATTAGAGCTAAATATCTTCTTATACCTAGAGGTTCAAAACTTGTAGGTCAATACACATCAGGTGCAGCCTTTGGTACAGAAAGGCTCTTTATTGGATTTAACAGAATAATTTTTCCTAATGGTCAGTCAATAAACTTAGGATCTATGCCTGGTCAATCAACTAACGGCTATGCAGGCTTTGATGCTCAAGTAGATAACCACTACTTTAAGATCATTACTAACTCGTTACTGCTGTCTAGTATAAGTACCACAGCAGATCATTATGAGGATACCTACAATTTAGCTGGAGGTCATCAGCGTACTATCGCTGGATTTAAAGCTCAAGGCAGTTCAAATGTTTCACAAGCTCTAGCTAAGATCATTGAAAGAAACATCAACCTTTCTCCTACCTTATCTGTAGAACCTGGTTACGCCTTTACTGTTGCCATTACTCAAGACATTTTCTTTAAATCACCTTATGGAGCAAAAGCTAATGTTCATTTTAAAAGATAGACTTTTCATGATATTAAGACTCTTATTAACTACCATGCCGATTTTCACAAGTTTGACCGTAAACGCTGAGGAAAAAGCCATGACCTACAGTCAAGGTCAAGAACTAATTCAGCAAATGAACAGTACCCTCGCTGTATTACGTTCTTGGTCTAATGAGAACAAAACAAAATCGGACAAGCTTGAAAACTATATCAAGCATGACAATGTAAGAGAGCAGGATAACTACGAATATCAACATAAAGAGACATGGGCAAAAGTAAAGGATCTTAATCAAAACTCATTGATGCTCTTAGAAGCAAGTTATGCCTTTGCTAAAAAGACTGAGTCAGCTGCTGAATTCTCAAAAAACAGTATCAGGACTGATGCTTGGGAAAAGTGTATACGTTCTAAAAACTGCACTTTTAAAAAGTTAAACGAAATGATGGATGAAGAATCCCTTGAAATCTCAGACTTTACTAAAAAGAGTGCTTCAGATACGCAAAAAGCTCTAATTGAAAGCATTGATAAATTAAATGAAATGTGTGGTGAATCTCAAGATGCTAAAGGACTTAACAGCTCTATTGATACTTTAAGTAAGGTTAATTCTACTCAGGTTACAGCTTTAAGTTCGTTATCTGGACAGGTCTCAAATCTAGCTAGAATTACAGCTCATAACTATCAGATGCAAAAACAAAACGAAGAATTAAAGCAGAAAGCTGACGAACTTTACTACGCTGACACGGGAACTGTTGAGTCTCCTCATCTTGATACAAGCTTAAAGAACTATGAGTAACTATATGAAACATGTCCTACTTTTTTTAGTGATTCTTTTAACATGTAAAAGTGCACCAGCTCAGGAAGTTAAAGATCTTACCCTCTCACCTGACGGTGTTCTAAATAGTCTTACCCTCTTGTTTATTGACAATATCTCAGAGGCTGCGACTCCAATTAAGGAAGCTGCTAACAGATTGTTTTGGATCTTAGTACCAATCTCGATTGTAATGTTAGGTATCAAGAGTATCTTTAAAGATGGTAATATGCAGAGTTTTATGGGTGATCTTGTAAAACTTTTGTTAGTAACTGGCTTCTATTACTTTTTACTTGATAATGGCACTGCCATAGGTCACTCTGTAATTGACTCACTGACCTCTGTTACCACCAATTCTAATACAGGACCTTCGGAGCTTATAGATCTTACTTTTAATATTGCATCTAATCTAAATCAGAACATTAGTGCAGGTTTATTTAATGCAGTAACAGGTTTCATCTTGCGATGCATGGTACTTGTATTTATGTTCATTATGTTTTTGGTAGTAATCAAATTTACTACCCTGTTTATCTGTGCGCATATTCTGTGTATCTGCGGTGTTTTTGTTTTAGGATTAGGTGCTATTTCTTACACAAGATACATTGCCATAAACTTTTTTAAATCAATTCTCTCAATGTCTCTTGAATTGATGACTACGTTGCTGGTTATAAACTCAGGATGCCTGATTTTAAAAAATCTAAAAAACAAATCTCAAGAAATTGTAGAGTCAGGAGCATCTGTTGGCTCTAGTGAATGCTCCGTAATTATTTTTACAGCACTTTTTATCTACATACTTTCAAAATACTTACCTGAGGCTGTGTCAAATCTTGTGACCATGACCAATGGAAGAAATGCTAAAAGATCGAACGGTCGAATCTCTCTGAAAATTCCAAGTATCAATTTAAAAAAATAAGGAAGGAAATTAAGATGGTCGGTGATGTAGGGTTCGAACCTACGACCCTCTGGTCCCAAACCAGATGCGCTACCGGGCTGCGCTAATCACCGAACGGATTGCATTATATTAAGGTGATGTAATATTGTCAACAAATAATTTGTCAAATTTGTAGTCTACTGACTGAATTAGAAAGAAATTTTGATTATACGCTAAGGCATTCTTTATCTAGTACTTAGGTGATTTATAATGTAATAAATGCGAATTGAGGATTTATTATGGATATGACACAGCAAAAAGTAACTTGCCTCATGGAAAGTTCTATCGACGGTCGCTTAGACGAATCTAGATGGTCTGTTCTATATGACTGCAAGGGAGAAGGTGAACCTGATGTATATTATGAGACTAAAGCTAAATTAAATCCTGAATTATCAATTCTAGGAAAAGAAACAATTTTACGTCACCATTGCAGTATTCCTTTTAAATCAGACACTCACACTAAGATTAAAGATCCTAAACCATTTTTAGGTATTAAAGAAAACGCAGAAATGACTGCAGTGTTTGACTCAAAAGGATCTATAGCCTATGAGAACAACGAAATCTGGGGTAGTACCCTGCTTGTTGTCTTAGGAGAAGACACCGCAAGTGAAGAGTATCTTGAGTTTTTAAGAAAAAAGGAGATCTCTTTTACCTTTGCAGGAAAAGATGGTCATGACATCAAAAAAGCACTTAAAAGTTTATACTCTGATTTTGGTATAAAGAATGTTCTCCTATGTGGAGGCGGTATCTTAAACGGATCTTTCTTAAAGCTAGGTCTTATCGATGAACTTTATCTTGTGCTCTACCCTGGTATAGATGGATTGAGTGGCGTGAAATCAATCTTTGAGTATGAAGGTAAAGAAGGAGAAAAACCTTGCGATGGTCAATCTCTAGAATTACTATCTTGCGATGTTGTAAGAGCCGGTGTTGTACTTTTAAGATATAGATTTCATTTTTACTCAATATAAGTTGCAATATCTTAATAATACTGTAAAATTATACGGTCAATTTTGGTGAGATGTCCGAGTGGCTGAAGGAGCACGCCTGGAAAGCGTGTATACGTTAACGCGTATCACGGGTTCGAATCCCGTTCTCACCGCCATGACCATTCTAACCTCTTATAAATATCCTCTTTTTTCAATAAAAATTTTCTTTAAAAATCGCTAGTTATTGAATTGATATATCAGTGATATATGAGTGATATATTAACTAATAAACCTCAAGGGTGTATGATGGGTGTAGAGAATTACACACCCACATGGAGAATCTTACACCCATGCTGTCACCACTAGCTTTGCGCGCTTTAAAGCCAAAAGACAAGCGCTACGAGGTCACTGATAAGAATGGCCTGGTTATACGTATATCGCCTAATGGGCGCATGACGTGGAGAATAAACAAGTCTGTCAACGGTAAACGTATCACACGCCAGCTTGGTGATTATCCGGCTATGAGCTTAGCTGATGCACGAGATGCACTTGCTCAGCTTACTAATATATCAAAAACCACTGTTGATGATACATTCGAGGGAATTTATGCTGATTGGCTTGACCTGAAAAGACAGAGCATAAAGAACTGGCAGGACATAGATGAGCGTATGCAGAAGTATATACTGCCTAAAGTCGGCAAGTTACCCTTCAGCGTGATTACTCCTCCTCAGATAATTAAGATACTCAAAGAGGAGCTTGAGAGCCGTGGCAAGCTCGAAACAATTAAGCGCATCTGTGGCTATATCAAAGAAGTTGAGATGTTTGCCATTAACTCTGGTCGTATCGAGGCAATGCGCTTTCAAGGTATACATAAAGTATTTGCCCGACCTTCCACTAAGCTTAATAACAGACCAAGCGTACACCCATCGCATTTGTCTGAGATACTGCCTAAGCTGAGGCTTGAAGCAGTCAAGGCACCAACTACTTGGGATGCAATTATGATAGGCTTTTATACCCTATTACGTCCAGGTGAATACTGTGCCCTAGAATGGCAGTGGATTGATATGAAAAATCAGTGCATATCCATACCGGCTGACGTTATGAAGATGAAGCGTATGCACGTTGTACCAATCAGTACACAACTGCAGAAGATACTTGAGAACCGTCCTCGCTTTGGCAAGTACGTTTTAACTTCTCCAGACAGGCCGGACTCCCATATAGGTACAGCAGCACAAGAAAATTTCTTTCGCCGTCACGGTATGAAGGGGGTGCTGGTGCCACACGGTATACGAAGTATCGGACGTACATGGATGGCTGAAGAGAGAATTGACCATGATATAGCAGAGATGTGTCTTGCTCATCGTGTTGGTACTAGTGTTGAGCTAGCATATAACAGAACGGACTTTTTGGAGTTACGAAGGGATGCTATGCAACGCTGGTGCGATTATGTAGAGTTGTGCTTAAAAGGTAGCACAGATTTGCTGTTATGATTTTTGTAAGGTTGGTACGACAACAAATAGCCCCTAAAGATGGGGCTATTTTTTTTACGCATGCGTGTGCTTAACTCTGTCACGAACCTCGGCACGTTTTGCGTTGTTAAAACGGTCTAAGGTTCCTACAAGATAACCAGTGACACGTCTGATTCGTTCAAACTTAACACCTTCACCTACAATACCGTTTACTTCGTGTAATCTTGTGTACATTATTTTTTCTTCTCAGTCTCCTTTAAAAGTGTTTTTACCTTTTCACGCCATAAAGATGGCACTTCGTCAATAGTCATAATTCCACGATTGATGCGCATTAAATAAAATTTAACCATTCTTTTTTAACTCCTCTAATTGAGCATAAATATCTGAAATCATTGATCCTAGTTCTGCGATCGCATCTTCGGTTGTAGTGTCATCTGTATTCATGTCAGATATAACACCACCTAAGTCAGACACAGCATTTTCTAATATAGATAATTTGCTATCTACTTTGGCATCCCAGTTTATATCTGTAAAATTTTCTGTTACATAATCAATGGATAGATTGTCAATCTTTTCATTTTTGTAGTCTTCACAAATCTGATTAAAGATTGCTAAGTTCTCATCAATCCATGAGCTAAATATCAGAGAATAACGGACTTTGTTCTCATCGTTTGAGTTCGCAGATGCCAAACAGTCTAAGTATCCTGTAAAACCCTTTTGCTGAGCTACAGTATCAAAGTACACATATACAGCATCTTTAATACTTAAAAGTAAAGAATCACCACCTACAGCAATTAAAGTTAGATCTTCACCTGTATCTTCAACTTTAATCGCCTGTTCTTTCTCTAGGCAGTAGTTATTGAGTTTTGCGCCTAGTTCTGTGTTAATCGCTATGATTAAGTTTCCGTAGTTCTTGCCATCTACAGATAAATCAATAAAGTGTAAATTCTCTCGTTTCTGTCCAAAATAAGAAACTGATTTATAACTAATATCCATATATAATTACCTATACTGCAATTTTACTTTCATAGTCACCATTACCCTGTCCAACAGGGTCTATAGTAATTAGTTTATTAATAGCACCCGTTTTAACAGCATTATGACTTGAATCAAATACTGTATAATTTGCTATAAGGTTTTGCGATATTGATGCGTTAGAAGGATACCCACTACCAAATGAACCTATTGGGTTCATCTGACGAAGTGCCCAAATAACATTACTCAGAATACATGAATAACCAGTTACATTTGTAGAAGCCGTTCTTATAGGGAGAAGTTCAAATTTCCATGACGAACCAGAAGCACTTCCTATGTATGAAAGTCTATAAGGAATATGAACATAAACAGTACCATTAAAAGCTATTCTACTTCCACAAGCCATACGATAGCCATTAACCATAATAGGTGACAATGTATAAATTCTGTCACCACTTTTAACTTCAGCGAACCTATCACCTTTAAAGCATGGAATCCATCCACCATCAACAGCTACACTAGGAGATGTTATCTTTGATGATGTCTTTACCATTGAATAGGTAGTGCCACCATAATTGATTTTAATTGTTGCCATATTAGCTATCCTACTGTGATCTTGTATCCATTCACGGTGACACCACTGGAAAAATTGTGACCGTCAGAAATATAACCGCTATCGTTTGTAAACTGACTTAGTTTTGAATAAGTGGTATTAGTGTCCTGTGTAGTGATAGTACCTGTAGAGCCATCGCCTTTCGTATAAGTAATCGTTCTCCCATTTACAGATAAAGACTTAATGTAAGTAGAATTGATCTGTTGTCCTGCACTGTCTTGAGTTGCCTTTGTTGCACTGTCAGCTGTACTTGCATGAGTAGCCTTGTCTGCATTAGTTGCCTTAGTTGCAGATTTTGCTGTATCTGCTGATGCGGCCGAATCTACACGCGTTATGGATACATTACCGGATGTATCTGGCTTAGTGCCGTTAATACTTTTAATAAAGTTTTGTTGGGCAACAGCATGGGGAGTCACTGCCATAGATGTGTTTGATGCGTTTTGCTCAATATTATCGCAAAGCTGAACAATACCTTTTACGCTAGTTGTGGCATCTGGAACTAAAGCTAAAACATCCTGTTTAAGAGGAATTTTCTGCCAGACAGAATCGTTAGTTTCGGGCGCAACAACTGCTGTGGCAGGACCGTTATTTGACATACAGAGATATAGATGATTGTTTGTAAAGACAATGTCATTTTTTGAATAGTTTTTATCTCTTAAATATTTAAATGCTGTTCCTGATGGAAATTTTAGAGTTAGGATAGCTGTTGCAAGCTGATTGAGAGAATTTTTGTCAGGTAAAACTCCAAGTTCTTTTATAGCATTAAGAAGCTCAGTAGTTATCATATGGAACCATGCTGCACCAGGCTGAGTTGCGGGAATACCAAGCGAAGGACTTCCTTCTGTTGGATATCCTTCCTGCAGTTCTTCAATTTTTGGTGCTGCAGCTGCAATGTCTTTTTTATATCCGTTAAACATATATTTTTCCTTATTTACCGTAAGTGAAAATTGTTGAAGTATGAGCCGGTGCATAGTGTTTAACTAAACACTCAAATAGCTCATTTCCCCATTTCTGAAGACGTTCAGATACTCTTGAAGTGGTTTTAAAGGGAATGGAGTTAACTTTCTCGACGTTAATTGTATAGAACCAGTTAGACCATATTTCTGAATAAAGGGCGTCATCAGCAGTTGATGCAACAGTAAAAACACGTTTAGCATCAATTTTCGTTTCTGAATAACCGCATGACTGCCCTATCAGATACACAAGCTCTTGAAATGTAAGGCCTAACGTTCTGATTTTAATTAACAGTTCTGTTCTTAAAACTTCAAGATCATCATCTTCAGCTCGACATTCTTCAGGAATACCCCACTGATGAAACCAGTCTAAAAGAGTTACTGAGGCTGACTGTGGATCAGATTCATCAATCATTTTAGAAATGTCAGCATCAAGTCGTGCAAATTCAAGAGCAGCAAGATATAACATCTTCATGAAGAAAGTGCTGTCTTCAAGTTCCCAGGCAGGGCCTTTTGGTAGCAGTTTCTTCATTGCAGCATAATAGTTATCAGTTGTGAAACTTACTCTTCCCATGTTATATCTCCCACGGTAGGCAGATAAGAATTAGACTGAGCAACTACATCTGTTGCCGGTTCAATAATGGTGTGATCAATCTCATCAGCTACGGATGATAAGGCAAGATGAATATGAGACAGATATATAGTGCCACCGGGCTCAGCTTCAGATTTGAAAAGATTATGGATAGCTTCTACGGCGGCGTTTCTAACAGCCAGCGTTGAAGGAGTTATTTTTAATTTGAAATTAATTTTCTGCTCTACAGGCGCTACAGCATAGATAGCAGCTAAAACTGAAGCTTTACTTTCAAGATGTTTCTGAACTTTATTTATAAGCGCAGTGTCTGGCATTGAATAATCATTACATAAGAATCTTACTGTAACAGTTCCAACACCTAATTCTTTAGGAAAACACCAGGCAAAACCAACTCCTGTAACTTCTTTTGCCCAGGCAATATAATCAGCTTTAGTTCCCTGTCTTGGTGGTTCCTGAGTACGAAAAAGAATGCGTTGTCTTAACTCATCATCTGTCTCTGCATCTATTCCGCCAGCAATATCTGAATGTACTATCGCATTGGCAACACCTTTTAATGAATTGACAAGATCAAGTGTATTGCCTTTGTTAAGGTTATAAGCTTTACCAGATAGAATTGCTTTTACCGAAGTAATTCCTTCTAAATTTGGGCTTGAAGTGGTTTGATACTGTATACCAGACTGAGACTGCAACAGGGTGCCTACAGGAACATCCACAACGTCGTTATAATAGTTAAACTTAACTTCTCCCATTGCTTTCGTTGCTGTTTTTCTAGTCAGATTGAAAATAGAAGCTCGCCTTTCAAGATAAGCTGTTTCAGCTGAATCAGAAAACAGCTGATTTTTGTAATAATCAAGAGCAGCATAAATTGAATGGGATACACCAGCAATGACACGGATAAAAACAGATAAGTCAGAGCGTCTTAATTCTTCTGAAGTTAAGCGTGATTTTGCATCATTCTCAATTCTTGTGATGATGTCACTCAATTTTGGCCTTAAATTATTCATTTATACCTCTTTAAACTTATAACTTGTCTGTTTACCGTCAACTGTTAATACAACACTGATATTCACTCTGTTAATTTCAGAACGCTCTACAGATACATCTACATTTGAGCAAATTCCGTCATCTATCATCCACTGAAGTGAGTCTCTTGAAACTTCTTCAACCTCTGCTATAACATCATCAGTCAGCTTACGTCTTAAGAGCTGCCATAACTTAGAGCCGATTTTGTCCCCCTGCTCAACAGGATAGGTATCACCCCACCAGCCGTATTTATTAGAACCGTCATAAACATCTCCAGTGTCTGCACGTCTCCATGTGAATAAGCTAATAACTACAGCCCTTGAAAGGCTGTCATTCATATCTGCTGTTACAAGTGAGTTGTTTAAGAACATCTGCATAAATACTCAAGCCTCTTTAACTGTTTTCTGCAAATATGGCTGGCCGAAAAATCAAAAAGACGGAATAAACCGTCTTTCTGTATGTAATAACATTTAACTCCAAGTATGTCTTCAGCCGAAGTACATCGATACGACTTATCATGACAATAAACAATATTGTCAAATAAACTGCAAAGATCATCAGTTCTGTACCATGAACCTTTGTCAAATGACCATACTGGGATTATTCTTTCTGATATATTCATTAACTTGGGGTTCCTGTATTTTCACTACCACCTTGAACACCAGTATGAACATGGTGCTGCAGACTGATTGATCCGGCTGTAATATCATCTTCTGAATGAATTAATCCCTTAGCATTAACAGTACCGCCAAATGATGCCATACCACCACCTTTTGTGCCTGTAATTAGCGTACCTGTAACAGTTACATTTCCGTCAAGCATAATTGTTGGAGCGGTTACTGTTGCAGATGTTTTGCAAGTAACAGATGAGGTGTCACAGTTAACCGATGCAGCACTTTTACAGGTTGCTGTTAAGTTATCGCACTTAGCTATAATGTCGTTTGTTGTTTTTACTGTTATTGGATCATCTACACCGTCAATTTCTATACCTTCACGTTTTAAATATACATGACGTTTCTTATCATCGTAGATAACAACTTCACCTGTCTTCATCTGAGTGATTCGATAGCGCCTGTCTGCAACATTGATAACTACACCATGATTGCGCTCATCATCGAAGAAGAGGTTAATTGCATCTGTTTTACCGTCTGTATAAGGTTCTGAACTGAAACCATAAGGCTCGATATGTTCCATCTCATCTTGGGTGGTGTCAGAATCATATCTTGTCTGAAATTCTCTGAGTTTTAAATCACCCGAAGAACCTGTGACGGTTGACCGAACTATCTGCGACATATTTAATCCTTAATGGTATTTGCCATCCTGACCTACAAGCTTAACTTCTGACTTTGACGACCATGATCCATTCTTTTTTGTGACTTTTGACTTTTCCTGAGCAGGTTCATCTGTCTGCCTAAATCCTACAGGTGGAACACATTCAAGAGTGGTAATCATTCCATTGTTATCAAGTGTAAAAGTGACTTTGGTGATTAGCATTTCTTTTGTTGATGAATTTGAACCAACTCCAGAACCTAACACAATGTCATCTTTAATCTTGACTAAAGTGTTTACCTTCCACAAATCACCTTCAAGACCGTCTTTACCCGTGCGCCATCCTACAACTGTATAAGTTATTTTCTGTGACTGTGCTTTACGATATTTAGCTTCCTGTTCTGGGCCATTTGATATGCCACCATTCATGGTCTGCTCTTTATAACGATAGAATCTGAACCTTTTAATTTCATCATCCTGGCATTTAGAAATCTGCTGAAGATCATCACCAAACTTCTTATTATTGCCCTTCTGATCATTGTCATACCAGTAATGAGAAAAGCGCTGAGTGTAATCTTTCTGTGCAGATGCTGTCAGAATGTTGGTGCCTAATTCTAATGTTGCACCGGATGATTTCGGATCGTCAGTATCAGCAATTACCAGATTGCCATACTCATCATCCATAAAATATAGACCTGATGATTTGGTTAAATTCTGAATTGCCTTAAAAACTGTTTCACTGTTTTTAACAGTTGAGTGAACATTTGAATTAACCGCAGCCTTATTTGACTCACAGACAAGTTTTATTCCATAAGGAGCTATTAACTGAGATACAGCAAGCTTTAAAGGGATGTTTTTAAACTGAGTAACAGCCTTTGAGATATTAGGAGATACGAAGGATTTACCGCCATTTATATTCTTTGTCCAAGAATTATTTTTAATGCTTGATAAGTCATATCCCTGTGGAGCTACGTTACAGTCTACTAAATCCTCTGTCTTACTTCTGCCAACAACTGAAGCTGTCACTGATGTGCCGTTATAACTGATTGGAGTTGAGTCAATAAAGCCTGTCAGTACAAGATCATCTCCTATTGTAAGCTGGATTTCATCACCAGAAGTAAACTTTGGAATTTCACTTTGGGCATAAACTTTTGGAGTTATGTCCAGCTGAAAAGTTCTAGATAACGCGTTAATCTCTGAAGTAATAGATACAGATGACCAGTAGTTATATGTAGTTGCACTGTTAACTTTAAGCTGTACTGTGTTTTTTTTGACCATAAAAAAGCCCACAATTAAGTGGGCCTCCATAACAAATTAAAACTAATATTTTTCACATTCAATGGAATCATCAGAATGCTGTATACAGCGATATTCTTTGCCATCGATCGTTACTTTTGTTCCCCTACTCATAGGATCGATCATACTGTTAACGCCACTAAAAAGTTCAAGTTGCTCTTTTAAACTGCCTAAAGATTCATAGTCCCTATCTTCCAAATTACAATCTTCTGTAAAACCATCCTTGGGAGAACAATAAGCATTTGCAGAACTAACAAAGAGTAACATTGCAATTAAAACTATTAATTTTTTCATATCAACTATCCTTCTTTTCTTGAATTATAGTCTAAAAATTAATGGTTAAAACACTAAGATACAGATTTTGTAATTCTGATTGGTACCTTTTGCATGAACAAAGGAAAATGAATGTTATTACGTCTTATGATTTCATCCACTCTGCTGGTATCGCCATACTGTTCATAAGCTAAAACCAAAGTAGGCTGTGGCTCTTTTGGAGTTACAGTTATGGTTTTACCATCTGCTAGAACCTCATTTGTAAAGTAATGATATACATTGCTGTAGAGTTCCTCCAGACTTGCATACAAATTACTGTCATCAGTACCCTGATATATCATTTCAGCTTCAATAACTGAAAGAACTTCATTACGAAGTGCAAGGATTTCATCTTCAGATTTGGTATTACCGGCTGTGTCAATGTCTCCGTCACTCTCACCATCCAGGTTTGTTCCGACAAGAGAAACAATACCGGCTAACTGAGCAAGTAAAGTAAGCCTTACTGAAGTTTTTACAGCTTCAGCTAATTCTGATTTCTGAGTGTTAATATCAGTCTGCCTAAAATCAACTGCTGTTCCTTGAACCGTACCTTGAGCAGTTCCTTGAGATGTTCCAAGAGCAGTGCTGGTGACTGATGAGGTTGTACTTAATTCATCAGAATGAATTAAATTAAGTACAGCATGTCCTGCATTTCTCCAGTTCTGAATAACATTAGAGTAATTGCCTACTCCTAATGAATCAAAAAGGGATGAAACAAAGGAAGAGGAATGGCTCAAATCTGATGCTGCTGTTGTTATAAGATTTGATATGGAATCAGATAAATCAAAAATCTTTGAAAAAGTTGAATCTGAAAGACATCCTAATATATTGAAATATGTGCCATTTGCGATATCTGTTGCAATAGTAGTGTACTGATCTAAATCCTCTACAGACAGATTAAAAGTATCCAGTACATTTTCAGCAAAGTTATCAGCCCATGTTCTTAACTTTGAGCCAAAATCAAAGCCAGCTGAATGAGGGTATTTAGATTCACCAGCTTCAATAAAAGTCAGAGTAAAGTTAGAAATACGCTTTTCGGCATCCCATGTGATCCTTGGTGTATCAATGGGGTAAACGTTAAGCGTACCTAACCATGGGTGTATAAGCTTACAAGCAGAAACAATACCGTTACTGTCTTTTTTAGGCTCTTCAATGGCATTTATCAGCCTTTTGGTTCGCTGAATATAATCAGTGCCAATAATAAAGCCTGTAACAGTAAACTGTCTTTTAAGACGTCCTAAATCTTCAGTGTAAGGAATATCACGCTGTGGATATTCATGAGTGATATTTCTTCGGCCAAAGTTAAATTCAGAGCTTACAACTTCAAAAGACACACCATTAAAAGAGGCCTTTCGTAATCTGGTAGAAAACATTACAAGCTCCTTAATACACCTGAATTTGTCTTATACTGAATGCGACCGTCGCCATGCTGAGATGTTGACTCAACTTCAGCTGTAGTTCCTTCAGCTGACTTTACATTGATATTGATATCGCCCTTTAAGGCGCCACCAGATGCAGTTGCAAGAGTAGTTGCCGGCACATTCATATTTGAATCATCACCAAAACCAAAGAAGTTTTTAGTTTTATCCCAGCCGTTTGACAGTGTTGAACCTATCTTACTAATGCCTTTTGCTGCAGATTCAAATGGAGCAAAGAATACATCTTTGATTTTGAGCCATAAATTAGCGTAAAAATCGACTAGGCTTAAGAATGTTTCTTTGATGGTGTTTACAGGATCGTTAAATAAACTAGATAACCAGTTCTTTATATCTTCCCACACAGCCTTTATTGGAGATAATGCATTAAGAACATAACCGATCATTTCGCCAAATACGGCTTTGAGTGTTGACTCAGTTACATCTCTAATGTTCCCCCATAAATTAACATAAAAGTCGATAAGACTAAAAAACGTATCTTTTATGGTATTTACAGGATCATTGAATAAATTGGACAGCCAATTTTTCATACTGTTCCACGCATTTTTTATTGGAGATAATACGTCAAGGATATAATCAATCATTCCGCCAAAACAGGATTTGATAGTTGATTCAGTTACATCTACGATGTTTCCCCATAAATTCGCATAAACCCCAACAAGACTTAAAAACGTATCTTTTATGGTATTTACAGGATCATTGAATAAATTGGACAGCCAGTTTTTAATACCATTCCAAGCTTTTTTTATTTGTGACAAAGAACTTAAAATATAAGTGATCATCTTAGCAAAAAAGGCTTTAATTTTTGTGACTGTTGACATGGTAAAGCCAACAAAAGCATTCCATGCATCTTTGCACCATTTGCAGACAGTATCCCAATTCTTATAAAGAAAATAGACAGATGCAACAATAGCTGCAATTGCTGCAATAATGGCAGCCGCAATTAAGACAATAGGATTTGACCACAGTGCAATATTAAACAGAGTTGTAGCTACTGTTACAGCTTTGATTGCTGTAGCTATCTTCAAGAATGCGCTAATAGTACCTATCAGAGCAACAACAAATTTACTTGCAAATATTGTGGATATAACAATCGCTACTGTTTTGACTCCACCAAGATAATTAAAAAGCTTTACAAGATTTTTGGTAAAAGTAACTGTTTGAGAAATTACCTGTTTAAAATCAATCTTTTTAATGCACTCAACAAAATCCTTAACTGATGATGCAATTTCTGTTGCGATCCATTCTCGATTGGTTGCAATCCACTCAGTCATAGATGCAATGACAGGCTCAACGTAAGGTATCAGCTTTAAGCCAATAGCCAGGCTAAAACCTGTAACAGCATCTTTTAAACGCTGAATTGTGTCTCCCATTGATTTTGCTTTTAAGGTATCTTCATCTGACACAACAATACCAAGATGTTTTGCCTCGTCTGCATAATCTTTAAGAGCCTGAGAACCATCCTGCAGCATTTGGATAAGTTCCTGTCCAGACTTGCCAAAAGTGGTTGTCGCAATATACGCCTTTTCAGAATTGTTTTTCTGACGTTTCATTGCATCGGCTAATTCTGGCATTAGTTCAGCTGTGGTCTTCATCTGACCATTTGCTTTTTTCATTGAAATGCCTAATTTTTGGAACATTTCAACTAAGGCTTTGTTCTTGCCCTGTGCTGCATTAGCTAAATTCTTATTAAAGATAACCATGCCCTGATCAAGAGCTTCTGTTGAAGAGCCAGCCATTTGGGCAGCATGTCTTAAAGTTTGAACAGCATCAGTGGTGGTACCAAGTTTAATAGCTGCATCTTTTACTGAAGAGCCATAATCAGTAAATGTACTAATTGAGCTCTTAACAGTTGCACTTACTGCAGTAAAAGCACCAGCAAGCGGTACAAGAGTTAATGCTCCTAACTTTGAAGCATTAGATGCAAAAGCCTGTGATGCCTTTTCAAAGTTTTTAAAAGAACTCTTTAATTTTTTTAACTGTGGTGAAGCTTTATCACTTACAGTAAAAAGAGCCTTAAACTCTTTGATGTTTGCTGATGCCATTACTTATTCCCTTTGTGAATTAATCTCATCTGCAATACGATTCGACTGTAAAACCATTTCTTCAAACCGCTCAACATCAAGTTGTTCAATATCAAGCGGTGAAAGATGCCAGAAATACGCAGTCGAATAGATACAGTCAATAAATTGCTTTTCCGTTCTTGGGCTTAATCCCCACTTCCGAAAAAACCGGTTACAACACCTACTGCTGCAGTGAAATCAGGAATTGACATCTTATCTACAGCTGATGGAGGTATTGAAGCAAGAGTAGAAATATACTTTGCAACAATATCAGGATTAAATTTCAGATCGCCTTCTGAAGTAAAAAAGATGGGATAACCAATTCTGCGAATATCACCAACACTAGGCTTTCTGAACTCTAAAACAGATACTGTCTCAGTGCCCATCTCAATAGGCACTGATAGTTTTAAGTTTTCTGCAACTGACTTCATTTAGTTCTCTCCTAACGCTGTAAGTGACCATCAAGGCCTGTAAACTCTAATGACACAGTACCGTCTGACGAATTAGCTACAACTTCACCTTCAAGCCATGCACCATTTAAGGTGTATACCCAACCATTGGCAAGCTCTGCAGTAATTGTCATATCATTGCCAGACAGTGCATCAATATCAAAGTCAGGCTCAAGAAATGCAGTACATTTAACATATGGAGCTATATTAGTCTCACTGTATCCTGCCACACCTGTAGAACCTACTTTCTTTTCTTTGGTTGTTTTTAATAAAGGTATTTCGACTGAACCTTCAACAGACAACTGAGCACCGTTAGCTTTAATGTAACAGGTGCCCGCAAATTTTTTACCCATTTAAAAAATCTCCTCTTAATCAGAATACTGTAAACGGAACTGAGCCTGTAACGCAAAAATGCGAAGCTGATTAACAAGATCAGGAGGCAACAGCACATCAAGACGGTTAACATCTGAAGTATTACGCTCTACAATCAGATTCTTAGCGAACAGTTCAGCATTCTCAACAAGGCCGTCACGTTCCATGGCTGAATACTGAGCAATCAGCTCTGAACGAATTACAGAAGGGGTAACAATTGCCTGTCCTGCCCCATATCTGGTACCGTCATTTGCAAGCTTATGGCGTGCATATTTGGATGTAATAACGCCCTTAAGACGGGTAATGATCTCTGCTAATGTATACAGAGTTGTGATATCAAGATATGAATTATCTGCATCACCGAACTTGTTAACCTGATATGTGGTGATTGCGCGCTCAATCATTACAGTGCCTGACTGATAATAAATTGTTGCGATTCCATTATGGAGTAAAGTATTTTTATCATTAAAATTAAAACGCTTTTCCATACTTGGTTGCATTAAGCCGTTCAGTTCACCGGTTTGTACAGGACGGGCAGGATCATTAGTAATAAATCCGGCAATACGACCTAAAACAGCGCCTGTCACAATATATGCAGGTTCTGCATTCTTCTCTTCAATGCCGAATACTGTGGTATGCTGGTCATTGCGAGTATTACCAAAAGTAACTAAGCTTTCAGTATTACCTCTGAGGGTTGTAAACACATGACCATACTGCATTTTTGCATATGACCAACGTCCGGTGGAATCATTCATCTCGGTTTTTACAGCATCAAGCGCTGTAGCAGAATTATTTTCAATTCCAATAAACCAGAATGTTTCTGAGGCAACAGCCTTAAAAGCTTCTTTATAATCAGGCTCACCGGAACCATTTTTCATATCATCGATAGTAAGAGTAATGCCAGCAAGATCAGATTCTCCACCAACGTCGCCCTGAAGGTTCTTATCCAATCTGATTTCATTTCCGCTAATGCCAGCTACTTTAGCTGTAATAGTGATTACACTATCTTCATCATTCTTTTCAGCTGTAACTGGTAAATCTTTATCTGCATTGATTGCCTGAGTTAATGCAGTTAGGACTTCATTTGCAGTTGTTCCTGCAGAACATGCAACTGATACGAGCTGAGAACCAATATACAGATAGACTGCTCCGCTCTCTGTTGCTGTTCCTTTAACGGTAATTGAGCCTGTTGATGCAGTAGCTGACTTAATGTCTACAGGTAAACACCATAATTCTCCTGTACCATTCTGATTACGGAATGCCTCTGCCATTAAAGCTAAAGGCGAACCACGACCAAACTTTGTTTTTGCCTGTTCAGTTGAGGTGATTAATGTAGGAACACCTGCTGTTGCAGTTCCAGAAGAAGACATTGAACCGATTAAAAGGCTCTTCTTCTCTGCTGTTGCGGTATTTGCCATTGAATTGTCTACTTCTGCGTAGAACAAAGGAACTCGTACATTTGAAGGTACGTAATTAAATGAAACAGACATTATTGTCTTCTCCTTGGTTTAGTTACCATAAATCTTTATAAATAGTTTGATCTTGTGGCTCCGATTTAGCCTTACCCTCTGTAAGCCCTGTAAGTCTGAGTTTTGCATCTATATTTCCATCCGGCTTATCAGAGTCAATTTTGTCTACATCAGCATAAAACTTGTCAAAATTGCCTAAATTCTCATGTTCTGTCTTGATATATGTATCATCCGTATCAAGCATGTACTCTACTGTGAACTCTAACTGTACACACCACATGGCGGGAGTGGATGATGTATCAATAACTCTGTAATTTGCGTATTCATATACACACTGAGGATCGCCATTAGGAGCCCACCCTAACAAAGCTTTGAAAACCTCATCTTTTAAATCTTCAATTTTGTCTGCGCCTTCCTGTCCTCGAACATCAAGACTAGGAACACATAGAACCACAGCTATAGTCGCTGTTATTAACTGCTTATATGAGTTTTCTGAACTCTGTAGGGTTTTAGGATCTTCTGACTGGGTAAATACATAAGCACATGGAAGTTTCTCAGGGTGAACAACTGACAGGCTGACCCATTGAAGTGCCCCATAGACACGTTTGCTAAGTGATGGGCATCGCTCTCTTAAAGCTTTGATAGTTGAGCTGACTCGCATCTTATTTTCTCCAAATTTTTATGCCCTCTGTCATAGCGTTGTCTATGATTTCTTTTATTTGTTTTTCGTTCTGGGTCGTTGCTGTTTCAATAAAGTTTTTTCTTGGTTTAAGTCGTCCGTCTTTTCGACCATAATTTAAAACCGCAGGATAAAAGAAACTGTCTTCAATCGTTGATACTTGTACACGTGACCACAGATGATCTTTTCTTTTAGAATTTTTAATACGGACATGACGTCGCATACGCCCTGTATTACGTCCAGGATATTCGCCAGCTTTTGAGGGGCCCTTTGCTGAAATCAGTTTTTTAGACTGCTGCTGTACGATTTTGGATGCCTTTTTGAGACCTGTCATTACGATTTTTCTGTCAAAATCCATGACATCAAGGCCTTTAGGCATTTTTATACCTACATGAAAGAACTCACCCATCTGCTAACCCCGCCATATTGTTAGCGTTTACAGTTTCGTTTTGAATTTCACCGAGTTCACGAGCTTCAACCATGGTAAAAAAGTTCTGACCATTGCACTGTGTTACCCTAATAGGAATATATGTAATATCGCCTTCTTTTATCAGAATACTTCGGCTTAAACTTCTTGCATCTGTCATTCCTTTAACAGAACGGAACCAGAAACGGTGTGTAGTTTTGTTTTCTGTCTGAATATTATTGAAATACATTGAGCCTGTAGGTTCAATTTTGCAGAACACTGTACATATAAGCTCATCAATACTCTCAACTTCATGACCGTTAACAGGATGATCAATTCGAGAATATATGCTGACTCTGTGCCTTAATTCTCCAGCGGTGGGAATTGATACGCTCATTACTCATCCTCTCGAATATATTTGATATAAGGGTCAAGAAGGTGCTTATGAAAGGTGCTGTATGTCCCCTGTTCTGACAGTTCTCTGTGTGCGTATAAATCGCCTACAAGGCATAAAATAAACTGCTTAACAGTTAATGGGATGTCACCATTAGGCGATAAAGTTGACACAGCCTCATCATCGAATCTTTTAATAATTTCTCTCTGTAAAATCTGCTCTGCCTGTTCTGTAGCTACAATAATGTAATTACGAATAAGATCATCTTCAAATGTATCATCGACCCTTAACTGAGTTTTAGCCTCTTCAAGAGTACATGGAGTCTGAGAGATATCAGTTATTGGGCTTGGAGTGTAAAGAGACATTATTAAAAAATCCTATAAAAAAGGGGGCATATGCCCCCAATACTGACTACAAGCAAAAATTATGCAGTTACTGGAATAGCAAAATCACCACCGTTAATTGCCTGTGGCATCTCGTAAGCAACGCCTAAACGACGCTCAACTCTGATAGTGATTAAGTTCTGAGTGAAGTTAACATTGTCTGAATCTGACATTGCAACGTTTAGAGCCTGTCTGTCGTATACAGTGGCACCTAAAGAGATGTTGCCTAAGATATACTTGCCGGCAGTTACAGATGCAGAAGTTACAACAGGGATACCCCATAATGACTTAGTTGCAACTGACTGAGGACCACCTAAGATGTAACGCTTCTGACCATCTTTTAACATTGCAAGCTTTGTCCAATCAGATGGATTTAACAGGATCACTTCTGGAGTAATGTATCTACCCTCAAGCTCTGCCTTATTCTTTAATACGAAGTCAAACAGAGTTGAATCTGCTGCAAAATCTTTAGCTACAATCTGCTTACCTGTAACAGGATCATTATAGTTACCAGCGTGGAGTAAACCTTCAAGTTCAGTTGAACCGCCTGTACCGGTAACGAGCTGAGAATCAACACGAGCCTGTAAACCGTACTGCATCTTCTGCTCAATATAAGCAGCCAAAGCTGGAGCGTCTGCTGCAAGCTGATTTGTGATTCTTGTCCAGTGGGCAATAGTTACAATCTTTGCAGTTGCAAGTGAAGTAGCCCCGAATACAGATTCAGGTTTATCATTCTTTTCAGCTACAAGTGCAGCATTGTTTGTAAATGAACCTTCCTTGACGTATTCAACTGAATTTGAAGTTACAGGCACATGAGGGAATAAGTTCTCAATAATCAATGGAGCTTCTGGAGAAACAACCATACCAGGCTTTCTGTAGGCTGGAATATTGCCATAATCTGAAGTCGCAGCATTAGTGTCAGCTTTCTTTTCAAAAGTAAATAATGCTTTTCGATTATTACTAAAATTCTCAAATGCTGCAGACTTGGTAAATGCCTGTCCTAGTGAAAGAGATGCTGTCTCTGCTGGAACTTCAACAGATTTCTGTGCTGTGTCTGCTAAGGCTTTTGCAAGTTTGACCTGTTCATCACCAATACGTTTAATCTCTGCTTCAATGGCTGATTTTGATGCTTTATTATCGGAGATTACATCCTCGATTTTTGCATCTATGGTCTCAAGCCCCTTTAAAATATCGTTATTTTCCATTTTTTATTTCCTATATTTTTTGAAAATTGACTTGATGCGTTCATCAATGTCATTGTCTACGTGATCGTGTGTTTCTCTGTCAGCATCACACTGATTTAGCACACGTTTGGCTACAGATATAATCTCTTTAGCCTTTGAGCGAGAAAAGCCAGCATCACGCAGACATTTCTCAAAACCTTTAATATCATTACAGTCATTAAAATCTGCTGACTTATAACTTGAAATTCTTGCATTGTCATCGGCAGGCAGATTTACAACTGAAATCTCATAAAGCCTGTCAATTGCCTTAATTAAGCAACCACTACACAAATCATCAGGATCTTTTTGTTCATAGCCTTCTTCGGAACATGAAAAGCAGATTGATAAACCGGTCAGCGAGCCAAACTTAATTGCATCAAAAACTTCTTTTGCTTTAGCGTTATTAAGATTCAGCTGTCCTTTAACTTTTAAGCCTACATCATCAACTGACATCTCTGTCCATTTGCCAATAGGCACAGACATTGAATCATGACCATACAGCATTGTAGGTAAGTCGCCTTTTGTAATTACATGGTCAAATGCTTTAGGCGCAATGGTATCGCCGTACGAATCAACACCATTGAATACTGAAGCATATCCTTCAATGATGCCTTCATCAGAGATTTCAAGTTGTGACTCTTTGGCACTCTTATTGAATTTCATTTATTTACTCCTTACTGTTTAGTAGGGTTTTCTGTAATTGGTGTCTGTGATACCTGAGACGCATCAGCCTGGCCTAACTGCTCAAGAGGAAATAAATTACTCTGAGCTGTCAAAGTATCACCATCTTTAACTGGTGGTAAGCCTTCTTCAATGCGGACTTCATTACGTGTCTTCCAGCCGTTCTGCACTGCAGTTGCTGCAATGCGACTGCGAGCCTCATCATTAGCACGGTTAAGAAATGACAGACGGAATTTAACAGCATGGTTGTATCGTTCTTCAACACATGGGACACGCTTCATGATTGCCTGTTCAAGGCTTATAATCATGGGCAGAATGGTTGACTTGTAAAAGTTTGCTGTAACTTGTTCAATGTTTGACCCTGGTGCTCCACCACTTGAATTGACAAGAGCAGATGGAACTCCAAACCAACGACAGATTTCTTCAACACTGAATTTTCGCGTGTCTAATAATTGCTGTTCAGCAGGATTAAGGCTTAACTGTTGGAATGACATATCTGCAGGTAATACAGGTATCTTGTCATCATTCCTCATCTTTTGGAATTGGTCGGCAATTTCACCTTTCTGTTTATCTGTTAGAATCTTAGGAGTAGTCAGAATGCCACTCATTTTTCCTTTTTTGTTGAAAACTGATACAGCAGTTCTTTGAGCAAAGTTAGATTCAGCCAAAGAAATCTTCATAAAATCTAACTTTTTAAGGCCAGTAATGCCGTTACCCATGCATTTCCAATGCAGTATGTCAGATGATTTATAGTCCTGATAATGGTCGTTCTTATCAAGATAACGATAAATTAACTGACCATTTGAAGGATCTCTGTAAATCTGCATCTGCTCTGAAGACAGAGGATATATGCCTTTTACTTGTCCTTTTTTGTCTCCTGTCCATCTGGAGATTAACGCATAAGCATTACCATGCAGACAGTAATTAACAACCATTGCAGAAAAGAACTCATACGGAGTCATATCAGCGTTTGGTGACTCTGACAGAATATAATTAAGATTGCATTTTGTATCAGCGTTCTTATTACCTTTACCGTCAACAATAAATACATCACAAGGCAGAGATGCAATAGTATGACTTAAAAGATCAATACAAGCCCATACAGTAGGTATCTGTAGAGCCATATCCGTTGAATATGCATTTGTTCCTTCAACGATTGGCACCATAGGGCTGTTATTCTGCCAGCCTGAGTGATCACCTGTAGTGCCACCCCAATTTGTCAACCATTTAAAAACATTCATATTTTTTACCTGTAAATCTAATAAGCTAAGTCGATATTTAAACTGCCTTCAAGATAATCTGTTGAAACCTGCATAAAAATAGCCTGTCGTAAAGCCATGATTAACGCTACAATGCCATCAATTTTATTCTCTGGGTTTTCTTTTCTTGGATAAATATTATCTTTGGCATCTAAATGTGCGACAACGTTCGAGGCCATCCACTCAAGAACAGGATTTCCATCAGTGTGTAGCAGTTTCTGATAAATCAAAGCCTGCATTTCTTTCATAGCTTCGCTGAAGTTCTGAACGGTAGGCTTAATCTCAACCATGGTCAAACCTTCATTAGCAAGGTTAGAAGCTAACTGATATGCCTGCCAAGGGTCAAAAGCTATTGCTAAAGTGTCATAATGCTGGGCATCTTCTTTGATATAGTCTTGAATAAGCTCTAAATCATTAATAGAACCATCGGAGACATGGATTAAGTCCTGTTTAACCCAGCCTTGATATTGTGAATTTGTAGAACTGTTTATTCTATCTTCAGGTAGCCAGAACTCAGGAAAAACATAGAAGTGAACCTTGCCAACCTTGCCATCATTCTCTTCTCTCCAGAAAAGTCGCACTAAAGCTGTGATATCTGTTTTAGCTGCAAGGTCAAGGCCATAAATGCAGTGACATCCCTCAAAATCATCAAGAGTTACATCTGTTCTGATAGCTTTTCGCCATTTATTCATCTGCAGAAAAGCGGTGTCAGCGTTGCACCATATATCAAGATGCTTTGTTTTGAAGTTATTTTCTGAGCTGGGATTCTCCATGGCTTTGCGCAAAGTCGATAATACCGCCTTGGGCATCACTGATATATTCCAGTTAGGATTAGCTTTTTGCAGTGAGCTTTCTTCTCTCCAGTCGTCGCCTTCATCAATCGTATAGATAATGCCGAAATGAGTATCATCTACAACGGAAGTATTTAACAATTTTTCAACGTACCGTCTTATCTCGTAGCAGATACCGTTAATCAGAAATCCTGCTGTGGTAATCATCCACATAATTGGCTGTGTACGCTTACCGATTGAAGTCTCGACAACGTCATACACTTCACGAGTTTTATGGGCATGAAGTTCGTCGATAATTGCACAATGGGTATTCAAACCGTCAAGGGTTTTACCGTCTGCTGACTTTGCTTCAAACTTTGAATTAGTACCAGGAATGACCATTGAATGAGCTAGAACATTCAATCCGTATGCTGCACGCAAATCAGGATTTTTACGAGCCATTGCCTGAGCATCATTAAAAACAATCTTCGCCTGATCGCGAGTTGTTGCAAATGAGTAACAGTCAGCACCCATTTCATTGTCAGCACACATCATGAATAAACCGATGCAGCTTAATAAAGTTGACTTGCCGTTACCTCTTGGGACTTCAATATATGCTCTCTGATAACGCCTGAGATTGTTATCATCAACCCAGCCGAATACTGTGGTAAGAATAAAGATCTGCCATGGCTCAAGTACTATCTTTTGACCAGCTTTTTCAGCTTTTACGTGACAGAGCATTTCAGAAAACCGACAAGGTCTTGATGCAAGATTTACATCAAAGTGATACTGCCAGCGTTTTCTTTTAAGATCGTTCTTCTGTCTCTTGCATGCTTCAATAACATAACGACAAGCAGGGATCTTCTTAGCCAGTACGTCGTTAATATAGCCATTAGCGATGGCGATATAATCACGTTTCTGCATAGCCTATAAATCAAGAAAGCTATTCTTGTTATCTGAATCTGACTTTGTTATAGATACTTTCGAGCGAGATGCAGGAGTAAACCCAAGCTCGGTCAGATAATTCTTTAAAATATATTTCAGCTCGTTTTGCTGTTTTAGTACGGGGTTTACAACACGTTTGCCTGTTTTTTCGTCTGTAAGCATTAAACCTTCATGCTGAAGTATCGCTTCCAACTCAAGGATCTTAGATACAGTGTCAGCCCACATCGCAAAAACAGTGTAATCTAGGCTTGAAACCATTCCGTCCGGCATCTGTGATATTGCAAAATTCCAATGTTGCTTTGCTACATCATTAAGCCATGACGGAGCTGATACAACTTTGATGTCTGTCTGAGGTTTAGGCTCATTTAAGTTTGTTCGACAAGGCTGTAAAGTTCCCTGCAGTTTTTTAATTGCAGTTGGTTTTCTTGGTCTTGCCATTATTTTTTTTACCTATCTTTATACACTTGAATAATTTTTCTATAAATCAACAAGTAAATTACTCCCATTTTGCACGCGTGTGTAAAGAACTAACGGGGCGGTTACATTCCTGTGTGTGAACTTTTTTAACTCCCCCTACGGGTCTTAAGAAAGTTACTGTCTTCAATTGCAGTCTTTCTGCTGTGGCATTCATGACATAAAGCCTGTAAGTTCTTTAAGTTCCAGAACTTATTCATGTCACCTTTGTGAGGAACTATATGATCAACATCTGTAGCTGGTTTGATTCTGCCGTGCTTGAGACATTCAACGCATAGAGGATGCTCAGCAAGAAATGTCTTTCTGAACTTCTCCCATTTACTTGTATATCCTCTTTCTCTTGAAGATCCTCGATGTTTATCAAACTCATTTGATACTTTTGTTTGATGTTCTCTGCAGTATGCTGAACCTTGAACAGCATATTTATGACATCCGGCATACTGACATGGTTTTAAAAATAAATTAGGCATATATTAAGAATTAGAAAGCACAGACAATCTACGACAATCATCTGTGCTTAGACATTTTATATACAAGGATATTTTATGAATCAGAACAATCTAACCTTCAACAAGATATTTTATTCTCAGGAGTTGGAAACTATTCTCAGAACAACATTCTTAGCCATGGAACCATCGATAAAATTGGCTATGTCTGTAAAAGAACTTGTTTCTCCTTCCCTGGCTAAAGCTGCAGTTCAGTTTGCTCAACATGCTAAATACTTATCTTCAATATCTTCAATCATCAATACGTTAGATACCAATTCTCAGAATGAACTCTGTTCTGAAATAAAACGGTTAAAGAAAGAAGATTTTCAATGTATTGTTAAAGGTTATGAAAAAGTTGAATCTCTTGACGACAAATCCAAAACAGACTTTGATAATGCAACGCAAAAGTTATCAATACAGGAATCAACTCAAACCCTGATTAGTTTTGCAGATTTAGATCCTATTGCTATCAAAGCAGAACTTAAGAATATATCCAATCAATTAAATGTCGTTGCAAAGAATACAAAGCCTAAACCTCTATACCAGGTAATTATTAAAGATCTTCTAATAGGTCTTGCAATTAACGGACTTATTTATGGAATTTCTGAGATTTATCAATACGGTCAAACAGTTTACGAACAGAGCGTACAACAAGAAATTCATAAACAAGACGAGACACAGCAACAGCAAGAATTCCAAGACAGAAGAATGATAATGCCACAAATAGCACTATCAAAAAGGAATCTACCTGCACAGTATAAATGTTAGTTGTTTCTCCAAAATAAGCTAAGGAAATTAGGTCTGGAAGACCATTTTTATATAAAGAATAAATCACAACACTTACGACTGCACAAAAGACTGGATAAATAGCTAGTTTGATCGATGTATAACATATTGTTATAAGTTTCATTTGACTTATTCCTTTACATTTGACTTCTGATAAATCATGTCATACCACTCAATTAGATTGTTGAGATAAGTAGCGTTGATGTCGCAGTCCCTTGCCACAATCATCTGGTCATTAAGTAACTTCTGAAATGCTCTTTTGTCTTTTCCACTGCATCCACATTTACCTTGTGATACTGAGGAGGAAGCTGAGGCATCTTTGGACAGTGTTGCTGTGTCGGAATCGGTGTACCCTGAGAACTGCAACTGCAGAGCATTAAGTTCATCGATAGCACTAGCATAACGCTTTTCAAGATCATCCAGGTCTTCTTGCGTTTTTGTTGCATTGATTTGCGCTGTCTTCTGATGTTCATATTCAACCTCCAACTGTTGAATCAGATTAGTTTTTTCTTGCTCCAGTGCATATTTCGCAACGTTCAGACGTTCAATTTCTGCCTGATCGTCTCTTGCCGAATAGCCGGTCAGAAAACCGACAGCAAAAGCTAATGCACCAGCAATCAATGTATTCTTAATGGATAACATTGGGAAACTCCAGAAACGAAAAAAGCCTGAACTTTTCTAAGATAGAAATAGTTTTGCTTCAGCTTTACGGCGTCTGGTTAAGCCCTTAACTTCAACACCACCTGCTTTGTTAATATCTAAGAATTCAAGCGATGCGCCGTACTTATCGCCTTTTTTCATCTTAGCCCAAAGTTTATAGCTGATTAAAGTTTGTATTGGTGTTAACTGACGACCATCTTTAGTACGTTTTCCCGACAGATTAAAGAGTAAACTGCAGAGGGCATCAAACATACCTTGAGTAACTTCAATTTCATCGGCATTCAATGCTGCTGTAATCTGACGTTCTACCTTTTCAAGATCTAACTTTAAAAGACGCTCAGCTTCAAGTTCTGTACAAATACTGTGCTCATTAACATCAGGACTATGGTGACCATAACCAATAGTCCATCCTTTTTCGCTTGATACAGGCTTATATGCAGCAGTTCTTAAACCTTCAAAATTCATTATAAGAGCAATACCATGACTACTTACTTTCATCATCTGATTTACCCTCAACTTTCAAGTTAATAACTTGTTTAATCTTTAAAGAGATATAGTCACTGCCCAAGAAGCCTACGAATGTACCAATTGCAACACCTAACTCCAGAGGCCACTTAAAGTAATACTCTGAAATTAAGATAAGTGCAGATGAGAGCATAGAGCATGTCAGTGCTTCACAAATCTTAGCCATGAATTTGCGCTTGGTAGAGCGTAGATATGCCATGACAAAAGAGCAAGCTGTACCAATCATCAAATAAATGACTTCTGGGGTTAAATGTTTATACATAAGAAATAAAAAAAGCCCTCAATTTCTTGAGAGCTTTATTGTTGACAAATTAGGATAATCTATGGTGAAAGAGGAAAGCACCGATGTTCAATACGTACTTTTTCACTCTAATTGTTTTATAGTATATTCTTAAAAAACGATCCATTAACGACCAATTAACGATCTTTTTATCCATTTGATTTTAAAGAATAAAGTAGTATTTTTAGGGAGGTTATAGCTGTCTGCTATGGAGATGGCGGCCTTATTTTAAAAATCTATGTAGCTAGACGAATTTCGGGCGCCTTGCCACCCGAGAACGATTTTAAGCTGTCACAGTACCTTGTGAAACATCTTGTTTTGCTTCTTTGTTTGTTTTATCTGGATTATTAAATGATTGTAATCCATCAATATGCTCAAATAAATCATCTGCGACAGGATGCCAGAGAGGATCAAGAACAAAATCAATGCCTTCTCTTCTTGCTAATTTTGCAGCAGGAACAAAATCACTATCACCAGCAATAAGGATAATCTGATCAACTTGTTTTTTTAGAGCCAAGGAAGTAATGTCAATGCCAATACGCATATCAACACCCTTCTGTTTTGCATTTAGTCTTAAATCGTCTTCAGTTAACTCAGAAAAATTTTTATCTCCTCTAAAGAGTTTCTTTAAAACATCCTCTTTCAAAACATACTGAGGAGCTTCAGATAACCTTCCCATACGTAAAGCAAACTTTCTTCTATGCTTTAATTCATCATAAAAAGCTTCTGTCCACTTAAATACGTCTGACTTTCTGAAATTAACAGTCTTTCCTGTAATAGGATTAAAAATATTATCTGTAAGCCATGGACAATCATAATAAAAGACTCTGTACAGATATGAATTAGCTACATGTTTATGACAATAAGATTCCAGCTCATCAGCTCTTTCTTTTGCAGACTTTTCTCCCCATAAAGATTTTGCTCTTTTTCTGTAAAATCCACCATCTACAAGAATAGCTGTTCTGATTTTATCTACAATGATAGCCGTTCTATTTTTGTCCATAAAACAATATTCCACATACTATAAGACCTCGACTTCGTCACTTCTCTGAGAGTGAGAGGACTAATGTCGAGGTCTGAAACTTTATTTACTTGAAGCTTACAACAAAAAATAAAAATGTCAATATATTAGGATAAGAAAATATAGCTTAGGACAAGTCAGAAACTCTCCACAACCTTCTGATAAATTCTGTCTTTGAATTTCTCCTGTCTGTCGTAGCTCTTAACGAGATCTTGTGCGTACTGCAGTGTCTTTGGTTCAAGATGTGACAGCTTATCAACACCAAGGCACCAGCGAACCGCCTGAGCAGGATCATCATGAGCGCGTTTGTAATGACGACATAAGCGTCTTACCTTCTGGTACGAAATATCCAGAGCCTTACAACATTCAAACATAGACCTGTACTCAACCCCCTGATATGTAAAGCTTCTCACTTACTCACTCCTCATTTGCTTTAATTTGTCTCTCATCCAGTCTCTTGAATCAAAAATCTTCTGATTGATCATTGCTATCGTCATGTACCTTACAACATTCCACGGATGAGCCTCAAAAACGCTCAATCTGCGATGTTTGGCACGTTGGATGGATATACCCTTACAGAATGACCTGATGTCCCCTGCATCTTGTCCTTTGTGATAATACCAGTGAAAGAATCTGTACAGCCCAGGACGTTCTTTTTTAAATTCACAGGTAACTGTTGCTATGATCTCTGCACTCTCCTCAGTGATAGCAGCATAACCATGCTCTGTAGGAACAGTACCAGCTGATGGACAGCCTCTGCTAATTCTTGTCCATACTCCATAAGAATCTAACAGACGCTCAAAAGCATAATCATCATCCAGTGCGTCAAGAATTTCTTTAGTCAGCATTTTCCAAACTCCACTCTTTCAAAGGATTGTGTTCATCAACAGCCCATACACCTACTCTTATGCCTGCAAGCTTCTTATCAGGCGATAACCTTCTGCAGATCAAAAACTCAATTAACGAATCATCATCATAAATACCTGCAAGCTTTAGCACATCACATACAGGCTTTGCCATATTATCTAGATCTCTCTTGCGTCTGTCTGGAAAAGTAATTTCCATATACACATAAACAGGCTCAGCATACGGCGCTTGAATTTCATTCTTAATCTTTCGTGCTTCAAACTCCATCCATTCACGATACTTAGGAGAATCTTTTATTCCAATGATCCTGCGTGTCATATTGATAACGTATGGTATCAGTCGTTGGTTAGCTGAAGGCGGTAAGGTCAAATCAATAAGCACCATAGTCCACACTGTCCTTAATCAGCTTGTATTTAGTAAAAATAGACTGAACTCCTTCACTGTATGAATAGCTTTGACCATAATTCTGCAGATAAGTTAACATCCAATTTTTAAAATCAGCATAAAAGCTGTTAACCTGAATAGCATAAGCTCTTAATGTATCTTCGTTATAGCCCAAATCACGCATGTATTTGACAGTATTAACGAAACGTTCATCAACTTCTTTTTTCTTGTCTTCAGGAAGAACGTTATCAAACAACATTACTGCAGGAAGCAGATGCTCGTCCCCTGCTGCAATAATCATGTCATACAAATCGTATTCATACATGCTGTCCATATTGCATAGCTCATCAAGGGCAATGAGGCTTTTCAACTTCTCGACTTCCTCATCCCATGCAAGAGGAATTGGCATATACTTCTTAACCGCCATACTCTTTAAAGTGGCAATGTACATGGTTGCAATATGCTGCAGTTCAAGATAATCAATTTCCGGCAGATCTTCAGGTCTGTAGTAAATTACAAACTTAGTTCCTGGATATTCTGAATATAGTGTTCCTGGTATTGAGTAAGCTCCAAAGACTGTAGCTACGTCTGACTTTAACTCTAAAGCATACTTAACCAGAGCGCCGTTTTTCTTTGGTACTAAAGGCTGAGGGCCTAAAACGCGAGGTAGTGTTTTGCCTTCAGGAATATTCTTTACTCTGAAAAAGATTTTTCCGCCTTTACCGCCACAGACAGTATAGAACTCAGGAAGAATTTTTTCTGAAGTTAGAAGGTTCATAAAATTCTTCATAGTCTCATCATCATAAAAATCACAGTCTAAGGCACATACATGGCTGTCACCCAAACGCAGATTGAGTGAGTTGCAACGACCGCTGTTTATATCTTCATGTGTCCACTTAAGCAGTTGCTCTTTTGATGGTTCTTTCCATTTTCTGAGACTAGGAGCCTTAAAATGAGAAGGTATAACTGTCCATCCAATTGAAGCTAAACCATCAGCTGTTTTGTGCAGGGCAGAGGTAAGGTCACGCTCATTCATTGGCCTTTGCTTAGTGATAAGTTCCCCTGAGATTTCATCAACCCCAGGCTCATTGATCATGATGTCTTTCATATAAATCATTGCATTACCTCCTATCTCTGAAGCGGTACTTTGTGGAGCAGGTTTACATTGCTGGTATTTGGCTGCATTGAAACACCGCGGTTAATCAATACTGTAGGTTCAGTGTTTTTGATGATATTAAAACCGCCTCCAACAGTTCTAATTGCTGTAAATTCATTTTCACCAGCCTGACAGTAACGGCTTTTAGCAATATCAATCTGAAAGCGAGTTATATCTTTGGTGCCGTTATTTGTTTCAGGGATCATGATTAGAGACAGAGCTACATCATGAACAATACCTGAACCTCCGGCAATGTCATACATAGTTGGTTTGTTACTCGTCCCATTCTTTTTAGAAACAGGACGGCTTAACTGCACAAATGCAAGAGTTGCAAGATTGTTCTGTTCAGAAAGCCTTACCAGACGTTGCATCATGGCCTTGTTGCGTTCCCACATCTCACCTCGATATTTCATCTCCAGAATTTGGAAATAATCAATGATTAGAAGATCAAGACCACCTGAGTACACAAGGCGTTTAACCTCATTCTCAACATCATAAATAGACATTCCACGACCAGCCATGATAGTTAAACCGCTCTTAGAGATGGTATCTTCAAAGGCTTTTAAGTTCTGCTCAACAGGATAGCCATTCATGATTTGTTTTTGTGTGATATTCTGGTCGGTGCACATCATACGAAAAGAGATAGACTGCGCGCTCATTTCAGCTGAGAACATAGCAACCTTAAGACCAACTAAAGCTGTACGTCTTGCAATTTCACAGCCTAACCAGGTCTTACCTGCACCTGAGTAAGCACAAATGATAGAAGTTTCACCACGTCTAAAGCCGTTAAAGCGATCATCAAAGGCTTTATACCCTGTTGTCACATACAGCTTTTTTCTTGTTGCAGGATTAGACAGTTCTGCAACTTCCTGAGAAGCAGCACGAGCAATTTCATTCTTTCTTAAAATGTCTTTTTTAAGCTCTAAACTGGTATCACGTTCAATTGAAGTTACAGCCTCTTTTAACTCTGCAATAGGCTTTTTAGCTCTGGCATCTTCAATAAGTTTTTGAGCGCGTTCAACGATGATAAGACGAACGCCAATATCACGCATATCCTTGTAATGCTTGATAACATCGTCATAAGAACATGCTGTAGATTTGCTGATAATTTTCTTGATGTCACTTTCTTTGATACTCTCATCTTTTGCCCAGGATATGAAAGTTTTGTAGTCCCATTTATGGACATAGCAGAACTTTCTGACAGCTTCCACAATTTTTTGTTGTTCCTGAACAAAGAAATGGATATCAGAGCCTAAATCAGACAGGAAGATCTGACGTTCCTCGTCTTGAAAGGAATACAGCAAAGCACGTATAATAAAGGAGCCTTCTGAGGCGCATTTATCATAGTCGCTTATGTCTTTTTCATTTAGTGGTTTAGTGACAGCAGAAGGCTCTTTTTTAATCTCAACATTCTTATTAAGCTTTCCTGTTTTCTCTTCTTTTTGAATTACACGCTTATAGCCATTTGCTTGTGCTGCAGTAATAATCGCACCAATACCAGCAATATGATTACTCTTAAAAAACTCATTTCTCTCATGCTTTTCGTCTTCCTTTTTGCGGTTAGACGCATGAGATGCCCATGCCTGAGCAATCTTAAAAACAGCTTCGTTGTTAGGGTAATCTTTACCCAGAGCATTAAACACCATTACCCATGTATCACGGTTATTGGCATCAAGGTGCTCCAAGATCACTTCCAACTCATCATTGGAAGGCAAACTAATCGAAGAAGGCATCAAACATCACCTCTTTACCATATAATTCTTTATGCAATGGTTTAATTCCCAAAGCTATTTCCTGAGCTTCTTTGTTTAAGCATTGAGGATCAGTTGACCATGCATCAAACCATTGCTGACCCCAGTCAAACGCTCTTTCTTCATCAGTAGGAAAATCGCGGTTAGAGTCATAAGGTGTATAGACGTCTTCACAATCACCTTTTATAACCTCGTACATGAGACGGTAAATATACCTTCCAAAATTCATATCATGCTTAACAGCACTAAAATACTGAGGGTAGTCATTGAATAAAACTTCAAGCACCTTAGAAGGACTGGTACGCTGTTTAATGATTTTCTTTATAGCAGGGAAAACAACATTCTCACCAAGATACTGCTCTACATAATCAATAACTCTAGGTTTAAAGCCTTTAAAGTCATTAGGAACAGCAATATTCAGAAATTTACCTAATGGCGCCTTCTTAGGGTTCCAGCGTTTAAGTAGTGACTCAGCATAAATAGGAAAGCACTCATCGCCATACTTACCCATAAGACACAGCTCTCCTAAGTACGTGATATTAGTAGCCATCCATTGAGCCAGGTTATAACCTTCAGGATCTAAAGGCTCTTGAGTAAAGAGACAGTTACCCTCACTATCAACAGCCTCTTTAGGGTCATAGTTGAAAGGTATATATGAATCCAGTTGATTACCAGTTGCAGGATCATGCATAAAAATTTTTGAAATTGATCCTTCACTAAGATCATTTAAAATTTTTTTATAAATACTCTCCCTATATATATCTATCTCTTCTTTCTTATATTCATACTTATGTATACACGTTTCGTTACCACTTCTGGTAATGTTTCGTTCATACTCTGTACACGTTTCGTTACCGCTCTTGTTTTTATCTGTACACGTTTCGTTACCACTTCTGGTAATGTTTCGTTCATACTCTGTACACGTTTCGTTACCACTTCTAGTAACGTTTCGTTCACAGTTGCTTACGCAATTTGAATTATCAGAGTTTTCTGTGTTTAATTCTGAAGAAGCCTTTAATTCATCTATTGTAAATAGGATATTGATTACTCTTCTCGCGCCTTTTTTTAAATCAACTTTTATCAAATTCAGATCTTCTAGTTCCTTAAAAGCTCTAATTATCTGAGGTTTGCTAAAACCAACTTCATACTTGAGAAGAGAATTAGAGATCCTTACTTGCTTATTCTCACAACGTTTGGATAGACCAATAATCCTAGAAAGAATGTATTTAGATGTTAATTTCATTTTTCTGTATTCAGGCTTTAGATGCGCTGTTGGAATAAATACAGGATAAACTTCATCATTCATATAGAAGTCCTTACTTAACAAGATCTTCAGGAATATTTTTCCAGCACTTCAAACGAGGAAAGCGTAGACGTAAGTATTTTGCCCACGGCATAGGTATGCCACGGTTAAGCCATTGCGAGATAGCACTAAGACCTACATTACATGTATCAGCTAATTTCTTTCTACCAATTTCTTCAATTACTATCCTTGAATAATCAATAGAAATTTTTGAATTTATCATTTTATATACCTTAATCAAAACTGTATTTCTATATATTATGATTTTACAGTTGTTAATTTTTTAAAACAAGTAAAAATATAATAAAATTTAACAAAAGTGAAATTAAGATTGACCGATATAAACAAAAGAAAAACTGTATATTGGAGATTAAAATTATGTCTCAACTAAAAGATAGATTAGCTGAAGCTTTATCGTATGCTAATTTAAACGCTAAAGAACTAGCAGATATAGCAAAGATTTCTCCTGCAACCCTCAGTCATTACAAAAATGGCAGATCAACTAAATTATCAGCAGAAATTGCCCAAAAGATTGCAGATGCTCTTGGTATAAATGTCGAATGGCTTGTCACTGGCGAAGGCAATATGATTAAGCCTAACATCATCTCTTTAGATAGTGCAGATTCAGATAAACTCCCTGCAGGCTTCGTCCAAATTCCTGAATATAAGATTTGCTTTGGTGCTGGTGAAGCTGAAGAACCAACATACGAAGAAATCCAAGATTGCGTACCAGCCTATTTTAGATCTTCATTCTTTTCAGATAGAGGTATAAATCCTAAGAATTGTAGAAGGTTTAAAGTCATTGGTGACTCTATGATTCCGCTCATCAATAGTGGCGATTATATTACTGTTGATTGTACGCCCCAAGATTACATCGAGAACAACCAAATCTATGCCCTTGTATTTGATCACTCCTTAAGAGTTAAAAGACTAATTAAATCATTTAAAACTCTAACTATACGTTCAGATAATCAAATATATCCTGATGAAGTGCTGACTTTAGAAGAAGCAGCACAAATGATTCACATCATTGGAAAAGTAATAGAGCGCTCAGGCTCTGTATAAAGCAATCCATTAAGCTATTCAAGAAGGTTGTTACTTAGGTGACAACTTTTTTTATTCTCACTCCTTCTTTCTCCTATCTAAAAAAAATCAAATTTTTTGTAAACAAAATTAAAAGAAATTTCAAAAATATAGCATTTATTCATTTTACAACTGTTAATTTTTAATTGATATTTGCAAATACAACTGTAAAATACAAATATATAGTTTGAAATAAGAAATTAAACTTTATTAAATAATAATTAACATTTGGGAGACAACACCATGAAGGAGTTTTCAGTTTTAAGAGCGCACCTTTTAGGCTTTGCGATTGCCCTGTTTGTTGTTCTTGCATTTTTTGGAGCTGAAAACTTTTTTGCTCTGATTGATGGTTTGCTTTTTTAAGGAGATTTTTCAGTGATTGATTTTAACGAATTTGCTTTAACCCCTGATGATTTGATTTTGCATCATGAACGTGTGGCACGTATTGAAGCTTCAATTAAGCCAGGTATGACACCTTATCAGCTGTGGCAGTATCGCAGACAGGAATCACTTGGTGGTTCTGATATTGGCACTCTTATGGGGCTAAATAAGTACACAACTCCTCATCAGTTATGGCTTGAGAAAACAGGTCGTGTACAGCCATGGAGTGGTAATGCTGCTACTCACTGGGGACAGATTTTAGAGCCCGTAATTGCTAAAGAGTATGAGGAAGTTTCAGGTCAGAAACTAGTTCTATGTGATGGATTGCAGATATCTCAAATTCCTTATCTAGTAGGTTCACCTGACCGCATTGTGCTTGATCCAGCAGATCAGACTAAAGCTGTAGCTATCTGGGAAGGTAAGACTACTAGAGGCAACACCGCAACTGATGATATTGACGAAGACGGTCGTGCAATCATGCTGTGGGGCAAAGGTGATGTCTATGACGAGGCTCATAACCTCGTACAGGCTGATAGTCAAATCCCTGACTCATACCTGTTACAAGTTCACACTTACATGCTTTTAACTGGAATTTATACAACAAAACTAAGCTGCTTACTTTCCACCTCAGATTTTAGAACCTACACAATTGATTTTGATGAAGAGCTGGCACTTGAGATCTTAAAACAGGCTCGAGAGTGGTGGGTAAGACACATCTTACATGATGAAGAGCCTATGCGTACTGAGCGCGACTTAAAGCATATTCAGCAGGAGCCTACTAAGGTTGTTGCCTCAGATGACATAAAACAAAAACTCATTCAGTTTGATGCTTTAAAGAAAGACGCAAAAGCATTGGATACAAAGATTCAGTCATTAAAAGACGAAATCATCAACTTCGTAGGTACCAATGAAACCATTGTAGACAAAGACATGAAAGTTCTTTGTTCATACAAGTATCAGCATGGCAGAACTTATATCAATAAAGACAAGTTAATGCTTATCAATCCTGATGCATATCAGCAGTGCTTAGCTGAGTACCAGGGCACAAGAGTTTTACGTTTATCCAAAGCTAAGAAATAAGGGAAAAGAATATGTTTACTAATTTTGCTACAGGCGCTCAGCCAATTAACCATCAGCCAAATGAAATGGCAAATTATGGACAGACTAACAACGCATTTCAGCCACAGCTACAGGCACAACCTCAACCACAGGTTAAGCCACAGTTACAGGCACAACCTCAGATTGTGTCTGATGAGGAGAAGAAGTTAGATCTTCAATCCCCTTTTGCCAAAGTTAAGAGTGATTTTGCTTTTAACTCTAAAGCAAATAAGACTGAGACTGACAGCATTGATATGACCTCAGCATCAAACGGCTTTACCAAGCTACCAACTGACTTTGAAGGTGCTCGTGAGTATGCAAAGTACATTTCAAGCTCTCAGTTAGTTCCTGCTGCTATGCGTTCAACTCCTGATTGTGACCGCTCTGCAGATACTTTCTTAATTATTCAAAAAGGCAATCGTCTAGGTCTGCTTCCAGCTGATGCTCTACAGATGATCTACATCTTAGGTGGTCGCACTTCAATGAGCGTTAAGGCTAAAGCCGGTATCTGCAGAAAGTATGGTACATGGACAACTACCTTTGACGGATTGAATGCTACAGCTAAAGTTGAAGGCTATCGCTTTGACCGTCCTAATCAGAAAGAGTCATTTACCTACACAGGTACAGATGCTGCTATTGCAGGAAAAATGGAAAAAGACACAAACGGTGTGTGGGTAGGAACTCAGGCAACCTGGAAAACAATGTGGCCTGATATGTTGCGCGCTCGTGCTTTATCTCATTTCTTAGATCAGGTTTTCCCTGACGTTGTTGGTGGCTTCGTTGATGAGACATACGACCTTGATATTGAGAATGATACCAAGACAGCAACTGGCAATAAAGAAAAGGCAGAACAGCTAATCAAGAAGGCACGTTCAAAGAAGTCAACAGTTCAAACAGCTTCTAAAGAGATGCCTTCTCTAGTGATTAAACACGAAGAACCAAAGGTTACTGCAGTTCAGAACCCTGACACTGTAGCACCAGATACTAATGGTGAACCACCTTTTTAAACACTGATTTATTTGAATTTTAACTTTTAATTTTAAAGAAGGAACTAAAAAATGAATTTAGGCTCAACTCAAAATCTACAGGTTCAGAATCCAACAGAGGTATTTGACACCTTAAAAGGCTTACCTTTCGTATCTAACTCAGGCATCTATGACGGTACTATCGTCACTGCTCTAGCTGGTACCAAACGTGTTAATGGCGTTGAACAGCCATGTGCTCGCGTTGGTTTTAGAGTAGCAACTCAGGAAGGTGAGGCTCAGCTTTGGATTTCTTTAGATCTAAGTGGTGACTATGCATACCACTTGCAGCATTTGGCAATTCTCTGCAACTGCATTGACCAGAAAGGCAACCTGGTGATCAACGAGCATCAGGAACAGAAGAAGGATGGCACTGTAATGGTTGTATACCCTGACTTGGTTGGTAAGAAACTTAAAGTTGCTGTACGCAGAACCGGTGAGGCAGATTCAGGTCAGCCATATGTCAACCTAGCAGCTCTTTTATCTGTAGATGGTCGTACTGCTGTAGAGCTTATCAACAATCAGTCAGCATCATGGATCGCGACCAATCAGAAACGCTTAATGCCTGAAGGTTACCCTCTATTCCACGCAAAGCCAAAGGAGACAGCACCAAAGACAGCAGCTACAGGCTATGGTCAGCAAACTCAACAGCCATACGGTCAGTCACAGCATCAGCAAGTGTATGGACAAGCTCCACAGCAACCAGTATCAGGTTACGGCTACGGCGCATAGGAGTGAGTGATGAATAAGCCATTCTGCATTTATGGGGTGGCTTATCGCTCTAAAGCTGAATTTTGGAAGAGTTTGGGGTACGCATTCAGAACCTTCAACGAAAAGGAAACTACAGAATGGGTAGCCCAAAAATTGAGAGACAAAACAAAAGAAGAAATTCATGATTTTTTAAGCGATAAGCTCAACAAATTTTTGAAAAAAGAACGCAAAGGGACTATTTGGAATGTTTAAGCCTAGATGGTATCAGCAAGAAGCATGTGATGCATTCTGGCAGTTTGTAGAAACTAACCATGATGCAAGCAGAAACCCAGTTCTAGTTCTTCCAACTGGAACCGGAAAGAGCGTGATTATTGCTTTCATCATTCAGCACGCAGTTGAGTCATGGCATGGAGTTAAGGTCTTAATGCTTACTCATGTTGGAGAACTGGTTAAACAGAATGCAGGCAAATTAAGTTCAATCTGGCCAGAAGCAGACATTGGCATCTGCAGTGCAACTCTAGGTCATAAGGACACAGATAATTCCATTATTTTTGGAAATGTGCAGTCAGTTGCCCCATTATTGAAGCGTGATCCTAATATCTTTGGCCAACGTAACCTAATCATCATTGATGAGTGTCATATGTTGTCTGAGGATGATAACTCTCAATACAGACAAGTGATTGCAGCTCTGAAGAAGTTAAGACCTCAGATGCGTATTTTAGGTCTGTCAGCAACTCCTTATCGTATGAAAGGCGGTTATCTGACAGAGCAGAAGAATGCAGTCTTTACTGATATTGCTTATGACCTGAACTCACAGTTTGAGCGTTTAATCGAAGAAGGTTATCTGTCACCAGTAACAACAGAGTGGACTAAGCCACATGTTGATCTGTCAGGTGTAGGAACCAGAGCCGGTGATTACAAGCTTGATGAACTGCAGAAGGCATGTGGTGATGAAGCAATGCTGCAGAATGCTCTGGTTGAAGTAGTTAAGAGATCTGCAGGTCGCAGGGCATGGATTGTGTTTATAGCAGGTATTGAGAACTGCAATAAATGCGCTCAGATGTTAAGAGATATGAGTATCAATGCTTATGCAGTCAATTCCTCTTTTACTGCAGATGAAAATGCAGAAAAGATTGAAGGCTTCAGAAAAGGAGAAATCAGATGTCTTGTATCTGCAGATCAGTTAACTACTGGTTTTGATGTTCCTCAGGTAGATCTGATTGCAATGTTACGCCCTACCAAGTCACCTGGTCTTTACGTTCAGATGGTTGGAAGAGGATTAAGACCTGCAGAGGGTAAAAAGGATTGCCTGGTATTAGACTTTGCAAGAAACATTGAGCGCTTAGGCCCTATCAATGCCCCATTCATACGCGCTCGCAATGATGCAGCAAAAAAATCATCAGACAAGAAACAGCAGGCACCGGTTAAAGTCTGTCCAGGATGTAACAAATACATTCCAGTTCAGGCTACAGAGTGCCCTCATTGTGGCCAGAAGCTAGAAAGAAATCTTGAACTGGAACTAAAGGCAGGAGTTCTGATTGAAAGAACCTTTGGCCATCAGGCAAAAGCAGGCAGAAAGATTGCCACAGTAATTTCAGTAGATTACACAAAGTATAAAAGCTCCTCTGGAAATGTATCTTTTTGCGCTGTTTACACCTGCATAGTTGCAGGAAAGAAGAGAACACTGAAGAAATGGTTCACATTCAATCAGAAATCAACCTCTATTGGATATAAGGAAGCGGTTAAAGCCTGGAGAGAATTAAACAGCAATCCATATAGAGTGGTTCCTACATCAGTAGATGAAGCATATCAGAGGGCAAATGAATTAAAGAAACCTCTGGGCCTAGAGTTCATACCAAGAAACTTCTATTTTGGCAGCAAATTTGACGAAATCACAGAATTTTTATTTAACGAAACAACCGAAACAACAACCGCAAGGAGCGCATAAGAATGATTATTTCACCTCAGGAATTAAAAGCCATTTTAGCCTTTACTTCAAACAACAAAAAGGCACATGAATTTCTGCAGACGGTTTATGTTGATTGCCAGAACTCAAGACTGATTGCAACTGATGGTTTTAGTCTGATTGTCTTCAAGTCTAAAGATGATAAAGACCTGCAGGCTGTTGTTAAAGCCGCACCTTCCTACTATGTCAACAAATCAATGATGAAGTGGTGCAGTTCCAATGAATTCAATCTGCATATTGACCTAATCACCGGCAAGGTGGCTGATGTTGATACTGGAGTTCTGATCGGTAACTCAATCGACATTAAAGATCGTGAATCTTATGCCTCTTATCCTGCAGATATAGACCAGGTGATCACTCGCTCAGACATTCTTGCAACCAAATGCATTTACTCATTAAAAGGCTTTGAGAAGATGCGTAAGTTGATCAGTATCTACTCATCTGAGGCAGAGCGCTTCTTATCTCTGCAGTCACGCAATTCAGATTTTATCTGCTTCAAGATTGAATCCAATAAGGCGGTTATCTGGTTTGCCATTGCTGCAGAGACTGAGGAAGGAGAACCTCGTTTGATTATTGAAAGGAATCAGTTCTAAGTAGTTGGCAATGACATTGGTGGAGCTAACCACTCCACCCTTTTTGGAGGATTAACTATGAATGAAATACTAACTAAAGATGAGGTTGCAGCACTTCTGCATACTTCAACAAAGACACTCAGCAGAATTAAGCAGAAAGATCCTACTTTTCCTGTTGGTGCAAGTTTGACTCTTGCTCCAAACGCCCCGATTCTGTGGTTTAAAGAAGATATTCTTAACTGGTTAAGAACAAAACAACTACAGGCACAGAGAATTTAACATGATCAAAGTATTCGGAGTTCCGTTTGAGTCATCTGTTTCACTGCGTAAGGCACTGGGACTGTATGGCAGTAAATGGTGTGAAAAAGCAGACATTACAGAGCTGTTAAGGTGTGCGTTTCCGATGTTTACAAGAGCTGATCATGTCAGAAACATGGAAGGATTTAAAAATGATGGAATATTTATGGCAAAAGTTCCGGCTCAAGCGGAGATTTACGCTAATTACAGAGACGAATTTGGAATAACAGTTCCTTTTGACCTGGCCGGCAGAATTATATGCACACCATACAAAGAACTTGATTCAAACATTAAACACAAAAGGGAAGTAAAAAGCATGGAATCACCAAGAATTGAAATTGAAACAGCTGCACCTGAGAAGAATGATCTTACTGAGTTGAAAAGCGCTCTATTAAGTGAGCTAGACAATATACGTAACGCTCAAAATTATGTAACTGAAGACGGTGGCATTGATGAAGAAAAAGCAAAAATGCTGTTCAAGAGAGTAGAGGCAGTCAATAACATTGCAGCCAATGTAACAGCGATTCATCAGGTTGAACTTCAGAGTAAAAGGCTGCAACTTGATGCAGTAAAAACAGCAATTGATAACGGGTACAGCGTTAAATTAAAGAGCAATCTGTTAGGAGTTGAAATTGACCAGCGCAGGTAAAAAATGGTCGCGTAAAGACAAAAAGTGGACAGATGAAATTATGGAGTTTGTAAAGTCTGTCTGTCCTTTACGTGAGCACGGATTTAATTCAAGACGAGAGCTTACTGAAGAAATCAATAGAAGATTTGGCAGAGAGTTTTCTATTGTAGCTCTGTGCAATCACTGCTATGAAAACGGCATTCAGCTAGGTTTGTGTTATAGCAATTCAGATGTGCCACATGGAGAAAAACACTGGAGGCATAGACTGGTTGGATCATTCCAGATTAAGAAAGATTACGTAAGGATCAAGGTAGCAGAACCTAACAAATGGATGCAGTATCAGCGTTATGTTTGGGAACAAAATCATCCTGGACAGAGCGCCGAAGGCAAGACTGTTATTTTTATGGATGGTGATAAATGCAATTTTGAGCCTGACAATCTGGAGTGTGTAGAGCGTGGCGACTTATCTGTAATGTCATCACTGGGTTGTACAAGTGATTGCACTCGAGAAGAGAGAGAAATCTTTCTTTTAAGAGCTAGATTACTTCGTGCCAAGACTAAGCTGCTAGGTACCAAGGAAGTTATGAGACGACACAGCAAAATGAGCTATGAACGTAGAAAAAATGATCCTGAAGTTAAAGCCAAAAGAGCTGCATATGCAAAACAGAGAATGGCAGAGATTATGGCTGATCCTGTCAAACATCAGAAATTTCTTGATAAACAGAGAGCGTACAGAGAAAAGAATAGAGAACGTATCAATCAATGGACTAATGAGCGAAGAGCTTACTTAAAAAGCAAATGAGCCGGATAAATATCAGGCAAGGTTATTAAAAGAAAAAGCTAGAGCAGCAGCTATAAGACAAAAGGAAAAGACAAAGAAATGACAGCAACTGCGAAAAAGAAATAGGAGCTTATTAAAAATGAATGATTTAGTTAACCATCCTGAGCATTATCAGGGCAAAGTTGAATGTATCGACTGTCTGGAATCAGCTACTGAGGGCCTTAACGGCATCGAAGCAGTGTGTACCGCAAACGCAATTAAGTACCTGTATCGCTGGAAAAGGAAAAACGGCAAGGAAGACCTGCGTAAAGCCATGTGGTACATCAACCATTTAATCGAACATATAGACGGAGACAGCACCCATGCTTAAACAGAAGATCATCTATCAGCTTGATGCAGGAGCCTACAAGCCTGTGAAAGCGCACGAGGCAGACGCAGGCTTTGACCTCTTTGCAAGAGAAGACGTGGCTCTGAGTCCTGATAAGACCTTTAAGGTTGACACGGGTGTGCACGTACTTATTCCTGAAGGGTATGTAGGCCTGGTACTTCCGCGCTCCTCTTACAACTGCGCCGGCGTGGCAACTCCCACGGGTGTGATAGATGCGGGCTACACAGGCTCTATCTCAGTGGTTCTCATCGCTAAGTTTGACTTAAAAATCTTTAAGGGCAATCGCATCGCTCAGCTGGTCATTGTTCCTCTTCCTGATGTGCATCTTGTGGAGGGCGACGTTACAGGTGTTAAAAGTGAACGCGGATTAGGCGGTTTTGGCAGTACTGGAGTGTAAATATGAATATTAATGAATTTGCGTTGAAAGGTGAAACATTTAGGCCATTAGTCGCTCCTTTTGAAAAGTATCTTGTCAGCGATTATGGCAGGGTTTGGAATTCAAAAACCAAGAAACCTGTAGCTTTAAGCAAATGCTATTTTTCAAATCACAGATCAAGAGGTTATCTGGCATGCATGCTGTATTCAGGAGGGGCTCAAAAACATGTATTTGTACATAGGTTAGTAGCCTCCGTATTTTGCGAGAATCCGAATCCAGAGACACACACAATTGTTGATCATATTGATAATGATCCCAGAAACAATCTTGCAAGTAATCTGCGCTGGGTAACACCTCGTATCAATACCACAGAAGCTTTTAGTAACGAGTTACAGAAATACACAAGATGGCTGATTCAAAAGACACAGGAAGGAACTAATGAAACAAAAGACATTAACTGTTGAGCTGACTCCTGAAGAGCGTGACATTCTGCATAGTGCGCTGCTTAATCACAGGCTATTCATTGAAAAGCAGATGGATGAAGAAAAAATGCACTCCGACTTCATAGAGTTTTACTTTAACCGGCTCCAGCTCGTAGAGATAAAGGCTCTGGCTAAAAAGCTGAAATTGGAGAACGTTTAAATGATGCTGGGTATATTTGAATTTATCAAATCGGATCGTTAGGAGTAATCATGCGATTAGTTTTAACTAGAGTAGAGGCTAAGATCTTGTATGCATACTTGAAAGGCAAAAGGATTAGCTCTGTAAGAGAGTACATTGTTTTACAGGATATTATGTCACGATTAGAAGAGGTTACTGAGAATAAAGTTGTAATTGAAGATGAAGATTGAATTATCAGAAGAGACGATACGCATTATATCAACTGTGCTTGCTAACTGTATTACTCATATACGTTACGAAGAGGATGGAGACCTTACAACGCTTACGCAGGGCTTTCAAAACTTAGTAAAAGCAAAGAATGACTTTGACAAAGCTATTGCTAAGCAAAAGGTTTTTGGCAGTAATGGAGTTTAGAAGCAATGAAAGATTTAAGAAGGTAAGCATTATGGAAGGAGAACAGAATGGTAACTTTACAAGTGACAAGCAAAGACTTACTATTAGATAAGCATGACGTAGCTCAAATGTTCAAAGTCAGTGAGCAGAAGATTAACTTACTCCTTCGTACAAGTGATTTTCCACAGCCATTCAAGCTTGGCAATAGTTTCCAAGCTACACCTTTATGGAGACTTGAGGATTTGAAAGCGTGGATTGACAAGCACTACGGAGAGTAAAGTTAAACACCCCAAAACTACACCCACTAACCACAACAAATTACTACAAAACAAGTGGTTAGTGAGTTTTATTTTAATCCCGTTCTCACCGCCATAGCACCTTTTAGGTGCTTTTTTCATATCTAATCTATACATTATTCCTTTGTTTTTCATGCAATTATTTACATTGTTTGTAAAAAATATCTCTTTATACTTTGTTTATATTATTAAATTACGGCGACAAAGCTGTGAATTGAGATTATACAAAATGAAACTTAGAGATCTGAACTAGTAGACAATACGTGAAAAACATGGGAACAAAAACGAGATCTTAGGGGGGCTAAAAGAAAAAAAGAACAGCCTCATGCTATTCTTCCCTTCATTTGGAGCGGGAAACGAGGTTCGAACTCGCGACCCTAACCATGGCAAGGTTATGCTCTACCAACTGAGCTATTCCCGCATCCAATGTGTGCCATTATACAGAAAGATTTTTTCAGATCAAGAATTTACAAAAAATTTTTCTTAAACTTTGGTTAATAATACCTAAAATTAGGTGGCAAAAAACTGCCACTACTATCTTTCTCTCCATCACCTTCTTTTGATAATAAATCAAAATTTAAAATTATTTCTATTATTTATCAAAATATTAGCAAAATTCTTTTATATAACATTTAAAAGTTGGCACGTAATTTTCATATAAATTTTCAAGCAAATAAAAGCAGTTAAAAAACTGCATATTTTAGGAGAGAAAAAAATGTCTTTATATGTTCAGACCAATGTATCATCTCTGAACTCTCAGAGAAGATTAAATAGCGCAACCAAATCGCTTGATACAACTTACCAGAGATTATCTTCAGGTCTTCGCATCAATTCTGCAAAGGATGATGCTGCAGGTCTGCAGATCTCAAACCGACTGACCAATCAGATTAACGGTTTACAGCAGGGTAACCGTAATGCAAACGACGGTATTGCATTATGCCAGACTATGGAAGGTGCTCTTGATGAGACCACCTCAATGTTACAGCGTATCCGTACCCTGGCAATTCAGGCAGCAAACGGTACTAATACCACAGTTGACAGACAGGCTATTCAGCAGGAAGTCGCTCAGCTTTCAGCAGAAATCACCCGTATTGCTTGTAAGACCACCTTCGCAGGTCGTCAATGTCTAGCCGGTGTTGCAGGCTCTGATCATGGCGGTGTTCTGGACAGTAAGGGAAAAGTTACATTCCAGGTTGGAGCCTATGCCTTTGATACCTTAGGCGTAAGTATGTCAAACGGCTTTACACTGTCAGGAATCTACGCAGAAAAGCACGGTACAAATAAAATTACATCAGCTAATCCATTAGACGAACAGAAGGCCGGACTATACCTAAACGCAAATAAAGCATACGAGTTTAACTGCTACACACAGTGTAACGCTCAGTACACCATTCAGGCTATTGATGAAATCATCAACGTGGTTGATTCAAAGAGAGCTGAACTTGGTGCTATTCAGAACCGTATGGAATCCACCATCAGAAACCAGGAAAACGTTGCCGAAAACGTGTCCGACGCACGATCAAGAATTCGTGATGCCGATTATGCCGAGGAAGCATCAAATCTGTCAGCACAGAACATCGTGCAACAGGCTGCAACCTCAATCTTAACTCAGGCAAATCAGCGTCCATCAATTGCTATGTCTCTTTTAAATGGAGGTTAGTAGAACAAGTTTACAAGAACCGTAATAAGGTTTCTCTCCTGAGCATTATATGCTCATTGGCCGGGAAAGCCTCCCGGCCCTTTTTGGAGATTCCTTGTCTATTGGCTCTTACTTAAAATTTTTATGCATATCGTTTTTCTGTGATCTGATCTTTCTTTAAGATCGGAGCATTGCTAATGGCAATCATGAAATTCTCATAATAAAACAGTAGCCAGATAATATAGCTGTCTTTGCGTTATTCATTACCCTGTCATTTACAAGAATAAAAATGGGTATGGCAATGTCTATCAAACAACACTCAAATTACATCGATTTCCACTTACTACGCAGTCAACTATTCCTGATCATAAAATCGAACACTTTCTTTTATCTCATATTTAATTCACTAAAGCTGCATTCAGTATTTAAGAATTATTCTTTCACTCTTCTAACAAATAAGAATTGTATGAGTTCTCGAAAAACGGGATTCTATAAAACTTATCTCCATAACTTTAACAGCTTGAATTAACGTGGCAAAAAATTGCCATTCAAAGATTAATACGAGATTTACCTTTGACAATAGAGTAAACAATAATCTTAAATATTCTTAATAATCAAGGCATTATTTTTTGTATTTTAAAAATTGGCACGCATTTTTCATATATAAAATCAGCTTTAGAAAAAGTCTTTTTTCTGGAGAGATATAAAAAGGCTTTAGAGCATTCTAAAGGATGAAATACCAAGTAATTGGATTTTTGGGGAGAAAAATAAAATGGCTCTATATGTAAAAACAAATACCTCTGCCATCAATTCGCAGAGAAGATTAAATACAGCAACTAAATCATTAGATACAACTTATCAAAGATTGTCATCTGGTCTTCGCATCAATTCTGCTAAAGATGATGCAGCTGGTTTACAGATCTCTGATAGATTAACTTCTCAAATTAACGGTTTAGGCCAAGGTAACCGTAATGCTAATGACGGTATTGCTTTATGTCAGACCATGGAAGGTGCTCTAGATGAGACCACATCCATGTTACAGCGTATCCGTACTCTGGCAATTCAGGCTGCTAACGGTACTAATACCACCAATGACAGACAGGCTATCCAGGAAGAAGTAGCTCAGCTGTCAGCTGAAATTACACGTATTGCATGTAAAACTACTTTCGCAGGTCGTCAGTGTATCGCTGGTGTTGGCGGTGCCGATAAAGGCGGTGTATTAGACAGCAAAGGAAAAGTATCCTTTCAGGTTGGTGCATACGCTTTTGATACCTTAGGCATTTCCCTATCAAATGGTTTTACCATGTCAGGTATCTGTGCAGGTGCTGCAGGTGGCGCTATTGCCAGTGGCAAAGATAAGAGTACCACTCCAACCGGTGTCTATAAAAATGCTAATGACATGTACGAGTTTTCGGTTTTCACAGCATCTGCAGCTCAACACACCATTGAATCTATCGATAAAATGATCAATGTGGTAGATTCTAAGCGTGCTGAGTTAGGTGCATTACAGAACCGTATGGAATCTACAATTCGTAACCAGGAAAACGTATCTGAGAACGTATCAGATGCAAGATCACGTATTCGTGATGCTGATTACGCTGAGGAAGCTGCAAACCTATCAGCTCAGAACATTGTACAGCAGGCAGCAACAACTGTTCTGACACAGGCTAACTCAAGACCTCAGATCGCTTTAAGCCTACTAGGAAGCTAAGCTTAAGATAAAAATAACTACTCCCCTATAGTACTCAGGTAATGCCTGAGTACTGGAGCAAGTGTTTATCGAGATTCTTAAAATTTAGTAAAATGTAAAATTATAAACAAGCTATCTTTTATAGATACGCTTGGGTATCGCTATGCATAAACAGAGATACCTAGTTTTGAGGAAAGAGATTCTTTCTTTTCCTGATCTGACACTGCTGTATAAGCAGCTGCATATGATGATTTAGCTGTTTTTTGATTAATGTAGCGTTCAGCCTCTGCATATACGTTCTCTGAATTAGCTGAAGCTTTAATTGTAGATGACTGAGGGTATCTTTGCTCAAAAGCTACCTTCGTGGCATTAGCATCATCCTTATATGCCCTATTGTTTCTAGACTGCTCGTCAATTCTCTGACGGTTAGTAGTACTCTGTATCAGTACAGATGAGCCCTGATAACTATTTACACTGCTTACAGCCATTTAAACACATACCTTTTGGTTAATTCTTTTTTAGCTTCTTGATTTGTTATTAAAAACAAATTTTTTAATCTCAGATCATTTTAGTAAACAATGCCTTAAATATCCACTTTTTTGTAAAAGCAGTGGCAAAATTTGCCAGTTTAAGCATAGTTTAGTTATAAGGCTTAGTGATGTTGCTCTGATACTTTCTTCCAGGTAACTTCATTGCGCACATACAATGGAAGAGCCTGAGATGCGTCTACAGTCTTACCTTCTTCGAAGAGTTCTTTACCCTTTCCTAAAATAAACTGAGCCTGAGGAAAATCTGCACTTACGTTGGCATCTGAATCAAAACCATACTTTTGTAAAACAGCTATACCACTTCCTGCTAAAAGGTAATTGTCAGTTTTCAAAAGTGACTTAATTAAAGTAATAGCATCTTCTGGTTTTAACACGCGCTCTTCATCTAAAAGTTCTAATGAATTGTTTACATACTTATATACAGCTAAATAAACTTCCCCCATACGAGCATCAATTGATGACACTACATAATCAGGAGTTTTGTTACTATCTGCTAAAGCTTCTATTGCTAGTGCTTCTAAGGAGGTTACTAAAGCTACCTTTTTATCTAGACCTAAAGCTAGACCTTGAGCTGTAGAAGCAGCAATTCTTACACCTGTAAAAGAACCTGGTCCCTGACTTAAGACAATTCCGTCTAAGTCATTTTTAGTTAGAGAACTTTCCTTTAAGAGATCATCAATCATAGGAATAATGATTTCAGCATGATGTTGAGGTGCTAATTCAGATTTAAAAGAAATTTTATCTTCATTTAAAAGTGCTACTGAGCAATTCTCTGTTGATGTTTCAAGTGCAAGTAATTTCATAAGATAAAATCCTCAAGTAAGAAAAGCATTTTTAGATATTGTAAACGACTATAACCAGCCATTTTGTGCATCGAGTAATTTTATACTTTTAGAAGTTGATTTTGAACACTTTATTCTTCAAAGAACTTACCTTTTGATTCTTTGATTTTTCATTTGGCAATTTAGATTTGACTTCGATGGGTAAAGGCTCATTGCTTTGAGTCTAGGCTTTAAAAGAATTCTAAAAGGCTCCTTTAAGCTAAGTAAGGAACAGCTTAAAGGAGAACGAATTTCCTATCTAACAAATTCAGTATAGGTAGGCATCGTTCCAGATCATGACATGTTTATATAATTTTCAAAAATTTTTTTAGCTGATTAACTTTTTAACAGCATCAGTAAAATCACCTAAAAGAGTATAAGTGCGCATATCTGGCAATGACTTTTTGAAGATTTTTCCAAAAGATTTATTCTCAAGTCTAGGATCGCAGATTACTAAACCGCCTTTATCATCTTCATGTCTAATCAGGCGTCCCACACCTTGACGTAACTCAATGACAGCCTCAGGAATACAGATTGAGATAAAGTGATTACTCTTACCTTTGTTTTTAGCATCAAAAAGATCACATCTTGCTTTAAATATTGGCTCGGATGGTGAGTCAAATGGGAGCTTATCAATTATAACTAAAGATAAAGCTTTACCAGGCACGTCCACACCAGCCCAAAATGAAGATGTTCCCACAAGAATCGATCTGCCATCTTCCTTGAATTTTGTGAGCATCTGTGAATTTGAAAGCATGCCGTTTTGACACAAGATCTTGCGCTTACCTTTAAATTTGGCAAGTAAAAGCTCATAAGCAGACTTTAGAGCTTGATGCGAGGTTGTCAAAAAGAAAACACCTCCATCAACAGACTCGATTAATGGGGACAGCATGGTTATGATCTTTAGAATTCTACTGTTATCCGATATAGTCGGAAAATCAGCACTTGTATAGAGTAAAGATTGTTTTTGATAATCAAAACTGCTCTTTACGGTTAAGCAGTTGGTGTCTTTTCTTGCTCCTATATCTCTTAAAAACTTATTAAAGTTTCCAGCCACCGAGATAGTGGCTGACGTCATCAAAACACTAATACCGTGATCTTCACACTGCGCTAAATATGGTCCAAAAATCTCCTCAATTTCAAGAGGAGTCAATGACAATGCATAACTTTTCTTTCTTACAGTTACAGTACCTACGTACTTACCATAATTTGGATTAGTGCCATCTGAGCAATCAATATTCATGAGTGCAACTAAAGTATCTAACTTGCAACTGATGTATACACAGCCACGAGAAAAGAAATCCTCGTCAAGATCTTTATTTTCTTTATATACCTTAAGATGATCTGTTAGAGCTCTATATACGTTACCTGCTAATTCTCTAAACTTCTCATTGCGATGCTGATATGCATAGAAAGGATCAGTATTGTTTTCATCATAGTCATTATATTTATAGTAGAGTAGATTTCTACAGTTCTCTCCTCCACCTTCAGCAGTTTTAAGATATGCGCCTAAATCCCTGTATGCTTTATAAAGCTTTTTATAACTGTTTTCAAAGATACCTAAAGGACACTTAAATTGTTTTTTCATGTACTTTAAGTCTTCTTCGAATTTCTTTAAATCACTTGACCCTACAGACTCTGAAAGATGCTCTCGTCCAATTGATGGTAATTCATGAGCCTCATCAAAGATGATGCTTCTGTACTTTGGCAATAAGATACTAGGTTGCATCACATCAAAAGGATTTTCAATTTGCATATCTGCAAAGAACAAAGAATGGTTTATAACAACAACCTTCGTTCTAATCGCCTTTTGCCTTGCCATAAAGGGATAGCACTCATCGTAATAAGGACACTTTTTCTTATAACAGTTCTCACCAGCACAGGTTACTTTACTTACTACTCCTTTTGAAAATAAAGAGTTCACCTCAGCAAAATCACATTGTGTGGTATTAAGTTCTAACTGATGTTCTGTCCTTTGAATTAGTAGTTCTAACTTTGCAAGATCTTCTTTTTTGATGAGATCTGACTTTTCATTTAAATCTAAAAGCTCTTCATCTGAGGTATTTTCGTTTTCTACCTCTTCAAACTTAAGAGCATGTGAATTTACGAATTTCTCACTTATTTCATAGTACTTTCTCTTGCAAAGATAGTTGTTAAATCCCTTTAAAGACATAAAATCAGGAGGTAACTGTAAGAGATCGAACAGTCTTGGCAGATCTTTTTTGACTAACTGATCTTGCAGTGCTTTTGATGCTGTAGAAATAACAACAGTCTTCCCTGACAGGATTGCAGGAATAAGGTACGCAAAAGTTTTTCCAGTTCCTGTACCCGCCTCACAGACTAGTACACACTCGCTTTCATTATTAACACATTTCTGCCAGGCATCAGCCATTGTTAGCTGACCTTCTCTTACTTTAAAGTCTGGGATTTTCTCAGAAAAAATTCCATCTTTGCCTAGGTATGAGATAGCGTCTTTTCTTCTTTGAAAAGAAAAGTCATCTGAATCAGTGTCATCGTAATTTACATTAGTGAAGTTATCAGCTGTTTCCTTATAATAATTACTGCTTTTAGGCTTATTGCCAATATCCTCACTATAAGTTACATACCAATCCATAAATATAAAAAGAACTAATCCTTGATAGCAAAACTTGCATATACATCTGAAGAAATTGTAATTTTTTCAGGGCTATACTCTGTGTTACTATCATTTTCATCATTTGCTACAGCTAAAGTAGCTACCTTTGCCATTCTTGACTGAAGTCTGTAAGAAGATACGTTATTTGAATTTGTAAATTTCAAAGAACAAGCTTTTTTAATTTTTACACCAAAGCCTTTTGCTAAAACAGAAGCTTTGTTTTTGGCATCATTTATAGCTTTTTGATTGGCTTCATCTTCAAGTTTTTTGCTATCTTTGATGGTATATTCAAAGCCGTTAATTTCAGTAATACCAGCATCAACGGCAGCTGTTGTTAGTTTTTCAATTAAAGAGAAATCAGCTACTTTAAAAGTGATATCTCGTGTAGCCACATATCCTTCAAATACTCGCTTACCTTCATTTGTATATGAATATCTTGGATATAGTGAAATAGTTGAAGAAACAATATGCTCCTTTTTAAGACCTGACTTTTGAGCACTCTCGTATAGTTTAGTTATCTGTTTTTCAGTTTTTTCACGAGCATCTTTAGCATTCTTTTCCTCATTTTTAGCACTATAACTTAGAACTGCAAGATCTGGAATTGCCTCAACTTGGCCATGACCATTGACCTCAATGAGACCGGCCTCTGAGCAACTGTCTGCATATGAGTTATTAGAAAATGACAATAAAGTTGCAGATAACACTAAAAACAAGGCTTTCTTATTCATGATAGACATCCAAAACTAGATAAAAACAAGACTATATTGCTTTTATAGCTTAAAAAGCACAAAGCAGTTTGCTTATTATGATACACGAAACTATGAATTTTGTTTTTTAAAACAACTAAGGTTGTTACCACATAGGTAACAATTAAGATAGAGCACGACCACAGTGTAGCCGTGCTTAAATAGGAAATGAATTATTTCTTATGTAACTGACGTGAAGCTTCTGCTGCAGCAACTACAGACTCTAATGAAGAGTGAGCATCTGATGCTGATTCAACAGCAGCACCAACAGCACCTTCTAAAATTGGAGCATCAGCAATTCTAACTTTACCTTTTAAAGGCTCTTCTAACATAGAAATTGCTGCCTGTGAACTGATTACACCTGAACCTAAATCACATACAACAACGACACCGTCACCTTCGTTAGCGTTTTTGATAGCTTCTAAAATACGCTTTGGATCTGTACCAAGCTTACCATCTGCATTTCCGCCTGCAGCAATAATTGGAAGCTTGTGATCACCTGAAGCAGAGATCTGCTCAACCATATCGCAGATGCCTTCAGAAACCTTTTGACTGTGTGATACCACCACAATACCAATCATTTATAACTCCTTAACAATCTTTATAAACTTTGCCTTGATAAACTTTGCAAAAAACAAACCGTGCACAGCATAATTTATGTAACACTCTAAATTTTCAATATTTTAAGCAAAATTCTATACCGAAACTTGATCATAATTCACATCATCGATTTTTATTATCTATTTGTTAATGCGACTAACGTAAAATCATGTTCACTTCTAAAAAAAAACGAGATCTATAGCCAAAAGATCCAATTGCTGACCTTTTTATATGATCTTTAACTATAGTAACCATTTGCCATTTTTAAATATTACTAGTGGCTAAGACAATATATAGCACAGATACGACTTGCTTTGAACTATCAAAATTGATTTTTTTGTTAATTTTGCTATCTGTATTTTCTTATTACTGAAATAACTGGGCCTATGATCACAACTCTTGAGTTGTCAGTAATTTCAACGGGAGGATATTCCCTATTTCGAGGCAACAACATTTTGGTCTTACCAAAGCGAATTTCTTTAATAGTAAATTCATTATCAACAGATGCAACCACTACATCTCCATCATGAACCTCTAAAGAGGAATCTACAAGTACATAATCACCATTCATGATCCCTGCTTCTTTCATTGATTCCCCTGAAACTCTATAAATATAGGTAGAAGATGGCGACTTTACCAAAAACTCGTTTACATCAATATTTTCATCAATATAGCCACCATTTGGAGCCGGAAAACCAGCCTGAATGCTTTCCTGAGCTAACGGCAACTCTATATGAGTTCTCTCTTCTACAGCTTTACCAAAGGATTCAAGTGAGTCTTTCATAGGATGATATACGTTATTTAAAAACAGCCAGTCATTTGGAAAGATCATACGCCAAAGAGTAATTTTTGACCATTACTATGAAAACAATGATATGAAGCGATGTTTATGTGACTCATATATGATAAATTGAGCTTTCATCAAAATCTTATTTGATGAAAGCATATGGAGAATGAGAGATTAACTTTTAGAAAAGACGAATACTTTCAACTTTAGACCACATCGTCGATTGAAGAGCCTAAAGTCTTTTTCTCTTCTACAAAATCACTTTCAAAGTCATTATTTAATGTGCTCTCTTTTTCGTGACGATGCTCTTTTGAAGCTGTTTTATGTGATCTGTTTGCAGCTGTAGTTTCTCTTACCCTGCGATTAAACACTAAGCTATCAGGACCTAAAGCTGCCCTAGGTACAATGGTATATAAAAAATCTTGACTCATATGTACCTCCTATCTTGTCTTAATATTTCCTCTTACTTATTTAACGGTTTTTATAAAAGTAAATTTATGTATTATTGACTTAAGTGAGAAAAATTATGATGCTATGCCTATTTGATAAAAATTCATCATGATACAAATCGTACTTTATGGCGACAACATGAAAAAAGCTGAATCACACTTTTGATTGTCGCCTGTTAATTAAATTTTTGGCTTAACTTTAGAAGTTAATTTGTGTAACTTTTCATTTAAGCACGACCTTTAACTCAGGAGAGGTTAGTCTCCTAAGCTTAAAATGCTCTTTAACAATTTGTGAATTACTTCTTTTTGGTTCTTGCTTTAAAAGCTTTAGCTAATAAAGTATCCTCCGGCATATCATCGAGTATGGAACGTCGCTCAGGATGGGATAAAAGATCGTCTTCAATGACTTCATCTTTTATACCAAGGCAGCTTTTGGTAAATTCGTCTTCTTTTACAAGCTCGAAGTTGTTTAGGAAGAAGGCTTCCATAAATTTATAAGCAATTTGTGGTTGTCTAGCTAAAATCTGTAAGCTCTCAAAGGACTGAGGTTTACCATCAACCATTGGAGCATTTGCTCTAATGTAGCTTAAGATGTCAACTGCCATCTTGGTTATGATGGTGGAGTTTTTAATATAGTCTTGATTTCTTAAAGGTAAGGCATCTTGTCCAAAGACGACATCAATTACCCAGTGTCTAGACTCAATTGCCCAACGTTTTAAGATGATATCTTGCATGGTAGTAGCAAAGGATTCATCTGTACCATCCATATCAATAGAGCTGATGAAATATCGGTGCTCTGTATTTTGAGATATATCTGAGATTTTTTGAGTTCTAGTAGTGGTAACTCTGATAAAGGATTTTACTGAAGCCCACTTTTTCTGCATAGCTTTGGATAAAGCTTTGCTAGCTTCAATAATTTCAATGGTTTTATTCTCAATACGTCCATGCTCTGATGAGGTTCTCTGTGAACTTAATACATCAAAGGCATAGCGGTTACTATCTACAAACTCAAAGGCTGTAGTTACCTCTTCGAATAAAAGTCCTTGATTACTTTTTAACGATACAAGGTAATCAGCTTTATGACTGATAACTGTTTCTAAGGTTTTAGTACGTGTATTGATTGCATCCCACACGAGAATACTATTCTCTACATTTACTTTATCTAGCATTTGGATAATTGAATCTGCTTCGTGATTCTTCTTATCTACAACTACTTGAGATAAGGTAAAGCCTAAGGTTGAGGAATACAAACTTACTACATCATAACCACTATCTAACCTTGCATCACCATTGATATGAGAGCGTGTTGCTCTCATATTTTGACCATCAGCAGGAACTACCTCCCTATCTTGCAAAGGAATAGGTTCATCTTGTTTTATGATGCGTTGAGATACTAGAAAATCTCTTAACAGCTCATCTAATTCATCGGTTTTGATAATGCTTTGTACTCTGCGTATAGTTTGAGCACTAGCTACTTCATCTGTTAAACCGTAGATAAGTTGTTGTAGCTTATCTTTATTGGTGATCCAATACCTTCTAATAGCACAACAATTTAAGCAACCAGCTTCCTTTGCCAGAATTACAATAACCATAATGGTACATAATGGATAGGTGATCTTCCATTTGTTTCTGGGATCGCTTAATTTAGCTTCAATCAATTTTTGAAGCTCAAACAAGTTATCTTGGTTAATAGGCAAAGTTGTACTGATAATATCCATAATTTCTTACAATTCAATAAATTATGGCTTAAGAGTACTAAAATGACAAAAGAAATTTTGATCCGTAATTCACAATTTTAAAGAGCGACAGTTAGTGTGTAACTAACTGATTAATTTATATTAATTTTATTTTTGGCGACTTTTCAAAAATGTGATCTCACGCTTTTGGTGTTGTCGCCATAAAGAAATATCAATTACAGAATATCTTGTGTTAAGTGCAATTGTACTTTTACTACTAGCTCTTATCTAAACAGCCATAAACTTGATGCTGCTATTGCAGATGACTTTGATAAAAATCAAAGACAATTAAAGGTAGATTTTTATAATTCATTTACCTCTATACAGCAGGTTAAAAAGGTTTTACTAAAAGACTTTGCCTTTAAACATAATCTTCAAACCTCAATTAGCTTAAATCGCTACTTTAGTGCTAGCAAAGACAAGAACAGGTGCTTCACAAGAATCTATCAGCCTTTTGATAACTACATCATCTTTAATCTTGAGAAAGCACAAAACTTTTTTTACCAGGATAATCTTCCAAATCCTATTGAAGTGATCTTAAAAGACTTAAACTTTTCACTTGAGTACAAACCTAATCTCATACCTCAAAATTACAGAACTTTTAAACGTTTATCGTCAAAAGATTACTTGTACAAAAGTTGCTATAGTTCTGTAAGAATTAAATTTTCAAAAATGCTTTGAAATTAGCTGATATTAAAGGTTATTCAAGGTAAAATAATAGATGCAAATGTAGAATTTTGGAGTACGTAATTGATGAAAAACATTCCTTTAGGATTGAGCAGTTACAAACAAGCTATTGATGAAAATTATTTGTTAGTAGATAAAACTAAAGAAATACTATATCTATTAAAAAAATATAAATTTGCTTTTTTTTCAAGACCAAGACGCTTTGGTAAATCAATTACTTTAGACACTATAGCCTTGTTATTTTCAAAAGGCTTAGAGCCTTACTTTAAAGGAACTTTTATAGCTAAAAATAACGAAGATGGTACCCCTCGTTGGAATGAAACTACATATCCGGTAATTAGTCTTGATTTTTCAGGATATACAAGTAATTCAATAGACATCTTCAGAAAGAAATTTGTTGAAAGCTTAAGATATTATGACGATATCTATGATTTAGATAAAACAAATTTAAATATCGATATAGCACAGACCTTTTCTGACTTTGTAGTAAAAATCTCAAAGAAATATCCAAAAGGTTTTGTTTTATTAGTGGATGAATATGATGCGCCTCTAAATGCACTTATTGATCATGAAATATTATTTGAAGAATTTAGGTCAGATATTAGAGCTCTTTATGCAAAAATAAAAGAAAGCACAATATCTTCATCCATCAAGTTTATGTTAGTTACAGGAATTACTAGATTTAAGGATGTATCCATATTCTCAGCAGGAAGCAATATTGTTGATATCTCTTATGATTCTAATATCGCAACAATTGTAGGTTATACAAGAGAAGAAATTGAGAAGTACTTTAAAGAATACATCGATATTGCAATTGAGAAACAACATCACTGTAAAGTATCTTCAATTGACTCAAATACCTATCAATTGTACAAGAGCAACTTGTTAGATGAGCTTGCCTTAAATTATGACAATATTTGTTATGACTCATTCGGAAAAAAATCTGTATATTCAACTTGGTCTATAAATAACTTTTTTGTAGATGCTGCAGGACAAGAAAAAATCGTTTTAAAAAATTACTGGTATGACAACGGCGGTTTACCAACTATTCTTTTAAAATACATGCAAAGTCATCTGATTGATTTTAGTGCCTTCTATGATAAAGAGATTAGCTTAGATCCTGACACTTTTAAAAATCCAACCTCCTTGCAAACTATGGATCCTAATATCCTAATGGCGCAGACTGGATATTTATCACTTAAAAAAGGTTATGAACTAGAAGAAATGGCTGTACTTACCATTCCAAACTTGGAGTTAAGAAGAGCTTTATCAAGATTAACCTTACATAGAGTGTTCAATGATTTCTACTTAGCTCAAAAGAGAACTTTAAAAAAATACATTCAAAGTGCTTCAGCACAAAATCTTTTTGATAAGTTCAATGAGATCTTAGCTAAAGTACCTAGAGAAAATGGTAAGTATAACTTTGAGAATGAACATCAAGTAAAAACTGTAATTCAAATGTTTGTCTTAGGTGCTGACATGAACTGCTATCGTGAAGTTTACGAAAGTAAAGGTCATCCAGACTTAGTTATTGAACTCGATGATAGGATAATTGTAATTGAGTTTAAGTACGTAACAAATTCAAAAGAGGTTGATGACAAACTTACAGAAGCTATAACTCAAATTAAAGACAGAGACTATGGTCAGTCTTTTGATTGTAATAAGACAAGACTTAAGATGGCTGTAGTTTATGATGCTAATGAAAAGAAGCTCGTAGCTTTTAAAGAGTGTTAAATGAAAAGAATTCCTTTAGGTATCAGCAGTTACCAACAGATCTATAACAGATTGTTTATTTGTAGATAAAACAAAAGAAATTAAATACATCATAGACAATTTTGATTTTGTATTTTTTTCAAGACCAAAACGCTTTGGTAAATCAATTACTTTAGACACTATAGCCTTGTTATTTTCAAAAGGCTTAGAGCCTTACTTTAAAGATACCTATATTGCAGGAAATAACGAAGATGGCTCCCCTCGTTGGGATGGAGTTATTTATCCTGTAGTACGTTTAGACTTTTCAAAAATTAGAGCTGATGAATTAAGTGAGTTTAGACAATTATTTGTAGCTCAATTAAATATTTACAACAAAGCTTTTGGACTTGATAAATCGGCTTTAAATGTAAATATAGCTCAAACCTTTGAAGAGTTTACATGCAATATCATAGAGAAATATCCAAAAGGTTTTGTTTTATTAGTAGATGAATACGATGCTCCTTTAAATGCTCTTATTGATGATATAGAAAAGTTTGAAATCTTACGAAAAGAAATCAGAGATTTTTATGCAACTATAAAATCAGATACGGTATCTCAAACCATACGATTTATGTTAGTTACAGGTATTACCAGATTTAAGGATGTATCCATATTCTCAGCAGGAAGCAATATAGTTGATATATCTTATGATTCTAATATCGCAACAATTGTAGGTTATACAAGAGAAGAAATGTAAATGGTCTGAATTAACTGCAAGAACGTTTACGCCTTAACCATGTTCCATGGCATTAAATTTTCTAAAATCTCCTCAGAAATTGAGTGAGATTTATAACCTGTAATTGTACCTTTTGAGTCCTTTGCAAACTCAATCTCATTTAAGTGATCGCTCATTACTGTAATACATCTTTGCATGTATGATTCAAATTCAATGCCATGCATTTGAGCTGTTTTGTACAGTGAATAAAATAGAGCTAAGTTCTCTGCACCTTGGCAGGTGTCAGATGCCATCATACCGTTTCTTAGTATATCTAACTCACGAAACTTCTCGTAACTGGTAAATATTTCTCCATCTTTTTAACTCATTGAAAAAGATAATATTTGTGGTGTCCGTTAAAAAGGAGAAA
>ENA-OOSI01000007-OOSI01000007.1-human-gut-metagenome-genome-assembly--contig:-NODE-7-length-103091-cov-3.850140_pt1 | contig 103091 bp, 85 predicted proteins | sample MGYA00241171_ERZ501200 | MGnify/ENA primary metagenome ERZ501200 (study PRJEB25962, sample SAMEA2042554) | human gut metagenome | biome: human gut; feature: human-associated habitat; material: faeces...
GTCCGAATCTGGCGGTATCCTTGGCACCAAACATGGCTCCGATGGTTCTTCCTGCCAGCGAACCGTAGGTGCGGGTGCGGGCATTGTATTCCTCCCAGTGGAATCCGCTCTTGTAGGGAGTGAGGCGGAAAATTGGCAGCGCCTTCACCTCGGTGAAGGTGTTATAGTCGATACGACTTCCATATACCGCCCAGTGGCGGCTCTTCTTGCCGCGTCCCTCTATGAGATGGCGCTTGAATTCCTCTGCTGTCTTCTCCGGGAATATCTTGTGGAGTCCCTGGCAGATGGAATCCTGCTTGGCATCCCAAAGCGAGTCGTTGCCGGCTTCGGTCAGCGCCTTGAAGTCCATGAATACCTTGAATTCAGGCAGCGAACTCGCCATCAGCTGTCCTGCGCAGCTCAGGATGTTGCCTCGGTTAGGCTTCACGGTCACGGAGTCTCTCTTCTGTCGCTCGGCAACCTGCATCCAGTAGTCGTGCTTAGCCGTCATGATGTAGAGTGCTTTTCCTACGATGGCGGTGGCAATCAGGGTCATGATGATGGCGATGGCACTATAGCGCGGCATTATTTTCTTATGCTCAAACTTGCTCATTCTTCTGGTACGTTTATGATGTAGGGAGGTTGTGTAGCGATGTGCAGGGTGCTGTCCTTGCTGTGCTTCAGCATATCGAGCACATTGCTTTCACGACTCTTCTCTGTTATCTGACTGCTGGTTGACAGTGCTTTATATTTCGTGTCTTGCAGCTCTTTTTGCAGTTGGTCCAATTCGATGAGGTCCTTCTGGATGCTGTATCGGTTGGATATGTAGATAATGATGAAAAACACGATGAGCATGAACAGCCATATCTGCTTTCTGATGATTTGTGCAGTGAGGATGTCACCACCCAGAATCTTGCGCAGTGTGAAGCTGGCAGATCCCGATTCTTCCTCCTCGATGGCCTGCTTGGCAATCACTTCCTTGAGCGAAGCCTGCGGAGCCGGTTTGGGAGTTTCCGGCTGCGCCTTCTGCTTTTCAGCCGGGCTGCTTGTTTCTGGTTTTTCTTTATCTTGTTTCATTTTCTATTGCATTACATGATTGCAGTTACATGATAATCTCATTTACTCTATTTCTTTTCTGCGATTCTCAACTTGGCGCTGCGGCTTCTCGGGTTTCTCTCCTGCTCATCGGCGTCTGGTATGATTACCTTGTTGTTGACGAGCTTGAAAGGCGTCTCGATCCTTCCGAAGAAGTCCTGTTCTACCTTGCCCTCTGGATTGCCCGCCTTCATCATGTTCTTCACGATGCGGTCTTCCAGTGAGTGATAGGTAATCACCGAGAGTCTTCCTCCCGGCTTGAGCAGTTCGGTGGCAGAGCGGAGCATTTCTTTCAGGGCATCCATCTCGTGATTCACCTCTATGCGCAGTGCCTGGAAGAGCTTGGCCATCTCCTTCTTTTCCCGCTCTCGCTTGAAGAGGGGTTCCACGGCAGCCATGAAGTCCTTGGTGGTCTTGAGAGGGCTTGCGGCTCTTGCCTTGACCAGCGCAGAAGCGATGCGGCGGGAATTCTTCAGTTCGCCGTAGAGATAGAAGATGTCGGCAAGTGCCTCTTCCTCGTATTCGTTCACGATGTCGGCAGCAGTCTTCCCGGCTCTCTTGTTCATGCGCATGTCGAGAGGAGAATCAAAGCGGAAGGAGAATCCGCGGGTCTCGTCGTCGAAATGATGACTCGATACACCGAGGTCGGCGAGTAGTCCGTCCAGTCCCTCCACGCCATAGTATCTCATCCAGTTCTTCAGGTATCTGAAGTTGGAGCATACAAAGGTGAAGTTGGGATTTGCCACCACGTTGCGCTCGGCATCAGCGTCCTGGTCGAAGCTGTAGAGATGTGCTCCCTCGCTCAGGCGGGAGATAATCTCCCTGGAATGTCCTCCACCGCCGAAGGTAACATCTACATAGATGCCGCCTGGCTGGATGTTGAGTCCGTCAACGCTCTCTTTGAGGAGCACGGGTACGTGATATGTTTCTGCTGTCTTGATCATTCTTCTTGATTCTTTTTCTTTTGTAAGTTACTTATTTTTAACTTGTTTCTTTCACGTGCATGTACTTATATACAGCGCGTATGTACCTATTTAATAGGAATTCGGCTCCAAAGGTACATAAAAATCCTCACATAGCTCCATGTTTCCCCACAAATTTTATGAAACGGGCGCAAAAAAATGATTTTTTTCATTTTTACGCTCCTTATTCGCTGGTATCTGGTAATTCGCGAAAAACGATGTTTTTTGTCTTGATTTCTCCCGAAAAGGTGGAAAAATGCACTATTTTTTAGCTTTATTGATAATTTTTCGGGAAAAATGACTCATATTTAAAAAAGAAAAACTAACTTTGCAGGAACTTATTAGGTTTACTGAAAATGAGTGGTTCAATAGAGAAAACGATAGACATAGAAAAGATACTGAAGAACAAGATGGGGAGCAAAGCTAAATTTGTTCCCGGATTCCTCGTGTCGTGGCTAAAAAAGATTATACACGAAGACGAAGTGAACAAGTTCTTGTGGGAAAGCCGAAACCTCTCCGGTACGGAGTGGCTTACAGAATGCGTGCGCTATCTGAAGATGGATGTAGAAATCGTAGGCTTGGAGAATTTGCCGGATAAGAATGATGGCAAGCTCTATACTTTCGTGTCTAATCATCCGCTGGGTGGACAGGACGGCGTGTGCCTCGGCTCCATCATCGGAACGCATTATGATGGTAAGTTCCGCTATCTGGTAAACGACCTGCTGCTCAATCTCCCGGGCTTGAAGCCGGTGAGCATCGGCATCAACAAGACCGGCCGACAGAGCCGTGACTTCCCTCGCATGGTAGAGGCTGGATTCCAGAGTGACAACCATATGCTGATGTTCCCTGCGGGATTGAACAGCCGCAAGCAGCCTGATGGCAGCATCCGCGATTTGCCTTGGAAGAAGACTTTCATCTCCAAGAGCGTGGAATATCAGCGTGATGTGGTGCCTATTCATTTCGGTGGGCAGAACTCCGAACGGTTCTATCGCATCGCCAGGTTCAGCGACAAGCATCTGCCTTTCAACCTTGCCATGATGTTCCTCGTGGATGAGATGTACAAGAATGTGGGCAAGCATTTCCGCATCGCTATCGGCAAGCCGATTCCCTGGCAGACTTTCGATCACAGCAAGTCGGCTACAGAGTGGGCTCAGTATGTGAAGGACAGGGTTTACGAACTCTAGTGAGAACCCTTTTACAGTGAGCAATCATAGAAAAAGTAAGAGAAATAGAACAAGATAATTATCGATATTATATAGAGAATTATGGAAGAAGAAATCATCCAACCGATTGACCGCGAACTGCTGAAGAGCGAGTTGACTCCCGAGAAGCAGCTTCGTATGACCAACAAGAGTCATAACGAAATCTATATCGTTACGGCTAATGATTCGCCAAATGTATTGAAGGAAATTGGTCGCCTTCGTGAAATCGCTTTCCGCGAAGCAGGTGGTGGAACGGGTAAATCGATGGACCTTGACGAATTCGACTTCGGTGACAACTGCTACAAGCAGCTTATTGTCTGGAATCCGGATGCTAACGAGATCATCGGTGGCTATCGTTATCTCCTGGGCAAGGATTGGGAACTTGATGAAAAGGGGCAGCCTAAGCTTGCTACCAGTCACATGTTCCACTTTTCAGATAAGTTCCTGAAGGAATACATGCCATATACTGTGGAGCTGGGCCGTTCGTTCGTCTCTCTCGAGTATCAGAATGTGCGCAAGAATACCAAGAGTATCTTTGCTCTCGACAATCTCTGGGACGGATTGGGTGCCCTTACCGTGCTCTATCCGGATGTAAAGTATTTCTTCGGCAAGATGACGATGTATCCTTCTTACATCCGTCGTGGCCGCGATATGATTCTCTACTTCCTCAAGAAGCATTTTGATGACAAGGAGAACCTGGTGATTCCGATGAAGCCATTGAAGTTGGAAACTCCTGAGAGCGAGATGGCAGCTATCTTCACGGAAGATGATTTCCGTGCCGACTATCGCATTCTGAATCATGAGATTCGCCAGCTCGGTTTCAATATTCCTCCTCTGGTGAATGCCTACATGAACCTCAGTCCTACCATGAAGCTCTTTGGTACAGCCATCAATTATGGCTTCGGCGATGTAGAGGAGACGGGCATTCTCATTGCCGTGGATGAAATCCTGGAGGAGAAGCGTATCCGCCACATCAACAGCTTTATTGAGGAGCATCCTGAGGCGCTGAAGATTACAAGCGGTGCCAACAAGATTTTCTACAAGGAAAAAGAATAGTATTTTACTCTTCACTCTTCACATATATGGTTTAACGGTCTATTAGTTAGGCAGTTATAGCGGTGAAGAGTGGAGACTCACTCTTCACCACTCTTCACCACTCTTCACCCATATTATTTTAGAGGAAAGAATATCAGAGAGGCAATGGTTCCGTCATCAATGAAGACTAGGCTTTGTCATCAATGAAGACCAGGCCCTGTCATCAATGAAGACCAGATCTTGGAATAAATGATAGCTGAACCTCGCGATAAGTGAAGAGTGGTGAAGAGTGGTGAAGAGTGAACCACCACTCTTCACCGCCCACACCCCCAGTGTTTATAGGGGTTTCAGCCGATTTGGTGAAGAGTGAAGAGTAAAAGCGAGAGTAGTCTTTTTACAGATAGTTCAGCTGAATTTTATTTCCCGACGTATCGTTTTGTGCCTGGCAATGGCACAAAGTTGCCCTGGCAAAGGGCAATATCTTGCCATAACCAGGCAATAAGAGGAATAAGGCTCCGTAAAATTACGGAATAAATGTTAATAATGAGCAGATATAATGGCAGATTCAAGAAATGGCATTATCTTTGCACCCGTTATATTGTGGCACTATCAGCTTTGCCATCAAGAAACAATAAAAGATCAACTAAATTAGAAATTAGAATTATGACAGAAAAAGAAATGTACAATCTGATAAATAGTCAGAACGGACAGTCAAGCAACGGCTTCGCTGTCAACGAGAAAGAGCGTGGATTAAGCGGTGTATTCTCCGCACTGATGCGCAAGGTTTATACTTGGATGACATTGGCACTCGTCATTACCGGTGTTACTGCTTATGGTGTTGCCAGCAGTCCTACCCTATTGATGACCCTGATGACAAGCCGCGGTTTGCTCTTCGGTCTTATCATTGCAGAACTCGCTTTGGTATTCATCATCACCGGAGCCTTGAACCGCCTGTCGCTGAGTACCGCCACTCTGCTCTTCATCATCTACTCAGTACTGAATGGAGCGATGCTATCTTCGGTATTTGCAGTATATACAATGACCAGCATTGCCAAGGTCTTCTTCATTACCGCCGGTACATTCGGAGCGATGGCTTTCTACGGATACACCACCAAGAAGGATCTCACCTCTCTCGGCAAGATTCTCTTTATGGCGCTGATTGGTCTGATTATTGCCACCGTAGTTAATATGTTCCTGAAGAGTTCCGGATTTGAATACATCTTGAGCTATGCGGGTGTAGCCATCTTCGTGGGTCTGACAGCCTGGGACAGCCAGAAGATCAAGATGATGCTCCAGACACAGTACGATATGAGCGAGGGTGCTCAGAAGCTAGCTCTCATCGGAGCCTTGACATTGTATCTCGACTTCATCAACCTCTTCCTCTACCTGCTGCGTATCTTCGGAAGCAACAAGGAATAAGAGAAGCATCACTTAAAACGCAAAAAAAGAGTTTTAAGATCATCATAAACAAAAGAAAGGTTGGCTTGCCCTCTTCGGGTTAGCCAACCTTTTTTGATTTGTGTCCATCAAAAGCAAATGATAAGTAAACCTAATCTAGAAAATTCTGCCACAAAGATACAACTTTTCCCGAAACCTCGGGTATCATTGGGTAAAAACATAGGTTCAAAAGAACAAAATCTTCCCCCACATCCCGACTCTTCAAGGAGTCATTGCGTAAATTCCGGAGAGTCATTGCATCAATTCTCTTGATTAGCTTATACTTACATTTGCGCACGATATTCATTAGGCGAACATTTGTGTGCAGCGACAAAAGCCCTGCGAAAAGTAGAAACAGAATTGAATCCAGACTTTTCAGCCACTTCCAACACCGTATAGGAGGATGTGCGAAGCAGCTGGGTAGCATGTTCCACCCGATAATTATTCACGAAATCATAGAAAGTCTGCCCATTCTCCTCATTAAAGAAGCGGCTCAGATAAGTACGATTCGTACCTACCATACGCGCCACATCCGACAGCTTGAGCTTAGGATTGAGATAGATTCTCTCCTCTTCGAAAAGCTGCCGCACTGTCGCCGCCAGTCCTTGAGCCACATTTCCATCGTCCAGGCCATCGCCAATAGGTCCGGTATCAGAATCTGTCAATTCATCAATAACCGACTCATGCCTATAGACAAAATAGCATATAAACATCCATATAGCCAAAGACAACACCATGTAGAGATCATCAAAATCTACATTGATGACAAAGCAGCTCATCGTCCAGATAATCAATATCAGGAAACAACTGCTCAGGATAGCCAGAAGCCAGTTGAGATTGATGTTCTCCTGATAAGAAAACCGCTCCTTCAGCTGGCGATGGTAGCGCCTGATGAGGAAGAACATCACGACGAAAGTGGTAAGACCATAAACAGCTCCCCACACCGTAAGGATGTAGAAATAGATATCGTTGCCCGTCACACAATAAATGGCAGGAAACAAGACAAACGGCAATTCCAACATCACCGCCTTACGCCAGGTAGTCCATCCCGGCTTCACCAATTCCATCAGCACAAAGCTGTAGAATGGTATGATAAACATATCGGCTGCCGATATGAGGAACCAGTTTTCCTCATTCCCGAAGCCTGTGAAATAGAAGGATAGAATATCCTTCAGGCATTGTGCATCTACGATCAGCATCAAAATCATGATGAGACGAAAGAGCCTGTCACTACCCTTGCGCCAGAACATCCATGCCATCATGGAAAAAAACATCATGCTCATGCCATAAACGAATCCAGTTATTGCATCCATAAGTTACTTATCATTTATCAGTTCAGTATAATAGGTCCAGCAAAATGGGTTATTTCATCTGGAAATGCAATTCTCCACCAGTCAATATCTGCTGATGAGAGAGGCGATAATCACCCAAAGGCTTCCCATTGAGGGTTACCGACTGGATGAGATAATCATCCATGTGCTGGCGATCCGCAGAAAGAATGAACTTCCTGCCGTTTTCCAGATTCAGAGTAACCTTGTCAAAACTTGGAGTACCTATATAATAATAAGGTGTACCCGGACATACAGGATAGAATCCGATAGACGAGAACACATACCATGCCGACATCTGTCCTGCATCATCATTTCCCGACAATCCGCCCGGCGTATCATTATATTCGGTCTGGAGAATATGATGCACCCGCTCCTGCGTTTTTTCCGGAGCCCCGGCAGCGTCGTAAAGATAGGCTACCTGATGACAAGGCTCATTACCATGCCAGTACCATCCGTTATCAAACATCTTGTCCAGTCGGGCTATCACCTTCTCGTTGCGAACAGGAGTTTCACCCTTCTTCTCCATCTTCCTTTCCGCCTTTTCTATCTGCTTTTCCAGCTTATCCATCGGTTTGCTGTTTCTGATTACCTCAAACAGCCCTTCCGGGTTCTGCGGAACATACCAGGTATAATGACAGGTAGCACCCTCGGTGATGTAACTCTTGCGGTGCACCAGGTCTTCATTATTCTCCCACTTCCCGCTCTCGTATCTGCCATCTGCCCATCCCGTAGCAGGATTGATGACATTGCGCCAGTTTTCGGAACGGCGCATCAGATCATTGTAATCCTCCAGATACTTCTGGCGCAGAGCGGCATCCTGACAGGAATCATGCAGAACCTTCGCCATCTGTGCCACGGCATAATCATCATAGGCATATTCCAGGGTACGGGAAGTCTGCTCGTTGGTATGAAAGGCTTCCTCTACCATATCCTCCAACGGAATATAGCCATTATCCATATACGACTTGATGGCACGGCGGCCCTTTCCATCCCGATAATCCTTCGCCAGATAAGGAGTAGAGAAAGCGTTGAGACGCATTCCCTCGTAAGCCTTGGCTGCATCAAAATTGCGAATGCCCTTGACATACGCATCGGCAAGAGCCGCACCCGCATGATCGCCAATCATCGCTGCCGTATAACTGTTCCAGCATGGGAAGATAGGCATCCAGCCACCTTCCTTGTACATCTGAACCAGAGACTGCATCATCTCGCCCGACATCTTCGGAGTGATGAGACTATAGAGCGGCAACTCTGCACGATAGATGTCCCACATGGAGAAATCGCCATATTTGCGGAGATAAGAATAGGCAGGAACGGCATAGCCCTTGGAACTCAGGGTAGCATTGCCCATCTTCACGGTACCTGTAGAAAACTCCGGATAATCACCATTCACATCACTCATTTCATGAGGGAGGAAGGATGCACGGTAGAGAGCACCATAAAACTGGTTGACCTTGGCAGCATCCTTGCTTTCCACATCAATGGTATGAAGCCGGTCACACCAGATTCCGGCAGCATACTCCATCATGCTGTTGAAATCCAATCCGCCATACATATAGTTTTCTGCATTGAGATTCTCCACCGCATTGTCTCGGGATGTAAAGGATGTACCCGACATCCACTCCATCGCCTTCCCCGATCTGCCACGGAAGGTGAGCCAGGCGCCAATGCGTGGTTTGCCCTGCACCTTCAAACCTCTTACCATCTTCTTATCGCCCTCGAAGACACCATAATCCACCAGGTCCTTCTCATCGTAAGCCAAGACGAAATGTCCGGAGAAACCAGCCGGTTTTCCCCATCCCTGATAGATGCGATGCACCGGATTATAACCATAAACTATATGATTGATGGTATCAATCTCGATGTATCCCTGTCCCTCATCACTGTTCGGATTGATGACAAGATGAACCAGCTCATCCTGCTCCGGAGTAACCCGGAGAAAGGAGGTATGACTCAAGGCTGTCATCTCAGCCTTCAGATGTTCATCCTTCAGGCGGACAGCATAGTAGTGAGGATGAGAGACTTCATCTTCATGGCTGAATGCCGTAGCTCTCTGTTCAGGCTGAAGGCGGAGCTTTCCACCAAGCGCAGCCACCGTGAAAGAGCCATAATCCTGCGTACATCCGCCCACCAGCCAGTGGCTACAGCGGAAGCCCTGCAGATGGGTATCCTTATAATAATAAGGTGCGATACATTTCTGTTCAGTATCCTGCGTCTGAGGAGTCCAGAAGTTCTGACCATTCGGAACGAGAACTGCAGGGATGGTTTGTCCATGTTCCTCACTACCCTTTCCGAACATGCCCGCAGTCTGGGTATTTGCCTGTGCCGTACCCACCATCGTATTGATGGCATTGAGCTGGCGGATATGTTCCAACCGATGGATCCGCTCATGCATTTCCTGCTTCCAGGCATTCCAGGAATAGTAATGCGTACCATAGATTACCTGTCCTACGGGAGAAAGCATGATATCCCGCTCATTGAGCATGAACTTCACCAGCACGCTATCCTTCGCATTCTTATAGAATATCATCTGGAGATTGGCAGCCATCGGAACTACGCGATCCATCTTTTCCGTTTCATCTCCCAAAACCACCAGACTAGCCTCTTCACGTGCTCCTGCCGGAGGAACATTTACATCAAAGAGAAGAGACAGAAGACGGTAAAGGGCTGTATCATGACCAAAGCGAAGCGTAGCCGATAACTTGACAGAACGCAAAGCCCGATCTGCCTCCGCCTCGATATTCTGCCATAAGGAGATAGCACTACGGGCAGGAATATCCTCATTCGTCGCCACGGTACCATTGTTGATGGCCATCCGAAGGTTATTGGCTTCATAGATGGCACGGAACTCACCATCGGTGAAAAGAGCATTCAAGCCATCTTCTATATCCTGTGGATAAGAAGAGAAATTCAAGCCTACATCCTGGATGGAAGAAGCCACCGTATGCATCTCGGTCATCAGCTTCAGGGGTTCATCCACCTTAGAGACATCCTTAAACAACTGAAGAAGGAAACGGCGAGGTGAAACCTGAGCCTGCACATGGGTACGGTTCTCCAAAGCCTTCATTTCGGGAGAGACATACGCTATCCAAGCCATATCGGCAGAATCGGTCTTGACATCCAGATTCAAGCCTGACTGGAGGGTATGCAACTCCGAAGTAAAAGCCTGCATACTCTTGGCGCATCGATCCACCACACTGGAACGAGCCTTTACCGCATTGCCTGCAGCAAAGATCTGTGGATAACGCTCAAACATACGATGAGCGATGCCCTGATGCTGAAGAGCACCCAGCTTGCTCAGTTTTCCACCGTTACCTCTGGCATTTTCCCATACACGCTGCAGCATTCCCTTTACCTGCAAGCCAAGCGGAGTGAGGTTACTCTCATCTTCAAAATGCTTGCAAATCCAGACATACCGGTCATCCTTCGGCATCCAACGGGAGCCATGGCGACCATAATGGCTGATATAAAAGGGTGCATATCCCTGAGGAACATTCAGAGAATCAGACAGCACATAGGTAGCCGTACCAAAAGTTCCAGTCTTGGCAGAAGGACCTTCCGGATAAGCATAATAGACACCACCCATCTGCTGGCGGGTCTGAGCCTGCAGCGAAAGCACGCAAGCCAAAGAGATATATAATAATGTTACTTTTCTATTCATATAATATATGAAACGGAGAATACTCCCATTTATTGTTTTTCCAACCTCCAATCAATTCCTAAAGGATTTCCATCCATACGCAGCACCCAAGGGAGACCGAGGTTCACTGCAATCTGCATCACAGTTCCATCCTGTTCTGCCTTGACGGTAATGCTCTTTTCATCTGCTGATATTTTCCGCCATAAAATCCCATTATAGCCAAAGGATCCGGTTGTCTGAAGCTGACGCAGCGCCTTTCGGGAGATAAACAGGAAGGTGCCGTCACGCATACCCCTGTTGGAACTCATATCGCATACATAGAGATTCCTGCCTTTCTGCGGACTATCCCAACAGAAACCATCAGCCTCATCCACCACCTTACGAGGAATCAGATAGAGAGATTGATTACATTTCAGTATAAGCGTATCAGCCATACTCGTTGAATCTACTCCTACCTCCCAGTTACGGTACTGTCGGTTGAGGATGAAGCGGGCCACATACTGCGCCGGAATAGTTATCAAATACTTATCCACAGGCTGTGCAAAAACTGTGGATTTCTCTTTTTCTTTCATTATCAGCAGTTTCTGCGTTTTATCAACACCCTTTTCCTCAGTTTTAAAATCAGGAAGAACAAGTTTTCCACCATTTATCAACACATCGTGAGTTATGAACATCTGCTTCCATTGCTCTCCTTCTCTCACCACCTTCAAGTCCTTACCATTTGATAGATGGATGGTGTATTCAGGAATTATGGGCGAACCAATTATATAGAGATTCTGACCAGCTATCGGATAGAATCCCAGCATATTGAATACGAGCCAGGACGACATCGCACCACCATCATCATTTCCCGGTAAACCGCCAGGAGAATCATCATAGTTATCGTTCACGATCTGCTGGATTCGCTGAATGCTCAAGTCCGGGCGCCCCACCCAATGATACAGGTAAGGAGTCATGAAGCTCGGTTCATTCGCCACATTGAAATGGCCATTGGCGAAGAAGGTGTCCAATCGTCGGATGAAAGCGTCCTTTCCTCCACAAGCCTCAATCAGTCCCGGAACATCGTGCGGAATACTGAGACTATATTCTGCCGACAAAGCCTCATAGAAGAAGGTTGACCACCATGGAAGATACCAGGGCGCCACCTTGGTATCCGGATGATAAGGAATCATAGGATGATAGACCTTCGACTTGCCCCAAGGCACAGAGTCGAGCCATCTGCCATCCGCATCTCTCGGCATGATAAATCCCTTCATCCCCTGCCATTCATAATCAGAACGCCAGAGGTTGCGCCAGTTATGCGAACGCTTCATATACTTACCGTAGAGTTCCGGATAACCCAGTCCTTTTGCCACCTGGGCAATACACCAGTCATCATAGCTATACTCCACGGTACGATTACCGGCACGGTCTATTCCATACGGAATATAGCCCAGCGTATTATATTCCATCAATCCACCTCTACCATGCTTTTCCTCAGGCACACTGCCCACAAAGCCATCATCATCCGTTGGTGGCACTTCGGCATCTTTAACCATCGCCTTCAGCGCCAGTTCATAATCGATACCCTTCATTCCTTTGGCAAAGGCATCGGCTATGACTATATCCGCATTGCTTCCTCCCTGCGTTCTGCCGTTCCAGTTGCCACTTCTAGCATCAGGCATATAACCATCATGCTTGTAGATATTGAGCAGGGAATTGACCATATCACGCTGCTGCGGTTCCTCTATCAGCGTAAGCAAAGGCATGGAAGTACGATAAGTATCCCAGATGGCATAGTAATCATCATAATAAGGCGTAGCGGAGAAATGAGGGTTTTCACCCGACTTATCCACAGGCATCAGCATCGTATGATAAAGGGCTGTATAAAACATCCGCTTCTGCTTTTCGGTGCCTGAGATTTCTATCTTTCCCAACTTTCCGTTCCAGGTTTTCCGCACATTCTTCAACTGGGCATCGAAGCCGCAGGCAGGGATATTCTTCCTTGCCTGGGCAATACTGATATGCGAAATACCAATCTTCAGATTGACGGTACTTTTCGAGAAGGCAACATCCAATCTTGTCTTTGATTCCTTCACCTTATTATATAGAGGCGCTTCGCCATTAGCTAAAGGGACATCGCAATTAGATAAAGGCGTATCGCAATTAGATAAAGGCACATCACTCTGCAAATAGAAATAAACGGTATAAGGGCCGCCATTGTTCCAGCCACCCCTTACAGTACTCCATCCTGAGACGGCATATTTCCCATCACAAGTAACATACGAATTCACATACTGCTGAGTTTCGCGCTTATCAGGAATCGTGTCTATACCCAGGAAGGTAGCCACATCTATCAGGAGTTTTCCCTTCTGCTTTCTGCCATAATCCAATCGATAGAAGGCACAACGTTCTGAAGCGGTAATCTCCGTCCGGATTCCATTCTCAAAAGTACAGGCATAATATCCCAAGGCAATCTTCTCATCCACCCGTTTCTGGATGATGTCCCCTGCATCCAAGAAAGGCTGGATAAGAATATTGCCATACTTCTGTCCACCCCCGGTTCCGCTAACGTGCATCTGCGAGAATCCCTTGAGAGGCACAGGCATCGGCGCCCATCCCGCATTCGGCATAGACACGGCATCCGGTCCCGGCTTCGCCATACCGTATGGCATACAAGGTCCGGGGAAAGTTCTACCCAATCCCTCACTTCCGATACGTGGATCAACGTATCGGGAAAAATCTTGCGCCATTGTCATCAAGAAGCCAAAGGCAAAAAATATAACTAAGGATACGCTTCTCTTCATACGTTTTAATTAATAATTGCGCCAAGATCTTCAAATTTACCACATTTTGGCGCAGCTATAACGCCATTTGAATGCGATTCATCAAGACCTCCACATATCCATGACTCATCACCAATGCCTTGCTGGAAGTTTTCTTGGTTCCATCTTTCTTCGCAAAAGGGAAACAATCATTCAGCGACCATGTTTCGTTCACAGTATATGGGGGATGCTTGTCGAAATCCTCATCCAGCATGGCACTCCAAATACCATCATCAACTTTCGTCACCTCATAATTTGGAACAACAATCGTCAGTTTGACCTGTTCATCTTTGATGTCGCAACGCACAAGAGGGCGAATATTGACACAATAAGAGGAATAACCACCCGAGTGGTAAGCAATGCCTGGTAAATAACCCTTTGCCATGATAACCCCCAGTTCCTTGTCTGCCATCTCTATCGATGAACTAGCATTGCTAAAGGTTTTCAGAAACCAATAATTCAAATCGACAAAGAGTTCATTTTTACTCTTGCCTCGCACCGAGATTGTTTTCTCAAACGTCAAAGCATTGTCCTTGTCCAACGTATCTTTTTCGCCAAGATAAAGAGCAATGTCTTTCCATCTTTTTCCATATTGATTAATCACGTAGGTCTCGACCTCTTTACGGCTCAATGTTTGAGCATCTACAGCTAGCAAGCCTGCCAACCACAGTAATAACAACAATAGATTTCTTCTCATAATCAAACAGTTTTATCAAAATGAAACAAACTTCATCTAACAATTAGAAAAAAGGGAGTGGCAGAATCCACCACTCCCCCTTTATCATCATTCAATCGATTAATATCCAGGATTCTGTTTCCACTTAGGATTTGTATCCAACTGATTTCCCTTATGCAATGGGAAGATACGATGAGTCTTGTCAAAATTCGCATTTTCGAAGCCTTTCTTGTGGAAGCAATACTCATCCTCGAAATGACCAAAGCGAATCATATCCATACGACGAAGGTTCTCATCAAAGAACTCACGACCACGCTCCTCATAAATTTCATCCAAAGATGGAGCATGATCAAGCTCCGGTGCATGAACGTATGAACGAATCTGATTGAAAAGACTAAGAGAAGTATCTCCACCAGTTGCCGATGCACCACGTGCAATTGCCTCAGCCTTCATCATCAATATGTCGGCATAACGAATCAGAGGTATGTCGTTAGACTGATTACGACCATTCTTAAAGTCCTCATTGCTAACAAACCATTTCACAGAACGAGCGCCCTGGCGCCAGCCTTCCACATTATCTCCTGCATCAAGCTCAGAACTCTGCTTCACCAACTTAATGTTTGTTTCCAACACCAATGGATTACCATTGCGATCCTTACAAATCTGGTCGGTAGGAAGGAGTGTCTCCGGGTCATATACATGTACAGTACCCTGAAGCACCATCGTATTACGCTCATCACCTTCCAGATTGAAGCGAGCAGCAGCCTCAGGAGTTACAGTTATATACGCACCACCAGAGTTAGACATGGCTGTGCCATAATAACTAGGAGCCAACTTCTTGATATCCTTGTAAGAATGCGAACGACCATACTGCATACCTGTAGCATCCAATGTATGGTAAGGCATTACATAGATGAAGTCCTTAATTTCTCCCTTCTCAACCAACTCTGTATTATTAGGAGCAAACTTGAAGCGATAAGCTGCAGGTCCCAGGGCAAACTTACCTGCATTGATGATCTTATCACAAGCCTCTACACAGGCATTCAACTTTTCATTGCTGTAATTGGCTGCATCATATTGATCAACGGAAGCTGCTGTATAAATAGGCCAGTTGATATACAAGCGAGCCAAAAGACCGTATGCCATATACTTATTTGGTTTACCGTAGTTCTCTCCGGTAGTTTCCTCTGGAAGTTGATCTGCTACAGCCAGGAGTTCACTCTCTATCCACTTGGCAACATCTGCGCGAGGCTGGCGGGCAGTAATATCCACCCCATTCTTCTCGCAATAGACCTTATCTACGATAGGAGCATCACCAAAGTTGTCCATTTCCAGATAAGTGAAGTAAGCACGGACGGCACGAGCTGCAGCCACATACTTAGGATCAGCATCAGAATCGATAACCTCATTGGCTTTCACAACACCCTCACCCAATACATTCATCCAGTCAATGGTAGCGCACTCATCTGTAAAATTATGCAAAGACGTATTGGCGTATGCATAAGTATCCAGCCAGTTTCCACTATACGACAAAGCCGTAAACTCATCACTTGACAGTGCCTGTGCCTCCATATAACGGCGACCAAAGCACTCTCTCATCTGAAAATAGATACCTGCCATCTTGGAAACAATAGCCTCCTCCGTACCAGGATATTTCGTATATTGAGAATCTACCGGTACATCCAAGTCTGTACAACTCACAGCCAAGGTAGCCAAACCAGCCGCGAACAAAGTCTTTATATTTAGTTTCATATTCTAAGCGTATTTAAATGTTGTTAGAAATTGATTTTAGCACCCACCATAATCGTACGAGTATGTGGATAATTACTCCAACGATAATCTACACCAGGGTCGATTCCACCAAGATTAACCTCAGGATCCAAGCCCTTGTAGCTTGTAATCGTGAAGACATTATTGGCATTAACATACAACTGAAGACTGTTCAACCATCCGTCCAAATTGCGGAAAGTATAACCCAAGGACAAGTTTTGCAAGCGAACATATGAGCCATTCTCTATGAACTTATCTGATGGAATGTTAGAACTGGTATCTGTTGCCGGACGGTCGGTAATAAACTCCTTCAATACATTCTTGCCACCAGCAAAGAAGTCTGGTGCAGTATAGTGAGCTCGGAGGCCATTATAAATCTTATTGCCAAACACACCAGTAAAGAAGAAGGAAGCACTCCAGTTCTTATAACTGAAACTATTGTTCCATCCCACATTCAACTTTGGCTGTGCGCAACCCGTGATTGTACGGTCTTCAAATGCTGGCGACTTAGTAGTCTTGCCATTGCGCTCACCTGTAGCCTTATCATGCTCATAATATACAGAAATACCATCCTCGTCGTAACCAGCAAACTCGTAGGTGAAGAACGTACCCAAAGGCTGACCTTCCATAATCTGCTGTGTATAACCATAGGCAGACACGCCAGCCACCATAGGATCACCCTGAGCAAAGGTTGCTGTACTATACTTCTCATTAGTCAACTTCTTTACCTTATTCTTATTATGAGAAAGGTTCAGAGTTGTTGTCCAGGTAAAATTCTGATTCCGTACAGGAATTGCATTGATAGAGAACTCAATTCCACGGTTGCTGATTTCACCCACATTGGCTACGATAGTACTATAAGGATAAACGAAAGAAGATACTGGATAATTCCAGATCAGATCCTTGGTATTCTTGTCGTAATACTCGATAGATCCATTGATACGACCATCGAAGAAGGCATAATCCAAACCAATGTTCAACATACTGGTTTTCTCCCACTTCAAATCCGGATTAGCTAACTTGGTAGCCACCAATGTAGCATAATTCTTACCATTGATGGTAGATACAGAACCATTCGCACCATAGGTAGCCACAGCAGTATATGCACCAAATCCCAGAGCATTACCACTTACACCATAACCCACACGAAGCTTCAAGTTAGAAAGCTTCAAGGCATCCTTCAAGCCATCCATGAATTTCTCTTCAGTAACATTCCAAGCTCCTGATACGGATGGGAAATATCCCCACTGATGACCATCACCAAACACAGATGATCCATCACGACGAATGGTAGCCTGCAACATATAGCGGCTATTGTATGAATAGGACAGACGACCATAGAAAGAGATATTACGGACAGTCTCCTTCGTACCGCTCTCCACTGCAGTCATGCCATCGATGGTACCAGCATACTTCAACTGGTTCCAACCCAATTTATCATCGAAGAAATTATGAACGGTCAGTCCAAAGCCGTCATTGTTAACACGCTCTTCCCATGAGTAACCTCCCATCAAGCCCAACTTATGTACTTTATTGAAAGTAGCATCATAGTTGATGTATGTCTCGAAAGTCTGGTCATGTCCTTGATATGTGCTACGGTTGGCACGTCCCTGATAATCGCTGATACCATTGAGCTGGGTGTTATGAGAATCGTATGCACTATAGGTACGCTGCTTATTGCTATACTGATAGTTGACATTCCAAGTCAAACCCTTGACAATATTAGCCGTAGCCTTTGCGATAAACTGCATACGTTTCCACTCGAACTCAGAAGAATCCTCTGCAATGAGGGATAGCGGGTTATAGTTTTTAGAACCATCACCCTTACTCCAAGAGCCATCCTCATTTCTAACAGGTGTAGTAGGGTTAAAATAGTTCATTGCATCCAGTACAGAACCGCCCTCATTGTTCATAGGCACTCCCTCGTGCTTACCATACATGGCATTCAAGCCTGCAGAAAGGTCTAAATGGTCTTTCAAAACCTTAGAACTTACCAAAGAGCGGAAATTGATACGATGCATATCAGTTCCCTTGATGATACCCTCACGATTGTTATAATTCAGGGAAGTCATATAGGTAGTCTTCTTGCTGCCACCATTGATGGAAAGGTTGTGGTTATGGCTGATACCTGTACGAAGTACCTCCTTCTGCCAATCGGTAGAAGCCCCATAGTCATAAGCATAATCCAAATTGTTAGCCTTTACATAGCCCCGAATATCATCGGCAGAAGCCATATCCAAAGTCTTGGAAATATGGTCGAAACCTACATAACCCGAGTAGGATACGTTCACACGCTCCTGATTGTTCTTGCCTTTCTTGGTGGTAATCATAATCACACCATTGGCAGCCTTGGAACCATAGATAGCTGTAGCAGAGGCATCACGGAGGACATCAATGCTCTCGATATCGTCAGGAGCCACCATTGAAATATCCACTCCCGGGATACCATCTATCACATAATAAGGCTGCATAGCCTCTCCGGTTCGAAGAGAGGAAGCACCACGAAGAGTCATGCTGGTAGAACCACTAGGGTCGCCAGAAGAAGTTACCACCAATCCTGGCACCTTACCCTGAAGCATCTGGGCAGGGTCTGTATAAACACCCTTGTTCAAATCCTTAGCATTCACTGTTGTGATAGAAGAAGTTACATCCTTACGACGCATCGTACCATAACCTACCACAACCACCTCGTTGAGGGCTGTGTTATCTTCATCCAACACAATCTGACTATTGCCACTTGCCTTAATGGTCTTTGACGTAAATCCTATGTAAGAGAGCTTCAGCTTCGCTCCTGGCTTCACATTCAAGGTGTAGTTACCATTTATATCGGTAACCGCACCATTGTTAGTACCCACCTCCATGACACTTACGCCTATGAGAGGGTCGCCATTGGCATCTTTCACGGTGCCGCTAACCTTACTTTGTGCAAATGTGAGTGTACTCACCAGCAGAAGGGCGGAAGAAAGCAATACTCTTTTCATGCTACTTCCATTTGTCTTTTGTACTATTTGCATAACTACTAGATTTTGTTATTAATAATCGGATACAAAGGTAGTACTACCTTATTACACCTGTTTAAGATTTTAGTTTCAATTCTATGAAAAGATTGTTTTTCTAGTCATCTATACCGAAAGTTTTTCCTCCATAGTTTACTTTCGGTCCAACCTGCACTCTCAGATCATCAATCTCTACATCCCTGGCATTCTCTACATAGACTCCATATACCTTATTATATATAAAGCCCTCACCACGACATGGACGCTTGTCATACACGCCACCATCATAGCTTGTCAGTTTCTTCAAGTTGAGATGTACATTGCTGAGATAGATATTGTTCACTTTATCCCGGGTATCTCCGCCGATAAAGCATCCGTTTTCTGAAGTGGCATAAATATGATTGAAGTAGATATGGCTCACCTCGCCACATTTTCCTACCATCTGACCTTTAGGGAATCGCCAGTTGGCATCCTTGTGATTTCCATTGGCACGAGGGTAAGAAGTAACGTAAATAGGTTCTGCCTTGCCCCACCATACATCGCTCCATAGCTGGCAATCCAGAATGATGTTAGAGAAAACCACATTGCTCACGGTTCCCTCATCACGGTTCTGAATACCGAGACCACGGTTGCTACCTTTGATCACGCAATTGTCGATAACCACATTATAGATGGAATCCATATTCTCGCTGCCAATCTTCACAATACAGCTGCGGCTCTCCATCACACAATTCGTTACAACGATATCGTGGCAAGAACCATACTCTTCAAACTCACGGCGGTTTTTCAGGCAGATAGCATCATCACCACTGGTGATATGACAGTTGGCAATGCGCACATTCTTGCTATGATCGATATCAATACCATCACCATTACGGATCTTGAGATTGTTGAGCAGATTGATGCCGTCAATCACAGCTCCATCGCAACCGATGAGATGCACCGTCCAGTAAGCACCTTCCCGTATCGTAATATCACGGATATTGAGATTCCTGACTCCCATCAGGGTAAGCACATGCGGACGGGGATCGAAGGTAGTGACCGGTTTGAGTTCGTAACTATCAAAAAGTTCAGCCCCCATAAACCTGATACCATTGCCATGAATCGTACCATGCCCAGAGAACGAAAGATTCTCCACATCCTTCGCCCATATCCACATCATACCCTCACCCTCGTTCTTGCCGAAGGCACTGAGATGATAGATACTCTCATCGGGGTTGGCTTTCCAGACGGAATTGGTTTCCAGAACGATGTTCACATTCGATTTCAACTGTACGGGTCCTGAAAGGAATGTATGATTGGCGGAAAAGACCACATCTCCCCCTCCGGCATTCGTACAAGCATCCACAGCTTTCTGAATGGCGATAGCGTCATCACTGATTCCGTTACCTCGAGCACCGAAATCCATCACATTGAAGTTACGACCATAGAGAATACTGGGTATGGTTAGTAAAATCAATAAGTTTAGCGTTAATTTATTCATCGGCTTAAAGATTAGTTGCTGCAAAAATAAATAAAAAAAACAATAAATGCAAGTTTTCAAGTAAAAAAGATGCAAGAATCAACAAAAAATCCGTCTTTTATTCCTGCAACCCACTTTTATAATGATCTCAAACGTATATATAATGCCAAAGGAAATACCAGAAAACAAGCCAAAGCTATTCGACACTGTATCTCAAACACACAGCACGCATATTTATACTGCATATTTCCTGCATATTCCTATCATCCTACAACAATTTATCGTAAATATGCAAATTTTATACATATTTTCTTGGCGTTTTCATATATTTATTGTAATTTTGCAACCACAAACGAATAAAAATACAGCGTATGAAAGTAAAGAACAACAGATTAGAAGCATTAAAGATGCTTATCTCTAGCCAAGAGCTAAGTTCGCAGGAACAACTCTTGCAAGCTTTGCACAAAGAAGGATTTGAGATAACGCAAGCCACATTGAGCCGCGACCTCAAGCTGCTCAAGGTAGCAAAGGCTGCTTCATCCAGCGGAAAATACGCATACGTCTTACCCAATGATGCACTCTACAAACGTGTCACTCACCCTATGTCCATCAGCAAGATGGGACTGAGTACAGGATTTCAATCCATCAATTTCTCAGGCAACATGGTAGTTATCAAGACACGTCCGGGATATGCGAGCAGTATCGCCTACAACATCGACAACAGCGATATTCCTCAAATCCTTGGAACCATCGCAGGAGATGACACCATCTTCCTGGTCAAGAAGAAGGGTACTACAGAAGAGGAAATCATCGACATCTTGTCGGAAGTGATTCCGGAGCTCAATCATAGATATTAATTGATGGTTGACAGGTATTAAAACAACAGATTACAAATAAGAACATTCAAAATATAAAGAGAAAATGGAAGAAGTTAAAGTAATGGTGGCTGACGAAAGTCACATCAAGTACATCGACACCATTCTGACTACAATTGCAGAAGCTGCAAAGAAGCGTGGTTCTGGTATCGCCAAGCGTTCACCAGAGTATGTTGCCACCAAGATGCGCGAAGCCAAAGCTGTCATCGCTCTCCAGGGCGAGAAGTTCGCAGGTTTCAGCTACATCGAAACATGGGGCAACAAGCACTATGTCACCACATCAGGTTTGATCGTTCACCCAGACTTCCGTGGTTTGGGATTGGCTAAGCGTATCAAGAACCTGACCTTTACACTCGCCCGACAGCGATGGCCTCATGCCAAGATTTTCTCTTTGACATCCGGTTCGGCTGTCATGAAGATGAACACCCAGCTGGGGTATCTTCCTGTTACCTTCGCCGACCTGACCGATGACGAGTCTTTCTGGCGTGGTTGCGAGGGTTGCATCAATGTGGATGTCCTCCATCGTACCAACCGCAAATACTGCATCTGCACCGCCATGCTCTTCGACCCAGAGGAGCATCTGCCTATCAAGCTTCCTCAGGAAGTGATTGAGAGAATCAGAAAGATTGACGGTCCATCTGCAGAAATTTAAATCCTTACATATAATTTAAGGTGTTGGCAAGAATGCCATCTAAACATTATTCACCACATATTAAACATAAAATAAAATGGCAAATAAGAAAGTTGTAGTCGCTTTTAGCGGCGGTCTCGATACATCATACACAGTAATGAAGTTGACCCAGGATGGCTGGGATGTTTATGCAGCATGCGCTAACACAGGTGGTTTCTCTGCCGAGCAGTTGAAGACCAACGAGGAGAACGCATATAAGTTGGGTGCCAAGGCATACGTCACTCTCGACGTTACCCACGAATATTACGAGAAATCGTTGAAATACATGATTTTCGGTAATGTGCTCCGCAACAACTGCTACCCTATCTCTGTATCTTCAGAGCGTATCTTCCAGGCTATCGCCATCGCTCGTTACGCCAAGGAGATTGGTGCTGACGCCATCGCTCACGGAAGTACAGGTGCCGGCAACGACCAGATTCGTTTCGACATGACCTTCCTGGTAATGGCTCCTGGTGTAGAAATCATCACATTGACCCGTGATAAGGCGCTTTCTCGTAAGGAGGAGGTTGACTACCTGAACGAGCATGGTTTCTATGCAGACTTCACCAAGTTGAAGTATTCTTATAACGTAGGTATCTGGGGAACCAGTATCTGCGGTGGTGAGATTCTCGACCCAACCCAGGGTCTTCCAGAGGAGGCTTACCTGAAGCACGTTACTGCCAAGGAAGAAGAGGCTGAACTGAAGATTACCTTCGAAAAGGGTGAGATTGTGGCTGTCAACGGCGAGAAGTTTGATGATAAGATTGCAGCCATCCAGAAGATTGAGGAGATTGGTGCATCTTACGCTATCGGTCGCGACTGCAACGTGGGTGACACCATCATCGGTATCAAGGGGCGTGTAGCTTTCGAGGCTGCGGCTCCTAAGCTCATCATCGAGGCTCACCGCCTGTTGGAGAAGAGCACATTGAGCAAGTGGCAGCAGTATTGGAAGGATCAGGTAGGCAACTGGTATGGAATGTTCCTCCACGAGAGCCAGTACCTGGAGCCAGTGATGCCAGATATCGAGGCTATGCTGACTTCTTCTCAGCGCAACGTAAACGGTACAGCTATCCTGAAACTCCGTCCATACAGTTTCCAGACTGTAGGTATCGACTCACCAGACGATTTGACCAAGTCTAAGCTCGGTGAGTATGGTGAGATGCAGCACGGTTGGACAGCCGAGGATGCGAAGGGCTTCATCAAGGTAAGCTCTACCCCACTCCGTGTTTATTATGGTATGCACCCTAACGAGGAAAGATAATATGGTAAAAGTAGGTATTTTAGGAGCAGCTGGTTATACAGGAGGTGAGTTGATTCGCCTCCTTATCAACCATCCTGAGGCAGAGATTGTATTCGCCAACAGCGAGAGTAACGCCGGCAACCTGGTGGCTGAGGTTCACGAGGGATTGTATGGCGAGACTGATTTGAAGTTTACCGCCGAGATGCCTTTCGACCAGGTGGATGTCATCTTCTTCTGCTTCGGTCACGGCAAGAGCGAGGCGTTCCTGAAGGAACACAATGTTCCGGAGAACGTGAAGATTATCGACCTGGCACAGGACTTCCGTCTTGCCCCTGAGACTGTGGTTGCTACCCAGCAGCCAACCCCAGCCGCTCACGATTTCGTATATGGACTTCCAGAAATAAATGAATCAAAAATAGCCGTAGCTCAGCACGTGGCAAACCCAGGTTGTTTTGCGACCTGCATTCAACTTGGTTTGTTGCCTGCTGCTAAGATGGGCCTCATCAACAGCGATGTTTCTGTCAATGCCATTACCGGTAGCACCGGTGCTGGTCAGAAGCCAGGCGCCACTACCCATTTCTCATGGCGCAACAACAACATGAGCATCTACAAGGCATTCAACCATCAGCACGTGCCAGAGATTCGTCAGAGTCTGAAGCAGACACAGGGCTATCTCGATGCAGCCATCGACTTCATCCCTTATCGTGGCGACTTCGCCCGTGGCATCTTTGCAACAGAAGTTGTGAAGACCGACAAGCCTATCGAGGAAATCGTGGCAGGTTACAAGGAGTTCTACAAGAATGCCAAGTTCACTCACTATGTGGATAAGGCAATCGACCTGAAGCAGGTGGTGAATACCAACAAGTGCCTGGTTCATGTGGATAAGTATGGCGACAAGCTCCTCATCACTTCCTGCATCGACAATCTTCTGAAGGGTGCCGTGGGTCAGGCTGTTCAGAACATGAACATCATGTTTGGTCTCGACCAGACAGCAGGTTTGAAACTCAAGCCATCAGCATTTTAGATAAAAGAATTCGGAAGAACGGATGAAAAATCATTCGTTCTTCTATCATAAAAAATAGTTTGTAATAAGATAACTCTATGAGTTGTCTTTCTTAAAACATAGATTTAAAATGAAACTTTACGACGTATATCCTCTTTTCGATATTAATATAGTAAAAGGTAAGGGCTGTAAGGTATGGGACGACAAGGGTCAGGAATATCTCGACCTCTATGGCGGTCATGCCGTTATCAGCATCGGTCATTGCCATCCTCACTATGTAGAGATGCTCACCAACCAGTTGAACAACCTGGGTTTCTATTCCAACTCTGTCATCAACAAGTTGCAGGTGAAACTCGCTGAGCGTTTGGGCAAGGCTAGCGGTTATGAAGATTATCAGTTCTTCCTCATCAACTCTGGTGCCGAGGCAAATGAGAATGCCTTGAAACTGGCTTCATTCACCAACGGAAGAACCCGCGTGCTTTCCATAGAGAAGGCTTTCCACGGCAGAACTTCCCTTGCCGTAGAGGTAACAAATAATCCTAAGATCATCGCTCCTATCAATGATAATGGTCACGTAACCTATCTTCCTATCAACGATTTGGAGGCTTGGGAGAAGGAACTTGCCAAGGGCGATGTATGTGCTTGTATCATCGAAGCGATCCAGGGCGTAGGTGGTTGCAACATGGTAACTCCTGAATTTGCACAGGGCTTGCAGGCTGCCTGCAAGAAATACGGCACCTTCTTGATTTGCGATGAAATCCAGTGCGGTTATGGTAGAAGCGGTAAGTTCTTCGCTCACCAGTGGTTGGGCATCAAGCCAGATCTCATCACCGTAGCCAAGGGTATCGGTAACGGTTTCCCTATGGGTGGCGTGTTGATTTCTCCTGAGTTTACTCCTGTATATGGTCAGCTGGGTACTACTTTCGGTGGCAACCATCTGGCATGTACTGCCGCTCTCGCCGTTCTCGATGTATTCGAGAAGGAGAACCTGGTACAGAATGCGCATGAGGTTGGTGAATATCTCATCGCCCAGTTGAAGGAGTTGCAGAAGCGCAACAGCCACATCACAGAGGTTGGTGGGAGCCGTACTCGATATTCCTCACAAGGAAGTTCGCAGCAAGCTCATCCACGAGCAGCACTGCTTCACCGGTTGCGCCGGCACCAACATCCTCCGTATCCTCCCTCCGTTGGTATTGACCAAAGAGAATGTGGATGACTTCATCGGAAGATTGGAAACTGTATTGAAGGAAGTATAAACCCATTGAGATAAGGATATAAAGAAAACTCAACCCATAAAAGAAATAGGAAACACTCCTATCTTGAGCAGCAAGCCCTTTGCGGTTTGCTGCTTTTTTGTTCCCCCTCATAGGAAAATTGTAGTTTTATCTTGGTTATTTCGTAGGAAAAGTGTATATTTGCAGCCGTAATCCTTGGAATGGTGTATAAAATAGCTGTTGCTTCACCTTGAAATGGTGTATATAACAGCAACACTTATTCGCATCTTAATATGGCAAATAATAATAAAACAGGCTTATAGACAGATAAAATGACAACAGACAATAAAGACAACAGGCTCTCAATAGAGAACAGCGATTATGCCGAGATACTGCGACACGCTGTCGCAGTAATTGAGCATGCTCGAACAGAAATAGCCCGACATGTTAATGGTTATGTCTCTACCGCCTATTGGGAGATTGGTCAAATGCTCCATGAGCGCAAGATTGAAAGCGGGTATGGTGACAGAGTTGTAAGACGGTTGTCAGCAGACCTGAAAGAACGTTATCCAAAGATGGGTGTTTCACCACGAAATCTGTGGTATATGAAAAAGTTCTATGAACGTTATGCAGGGCATAATGAGAAAGTGCAACGGAGCGTTGCACTTTTGCCGTGGTCACATAACATGCTGTTGTTGAGCAAGGGACTGAATGATGAAGCCACGCTATATTATGCGCAGGAAACCGTAACCAAAGGCTGGAATCGCGACTTGTTGCTCAATGCCATCAAACTCAATATGTATGAGACACAGGCATTGGCACGAGTAGATAACAATTTCGACCGTACTCTTCCTGCCGAGCAAGCGCAGTATGCCAACGAAGTGTTTAACAGCAGCTACAATCTTGGTTTCTTGGGAGTAACAAGTCCCATTCTGGAGCTTGAACTTGAAGACCGCCTTGTAAAAGCTATTACTCGTTTCCTTATGGAACTTGGTAATGGTTTCACTTTCATTGGCAACCAGCATGTATTGGAATACAATGGTAAAGAAAGTAAGGTAGATATGTTGTTTTTCCATCGTGGACTGCGCTGCCTTGTTGCTGTTGACCTAAAGATAGGTCCTTTCAAACCAGAGTATGCAGGTAAGATGAACTATTATCTGTCTCTGCTTGACCGTCTTGAACGTGGTGCTGACGAGAACCGTTCTATAGGAATCATACTTTGTGCGGAGAAAGACCGTGTAGAGGTGGAACTCGCACTTGAAGATATGGGAAAACCTATCGGAGTGGCAGACTATCAGCTGATAGTACCGAAAGAGAAATTACAGAAAGTTCTTACTGATGAGATAAAGGCATTTAGTGAGGAAAAAGAAAAAAAGATTAATTGAGCAAGCAAATGTCAAAAGCAAATAATAGAGCGGCAGTCGATAAATTTTTGGCTGTCGCTCTTGGCGTTTTAAGAAAAAGTTATTACCTTTGCCAACAGGAAGAGACAACGCAAGAGTAGCCGACGAATTCTTCACTCTTCGTTCTTCACTCTTCACTTACGAACATGACAGAGAAACAACAAAGCATGGCTGCCGCTGCCTTCGCCAAAAAATGGGAAGGCCGTGGATATGAGAAGGGCGAAAGCCAGATATTCTGGATAGAACTCCTCACCGAGATTTTCGGGGTGGAGAGTCCTTCAGTGTTCATCACCTTCGAGCAACAGGCACAGCTCGACCATACATCCTTCATCGACGGAATGATTCCCTCCACCCACGTGATGATAGAGCAGAAATCATTGGGCAAGGATTTGAGACAGGCCATCAAGCAGAGCGACGGCTCTTTATTAACCCCCTTCCAGCAGGCACAGCGATACAGTGCCGCACTGCCTTACTCGCAGCGACCTCGATGGATAGTGACCTGCAACTTCGCCGAATTCGACGTCTATGACATGGAGAACCCGAAGGGCGAGCCTTCACGCATCCTGCTGAAGGACTTGGAGAAGGAGTACTATCGCCTGCAATTCCTGGTAGAGCAGCAGGGCATTCACCTGCAACGAGAGATGGAGGTATCAATGAAGGCTGGCGAGATTGTCGGCAAACTCTATGATGCCTTTGTTACTCAGTATGATGCCGATGACCCTCAATCACTCCGCTACCTGAACATTCTTTGCGTGAGGTTGGTATTCTGCCTCTATGCTGAGGATGCAGGAATCTTTGGCAAACGAGATATGTTCCATGATTTTCTAGCTCATTATCAGACGGAAGATATGCGAATGGCTCTGGTACAACTCTTCGAGGTTCTCAACACCCCTGCCGACAAGCGAAGCAAGTATCTCAATCCCTCGCTTGCCGCCTTTCCTTATACCAATGGCGGACTCTTTGCCGAGGATATTGACATTCCGCAGTTCACCGACGAACTGCGTGATACGCTCCTGCAGCATGCCTCACTCGATTTCGACTGGAGCGAGATTTCTCCAACCATCTTCGGCGGCGTGTTCGAAAGCACCCTCAATCCTGAGACTCGACGCTCAGGAGGTATGCACTACACCTCGATAGAGAATATCCATAAGGTGATAGACCCTCTGTTTTATAACGACCTTAGAAAGACGTACGATGATTGCCTGGAGGAAACGAACATCAAAAAGCGTATGCAGAGACTACACGGATTGCAGGACAAGATGGCAAACCTTAAGTTCTTCGACCCAGCTTGTGGCTCGGGCAATTTCCTCACGGAGACTTACCTCTCCTTGCGCAGACTGGAGAACGAGATTATCAAGCAGATATACAGCGTAGAGCAGCTCAACGTCTTCGAGAATCCCATCAAGGTAAGCATCCACCAGTTTTACGGCATCGAAATCAATGACTTCGCCGTCACCGTAGCCACCACAGCATTGTGGATAAGTGAGGCGCAGATGATGGCGGAGACGGAGAAGATTATCCACCACGACATCGACTTCCTGCCGCTGAAGAGCTATGCTAACATCCATGAGGGCAATTCTTTGCGAATTGCCTGGGAAGAGGTATGTCCGAAAGATGAGTTAGATTATATCATAGGTAATCCACCATTTGTGGGTTATTCATTACAGAGTAAGGAGCAAAAAGCTGACTTGCTCAATATTTTCGTGGATGAAAAGGGCAAACCATATAAGACAGCCGGCAAGATAGACTACGTGGCTGCTTGGTATTACAAGGCTGCTCAAATGATGCAAAACACTAACATCCACGCAGCTCTTGTTTCCACCAATTCCATCACACAAGGAGAGCAAGTTGCAGCGATATGGAAACCTCTCAAAGAAATGTTTGGCGTACATATAGACTTCGCTTATCGCACCTTCAGATGGGATAGCGAAGCTAGCCTGAAGGCACATGTACATTGCGTGATTGTAGGTTTTTCAGATACATCCAACAATAAGTCCAAATTGTTATTTGATAACGGGAAAGTAGAGGAAGCTAAAAATATAAATGGATACCTATGTGATGCACCAGATATATTTATAGAAGGAAGAAGAAAGCCTTTGGGTAATGCTCCAGAAATGATTAATGGAGGAAAACCAGCAGAAGGTGGAAACTTAATCCTAACAGAAGAAGAAAAAGTAGATTTACTGAATGCCAATCCACAAGCTGCGCCCTATATCCGCCATTTTATGATGGGAAGTGATTTTATCCAGCGCAAACCTAGATTCTGCTTATGGCTTGTTGGTGCAAATCCTTCTATATTAAAGCTATGCCCACAAGTGTTAAAGCGCATAGAAGCTGTCAGGGAGTTTCGTTTAGCTAGCAAAAAAGAGGCAACTCGTAAAAAGGCCGATTTCCCGATGCTTTTTGATGAGATAAGGGATTGCAAGACAGAATATGTTGCTATACCTAAAGTTTCATCAGAAAGAAGAAGATATGTTCCTATGGATTGGCTGGATGCTGAGGTGGTACCTGGAGACAAGTTATTCATGATTCCAGACGCAAGCCTCTACCACTTTGGTATATTGGAGTCGAATGTTCACATGGCATGGATGCGAGCTGTATGTGGAAGGTTAAAAAGCGATTATAGCTACTCAAATAGCATCGTGTACAACAATTTTCCATGGCCATCGCCTACTCCAGAGCAGCAAGCGAAGATAGAGGCATCCGCCCAAGCCATCCTAGATGCGAGGGCATTGTATCCCGACTCTTCTCTCGCCGACCTCTACGACCCGATGCTCATGCCGAAGGAACTCCTTCAGGCACATCGCCAGAACGACCGAGCCGTGATGGCGGCCTACGGATTCTCCACCAAGATGACGGAGAGTGAGTGCGTGGCGGAGCTGTTCAAAAGGTATAGTGAATTGGTGGAATAGGAATATTCCGACCATAAAAAGCAAAAAGAGAGGCATGGTTCCATTATGCGAAAACCAAGCCTCTCTCATATACCAAGATTTTATCTCGTTCCACACTCTCTTGAGCATACGGACGCAAAGAGCCATCAACAACCAAGTCAACTTCACGACCTAGCAGTTGCTTCAAATCCTCATACATTCCTCCATGAGTAAGCAAAGTAAACGAACCATGCTCAAAATCGGGGACAAAGAGAATATCTATATCGCTCTGAGCCTTTTCTTCACCACGAGCAAAAGACCCAAAGATCCATGCCTTCAACACAGGCTTCTTAGACATATAATTATGGATTATACGTATAATTTGATATCTATCCATATTTACCTCCTCTTAAATAGTAATAAGAAGATGTTTAACCCATTCATCACAAGCAGTATTATGCCAATGCCTCCACTTTCCAGTCATCGATACTTCGACGGTCTTCCGAGAAGTTGATGCCCACCTTGTATTTCTTTCTGCTGTCATCGGCGAAGGCAGCGAGATAGTCCTTGCTGTCGATTTGCTTCATCGCTGCCTCAGCATCCTTCTTGTATTTCAGTTCCAATACATAGATGCTGCGCTTGGTTTTCAGTACCATGTCGATTCTGCCATCAGATGTAGGCACCTCTGGAGTAACATCACATCCGAGGATTAACAATATGGTGTAGAGCACGGCTTGGTAATGGCGTTCGTTGTTGTTGACCAATGTATATGGGAACTTCTTGTAGAAAGTCTGGAGATGAGGGAGGAATGCCTCCATATTGTCCTCGGCACTCAGGATGAAGTTCTTTGCCCATGCCATGTAGATAGCATCACGGTCGCCCATGCCGTCTGGGGCATAATAGCGGAAGAGGCTGTTGGAGAAGCCCTTGCGCACCTCTTCATTAGGAAAGGCAAGCTTGTATAATTTCGCCAAACGATTGTATGACTTGATTGTGAGATAGCCGCTTTGGTATAATACCGGCACAGGGTCAACAATCTTCTCTGTTGGAGTATCGAAGCGGTCGGAGGTTGTCCAAATGTCGTCCAACTGGAGCATATCGACATTTTTCTCTTGAAGCAGTTCTATCAGGAAGGTAGGAGTACCCGTAGAGAACCAATAGCTATCAAATTCATGGGTCTCTAAGCAATTGAACATGCTGTAAGGATTATACATATCGGCACCTTTTCCACTAAAGTGGTAGCCATCGTAATTATATCTCAGCTCAGCTAAGGCCTCCTCATAGTTCATATCATTGGCCTGCGCCAATTCCTCTATGTCATCGTGGAAATTTTTCAAGAGCTCTTCCTTGCTGATGCCACAGATAGAACTGTACTTATCCCACATACTGATATTCGTGATATTGTTCAGTTCGCTGAAGATACTCAACTGGCTAAACTTGGAGATTCCTGTTAAAAAGACAAAATGAAGATTGTCCTCTTCTGACTTCAAAGGACTGAAGAAGTTGCGCATGATGTCCCGTATCTTGTCCTGCAAGTCCTTATCTTTCATAGAGTCGTGCATCGGCGCATCATATTCATCGATGAGCACAACCACATTCCTGTCGGTCTTTTGCTTGGCGGCATTGATGATGCGAATCAATCGGACATTAAAAGCCTCGGTACTAACAGAAGTTATTTGGTATAAATCCTCGTATGTTTCAAGAATCTTATCAAGAGTTTCTATCAGGCTTTCCATATTATAGTATTTCCCCTTGCTAAGATCAAGATGGATAACGGGGTGTTTCTCCCAATCTTTTTCCAAGGCTTCCAGCTTTAGTCCTTTGAATAGCTCTTTCTTTCCTTCGAAGTAGGCTTGTAGGGTTGTGACAAGGAGTGACTTTCCGAATCGTCGAGGACGACTCAGAAAGCAATATTTCTTCTCATGCACCAACTCATAGATTAAGTCGGTCTTATCTACATATACATAATTTCCCTCTATGATATTCTTGAAAGTCTGTATTCCGAGAGGATATCTTCTACCTTTCATAAGCTATTCCCTTTAATTATGGTGGCAAAGTTAAGGTATTTTTCTTGATTAACCAAACTTTTTGTAGCCTTTTAGCCCGACAACTCGAAAAATCATCTTAAACAGTAGCAGCTTGTCATCAAACCAAGGTAACATCAGTACTCGTAAATAACTTTACAGATTTATTAAGACCAGAAATACCCCTTAAGGGAAGATTTTATTTTCCTTAAGGAAAAAAATATTTTCCCTTAAGGGAAAATACAAATATCCTTAAGGGAAAATTTTCAATCTCTTCTTTCCCCATTTTATGGGTGTTTCTTCTTGTTTTTCTCTTTCTAGAATATTATTTACATAGATAGGAGAAGAAAAAGGGTATAAGCTAAAGATGGAATAATAATAATTGTAACTACTCTTGCTCATAGGGGTACTGAGTTGTTACCAGCATTCTCCACAAAACGAAGCCACAGGTTCACAAAAAACACGCTACCTCCAGCCATACTTTTGAAATATTATGCTTATCTTTGCACCAAACTTATCAGTATGGAAGAATTTCTCATCATATCAAATGCCAACTTCTTGCTCAGAGTGGCTTCCGAACAGATAGCATACGTCTGTTCGGAAGGAAGCTATTGCAATCTCCGACTCACCAACGGCGATGAATACACCTTCTCGTTCAACCTTGTGGTCTTTGAGAAGAAAATAGTAGAGCAACTTGCCCAAACGGCACACTTCTTCGCTCGTGTTGGCAGAAACTACATTATTAATAGTCAACACATTTTCAGCATCAACCTCAACACTTCAGAACTAGTTTTGTACAACGAACGGTTTTGCGAGAAATTCACTCTGCACGTCAGCAAGGAACCACTCAAACAATTAAAAGCACTTTTAGACAACTCCATAAAATCGTAAAAGGTATGAAAGAAAAAAACAATCAGGAAGAAACTTATTTCCTGGGCAAAGCACAGGAAACAAGATACACAAAATCTCATATATATAAAAAGGTATTTGGGATAGCCGCTTGCGTGATAGCAATAATAGGTATAACCATCGTCCTTATGTTCAAACCGCAAAGCGTATCACAACCTCATGTGTTAAAGACGATAGCTGTTTTACCGGAAGGTGGTCAGATGCCAATCTTCAACGGCAATGGCGACATCAACGATTTCCTAAGATGGGTGATGACAAACATCCAATATCCTAAAGGATTGGAAGACAAGCCTGCGCGAGTCGTCATCAACTTCACCGTTCAAAAGGATGGAACATTGGGATTGTTTAAAGTTCTCGAAGCTCCAAAAGAAAAAGCCTACGAGCAGACTGTGATTGAACTTCTCAAGAGAAGCCCTCATTGGAAGCCTGCCAGGCTCTCTGATGGCGAGGAAGTAAACATGGAGTTTACCTTGCCTGTCGTTTTCACTCCCGAAGTAAGAAAGAAATAATCAGCAAAAACGATGAAACAGTTTAGATTGATTTTTATATTATGGCTATGTATGGCAATGAATGCCAAGGCCAACGAGACCACAGCTAATTTACTTCAACAAGGAGATAGCTGTTTGAGTAGATATGATGTATTTCATGCAACCCAATACTACCAAAAGTATTTGGAAGCAAATCCATCTCACCTGGGAGTACGCAGGAAACTGGCTTCCTGCTATCGGAAAGTAGGCAACTACACCGCCTGCATTTCTTGCCTAGACAAGATTCCATCAGATAGCATCAACCACGAAGACATGCGAATGTTCTATTATGCGTATCTCAATCAGAACAACAATGACAAGGTTTCTCTTTGGGGTGAACGCATCGCATTCTTATTCCCATACGACAGTGAAATTATCGCTTCGCTTGCAGTGCATTACAATGGAGTGAACAAACCAGACAGAGCAGAAAAAGTGGCGAAGAATTACATTTCTCAATGTGATTCCACGAACTTATATGTCAACAAGGAATATGCCTATTCCCTATTCATGCAATTCAAATACGATGAGGCTATACCCTTGTATGAGAAACTGATAGCGCAAGGATTTGATAATTTCGAATCCAATTTCATCCTGGGTCTCTGTTATGAGGACCTGCCGGACAATGAAAAGGCGCTGAAACATTACCAGAAAGCTGTTCAGTTCAAAAACGACAATGCCACTTGCCTTTTCCACTTGGCTTTGATAGAGAAATCCTTCTGCATGGATTCATTGTCTATGGCTCATTTCAACCAGTCGTTAGAGGTTTCCTTGCCAAAAGACAGAGCTTTGCGAACCTATAAATGGCTAGCCGACTTACATTTTCAACACAGCCGATATGCAGACGCAGCCCATGACTTTGAGTTATGCACCTTATACGATGAGGAAGATAATCCTCTCAACCATTACAATGCCGCCCAAATGTTCATCGCTTCCAAAAACAAGCTGAAAGCGAAACTGCATCTCCAGATGTTCTTAGCAATTGCAAACAGACTGGAAGATAAAAAAGAGGCAGCACAACTCATATCCAAAGCCAAAGAGCAACTCAAGCAATAATCATCAAACTCACATAAATACATGAAAATAAATTTTATCTTAGGTTCAGCATTATTGCTGAGCCAGCCCCTTTGCGCTCAAAACGAAGAGGCAAAAGACACGCTTACCACCCAGATGATGATGCAAAACCTGCCAGAGGTTTTCGTCAAGGCGACACGTCCTATCGTCAAGGCAGAAAGAGGACAGTTGGTTTACAGCATGCCACTGCTCATAGAGAAAATGCCGGCAGACAACGCTTATGATGCCCTTACCCGAATACCAGAAGTAAACGAACTAAACGGCAACATCAATTATGCAGGAAAGGAACTGACTCTCATCATCAACGGCAAACCAACCACACTCAATTACGCACAACTGGCAGAGCGATTAAAAGCCATGCCCGCATCACAATTAGCCCAAGCCGAAGTGATGCTGGCAGCGCCAGCACGCTTACAGGTTCGTGGAATGGTCATCAACCTGATTACCAAAGACTATGTAGGAAAGAACCTGCTTTCAGGACAAATACAAAGCATCTGGAGCCAAAACAAATACGGAGAAGGGAAAGGCAAAGGCAACCTGCTGTTCCAAAAAGGAAAATTCGGTCTGGATGCCATGTATTCATTTACAGATGGAACATCATACGGTGAGACTACGACCAATGCTAATCATCCGCTTCAAGGAAAGCAAGTAGCGTATCATGACAAGACCTCGCAGAAGACCCTTGGATTGACTCACAACTATCGCTTGGGACTGAGTTATGCATTTGCTGATAACCACCAGCTATCCCTGGCATATACAGGAAAATGGGACAGCAGTCATCCTCATCATGAAACGATGGGAACAGGCACATCCCAGCAACAGGGCAATGAGCATATTTACCTGCACAATGTAGATGCCAACTACAACCTGCCCTTTGGACTACAAATAGGCATATCCTATCTCAACTACCAAAATCCCAACCAGCAATATCTAGCAGGAACGATGCATAACGAAGAGCGTATTCTATACACAAACAGCAAGCAGGTAATAGACAAATGGCTTTTCACCGCCGATCAATCCCACTCATTGAAGAAGGGTTGGGAGCTGTCGTATGGTATGAAATTCCAAAACAGCAACAACAGAAGCTACCAAGCCACGACCAACAAGGATGGAGCAGACATTCCAGATGCAACCAGCCAGGTGGATATCGAAGAAAGAATCTTGAGTTTCTATGGCGGCATAAGCAAACAGATAAACGAGCGAATCAGCTTGGAAGCCTCTGTCGAAGCGGAGCAGTACCATTCTCCACAATGGAACAAATGGCATATTTATCCCACACTTAATGCATCGTGGAAAGCCAATCCAAGCAACATACTCAACTTATCCTTCAGTTCCAGCTCACAGTTTCCTAGTTATTGGTCAACTATGAGCAGCATTTACTATGCCTCTACCTATATGGAGATATGGGGAAATCCTCATCTCAAGCCTTACTCTACATACGAGACCAACTTGATGTGGACAATCAAAAGTCACCATACATTGATGGCATTTGCAGAGTTCCAACCCAACTATTCTGTGCAGTTGCCTTATCAGACTACCGACCACCTGGCAGTCATTATGAAGGAGACCAATTTCGACTATAATCATACTATAGGCATTAGAGCATCGACGACTTTCGGTATAGGCAATTGGATGAGCGGAAGTGTTTCGGCAACAGGAATCTACAGACATGACAAGAGTAACGATTTCTTTGACTTGCCCTTCAATCGCAAACATATCTCTGCCATTCTTGCCGGAAATCTATCCGCCCAGCTTAGCCGAAGCCATCACATCCATTTCATACTTAACCCATTCTACCAGTCGAAAGCCATCCAAGGACTCTATGACATCAAATCAGTTTTTCTCTTGAATGCTATGTTGAGGTGGGCTTCCGATAATGAAAAATGGAGCATTGTGGTTAAAGGCAGCAACATCTTCAACGAGGGATTCTCTACAAAATCAGTACAAGGCAATCAAGACTACCACATGAACATCAAGCAAGATTGGGCATCTGCCTCCATCTCCATCATCTATAAGATAGGCAAGTACAAGGAAAAGAGAACCAAGGACGTAGATACTTCCAGAATGGGAGTAAACTAGCAAATTTCTTAAAAAATCGTCAATAAACTGCTCTTTTTTCTGATAAAAGTAGTATCTTTGCACCGTAATTGCATTTTAACTATAAGACGACAATGAAAATAACAATTATCGGAGCAGGTGCTATGGGCGGTGCTATGGCAGAAGGACTCTTGCAGAGCGAGAAGTTCACTCCATCAGATATTACGGTATCAGACCATAACCAACCAGTATTGGATCACTTCGCAAGCGAAGGAGCCAGCGTAACTCTCGACAACCAGTTGGCTTGCCACGGCGCAGACATCGTATGCGTGGTAGTAAAGCCATGGTGCGTGGAGAAGACATTAAAGGGAATCAAGGATGCACTCAACTACAAGAGTCAGAAACTCGTAGTGGTAGCAGCCGGTGTGCCATCAGCCAACATCAAGGAGTGGTTAGACAAGGATGGCATCACCCCAACCTTCTTCCTCGTGATGCCAAACATCGCCATCGCCTACAAGCAGTCGATGACCTTCATCACTCCAGTAGATGCATCTGCCACAGAAATCCAGCAGATTACAGAAATCTTCGATGAATTGGGCGAAAGCCTCATCATGGAAGAACGCCTCTTCCCTGCTGCCACCGCTATGTCGTGTGCCATCGCTTACGCCATGCGCTATGTAAGAGCCAATGTGGAAGGCGGCGTAGAGATGGGCTTCAAGGCTAAGGATGCCCAGAAGATTGTCTTGCAGACCATCAAGGGTGCCGTAGAGCTGCTTCAGGAAACTGGCGAACACCCAGAGGCTGCCATTGATAAGGTTACTACTCCTGGCGGCTGCACCATCAAGGGCCTCAACACCATGGAACAGGGCGGCTTTACCAGCGCAGTCATCAATGGTTTGCTGGCAGGTAAAAGATAAAACAACCAATAAAATATTCGATTATGGACGAAGCAATCAAGCAAATCGGTGAAAGACTGAAAGGTCTCCGCGAGGTTCTCAACATTCCAGCTGAGGAAGTGGCAGAACTTTGCGAAATCAGTCTTGACCACTATCTCAAGATTGAGTCGGGAGAAGCCGACCCATCCGTGTATCGACTTTCAAAGATTTCAAAGCGATACGGCATCGACCTCGACGTATTGCTCTTCGGCGAGGAACCTCGCATGAAGGGATACTACGTTACCCGCAAGGGACAGGGACCGGAAATAGACCGCAACAACCAGTATAAATACCAGAGCCTTGCCGTAGGATTCAAGGATAGAAAGGTGAATCCGTTCATGGTACAGGTGGATCCGTTGCCAGGCGACAAGAAGCCGAACAAGAACGGACACGACGGACAGGAATATGATTATGTGATTGAGGGACAGCTGGAAGTTACCATCGAAGAGAAGGTGATGGTGCTGAACCCTGGCGACAGCATCTACTTTGACAGCAAGAAGTCACACTGCTTCCGCTCACTCAACGGTGAGCCTGCCAAGTTTCTTTGCATCATCATTTAAGTTTCCTTATATCATTATTTAGAAGAGTAACTATGATCGAGAGATTTCTAAAACAGACAAAATTTACTTCAGAGCAAGACTTCAAGGAGCATCTGGAGTTTATCATACCAGAAGATTTCAACTTTGCCTACGACGTGATGGACGAATGGGCAAAGATCAAACCAGACCACGTGGCGCTGCTTTGGGCAAGTGAACGTGGCGAAGAAATCCGTTTTACATACAAGGACCTGAAGGAGCAGAGCGACAAGGCTGCTGCTTACTTCCAGAGTCTCGGTATCGGTCACGATGATAAGGTGATGCTGATTCTGAAGCGTCACTATCAGTGGTGGCTCGCCATGCTCGGTCTCCACAAGTTGGGCGCTGTAGCCATCCCTGCCACCCACATGCTTACCAAGCACGACATCGTTTACCGCAACAATGCAGCAAGCGTGAAGGCAATCATCTGCTGCGGCGATGATTACGTGGTGGAACAGATTAAAGAGGCAATGCCAGAGAGTCCTTCTGTCAAGACTTTGATCAGTATCGGTCCGGATATCCCTGAAGGTTTCCACGACTGGATGAAGGAATGGAACGAATGTGCTCCTTTTGTTCGCCCAGAACATGTAAACTCTAATGAGGATACCCTGCTGATGTACTTCACATCTGGAACCACTGGCGAGCCTAAGATGGTAGCACACGATCACCTCTATGCCCTCGGTCACCTGACCACGGGTGTATATTGGCACAATCTCCATGAGAACTCCATCCATCTTACCGTAGCCGATACCGGTTGGGGCAAGGCTGTATGGGGCAAGCTCTACGGACAATGGTTTGCCGGAGCCACCGTCTTCGTCTTCGACCACGAGAAGTTTACGGCAGATAAGATCATGCGCCAGATTGAGAAGTATCACATCACCTCTTTCTGTGCCCCTCCTACCATCTACCGCTTCATGATTCAGGAGGATTTCTCTAAATATGACCTCAGCAGTCTTGAATACTGCACCACAGCGGGTGAGGCAATGAACCCATCCGTGGCAGAAACCTTCCAAAAGCTGACGGGTGTTCAGATTTACGAGGGCTTCGGACAGACCGAGACCACCATGACACTCGGCACCTTTCCTTGGATCAAGCCAAAGCCAGGAAGCATGGGCAAGCCAAATCCACAATATGACGTTCACATTCTCCGCCCAGACATGACGGAATGCGAGGATGGTGAAAAGGGTGAGATTTGCATCCGCATCGGCGACAACAAGCCTATCGGTCTCTTCAAATATTACTATCGTGACGAGAAGCAGACCAAATCGGTTTGGCACGATGGTTACTATCACACGGGCGATATGGCTTGGCGTGATGAAGAAGGCTACTTCTGGTTTGAGGGAAGAATAGACGATGTGATCAAGAGTTCGGGTTACCGCATCGGTCCTTTCGAGGTAGAAAATGCCCTGATGACTCATTCTGCCGTAGTAGAGTGCGCCATCACCGGTGTGCCAGACCCAATCCGCGGTATGGTTGTCAAGGCAACCGTCGTACTGAAGGATGAATACAAGAGTATGGCAGGTCCAGACCTCATCAAGAAGCTGCAGGATCATGTGAAGCACGAGACTGCTCCTTATAAATATCCTCGCATCATCGAATTCGTAGATGAACTGCCAAAGACCATCTCCGGCAAGATTCGAAGAGTAGAGATTCGAGAAAAAGACAATAAAAAGAAATAATGATTGTTGGAGCAAAGGATTTGAATTTTCAAATCCTTTGCTCCAACTAAATATCAGCATAAAATGGGAAAAAGAATCGTAGTAAAAGTGGGCAGCAACGTGCTGACCCGAGAAGACGGAAAACTGGATGTAACGAGAATGTCGGCAATTGTGGATCAGATTGTCTGGCTCAGAAAACACGACTATGAGGTGATTCTGGTATCTTCTGGTGCCGTGGCTGCCGGAAGAGCCGAACTGCACGTTGACCACCATCTGGATAGCGTGGAGCAACGCCAGCTGTTCTCTGCCATCGGACAGGTGAAACTCGTTGGTCTCTATTACAACCTTTTCCGCGAATACAAGATCAAGATAGGTCAGGTATTGACCATGAAGGAGAATTTCGGTGCCGAGGAGCAGTATAAGAACCAGGAAGCCTGCATGCAGGTGATGCTGGAAAACAACGTGCTCCCTATCGTCAACGAGAACGATACCGTGTGCATCACCGAGCTGATGTTTACCGATAACGATGAGTTGTCAGGCTTGATTGCCAAGATGATGAATGCCGACACCTTGATCTTATTAAGTAATGTGGATGGCATCTACAATGGCGACCCAAGCGAACCAACCACCCGCATTATCCCATCGGTTTATTACGACCGCGACATCAGCGAGTATATCCTTGCCAGCAAGAGCAGCCACGGCAGAGGCGGCATGACATCGAAAGTAAAGACCGCTCACGACGTAGCCAATGCCGGCATCAAGGTAATCATCGCCAACGGCAATACGCCAAACATTCTCATCAATCTGAAGGAGCATCCGATGGAAACCCTTCATACCGAGTTTGTGGCAAGACCGCTAAACAAGTAAAATCATTAGGGAAAAGAGATACAGATACCTAAAAAAAAGCAGCAAGCCTATTATAGACTTTGCTGCTTTTCGTTTTCATTATGAATAGTTGATACGTTATTCTAATACCAATACATGGCTCGTTCCATCGGTCTGGCTGAATACATTCAAACCGACCTTCATCAGATAGTCACCACTGTACTGCTTGCCATTGCACTCCAAATCAGATTCCTTGCCAGGCATCAGATTAGTCTCCTTTACGGTATAAACCTTATCGGCATCCAATCCCTGCATCTTCACATTCATCACAGGCTCCTTGTAGCGTGGATGCAAGTCGTAAGCAAAGAGAACGGCACGCTGCTTGTCCTTACTTACATAGTTAATGGCACAGTGGTTGCCTTCGTATGGAGAAACCAGGCGATACTGGTCGCCCTCAAGAACCATCGGCTTCATGCTATCGTAGTTCTTAACAGCATTCTGCACAAACTTGTAGTCATCACCTGAAAGCGACTTGAGGTCGATATCAAAGCCCAACTTACATGAACTGCAAACATCGGTGCGGAACTTCACACTGGTATTCTTGTTCCAATTGGTTACATGCGAACCCATGGTCTTGGCTGGGAAGAACTTAGACAAGCTCCACTGGATGTAGAGACGCTCGTATGGATCAGTATCGTCTGAACACCAGAACTCAGTGAAATACTTAAGCATCTCGTAATCCATTCTGCCGCCACCACCAGAGCAAAGCATCATCGGCAACTTAGGATACTTGTTATGAATACGGGTAAGCACCTTGTAGATACCACGCACATGATCGATATAGAAATTACCCTGATTCTCCTTATGATATGGAGAATAGATATTGGTAATCACACTGTTGCAGTCCCACTTGAAGTAAGCCACATCCGGATTCTCCGTCATGATACGATCCACGATGCCGAACACATAATCCTGTACCTTAGGATTACTGATATCAAGTACCAGCTGGTTGCGGTAATAATAGGTATCACGCTTTGGCTGCATAATCACCCAGTCAGGATGCTTCTCAAAGAGTTCGCTCTTAGGATTCACCATCTCTGGCTCAATCCAAATACCAAACTTTACACCAGCTTTTTTGGCATCTCTTACCAATCCAGGTATTCCATCAGGCAGCTTGCTCTTGGTAGCCTCCCAGTCGCCGAGACCTGCATGGTCGTCCTTACGAGGATACTTGTTGGCAAACCAACCGTCATCAAGCAAGAACATATCTACACCCAGATCCTTGGCATCCTTCATCAACTCAGCAAGACTCTGCTGGTTGAAGTCGAAGCCGGTATTCTCCCAGTTGTTCAAGAGCGTAAGGCGATCTTCCATACCCATGTTTACCTGATACTGACGAGCCCAATTGTGCAAATTACGGGAAGCCTCACCGATACCATTATCACTCATGGCAAAGATAAACTCAGGAGTAGTGAACGTCTCACCAGCCTTCAGCTTATAGTTAGAGGCGTATGGATTGATGGCAGGAATAACACGAAGGGCTCCCACGTTATCTACCTCGAAGGTAAAACGGAAGTTGCCAGGCCATCCGATGGTTCCAAGCATCACCTTGCCCTCATTCTCCTTGGCTGGCTCATCGAATCCCAGTTCAAAGAACGGCTCCTCATGCATGGCTGCACGGGTACCCAATTTGGTATCAACAATTTTCTTACCAGCAGTCAACTGGCAAGTCTCAGGCTGTCCTTCCTTAGCCCAGTCACTATGATAACTGGTAACGAAATACTTGCTTGCCTTGAAATAAAGCATTGTAGAGCTATATCTCCAAAGCGTAACCGGAGCTTTCTCCTTATGAGAGATTTCGCTCCACGCCTTGATGACGTTCTCCTTAGGATAAGCAGCATAGTGGAGCTTCACGGTCAGCGGATACACCTTGTCCTTAAGAGTGATGATGGTCTCAACACCTCCACTGATAGCCTTTTCTTCAGAAGACTGATAATACAAATAGGTGGTCATGTTACCATCTGCATGGGTCACTGCCACTGCCGGCTCGAAGAAATCTTCAGCACCAGAGGTTGCATAAACCTCATGACCTCGCTGGCAGACGGAACCATCAGAAGCCGCATATACATCCCACTTCAGATGATTGTAATCTGAAGGATTCTTCAACTTGTCCCCCAGATACACTTGGTAGAGGCGACCCTTAGGAGAAACCTGCATCACGAGGTCGGTCTTGTCTGTTGACACTCTGATGGTCTTTTGAGCAGATGCCATGATAGATGTCATGCACATCGCTGCGATAATCATAAATACCTTTTTCATCGTTCTTTGGTTTTTACGTGATTGCTTTGTTATAATTAAACGCTATAATTCTTTCGTTATTATCTTAGAACTTGATTCCTGCAGAGAATTCCACTGTGAACGGACGGAGATAGCTACCACTCATGTACTTGCCTTCATATTTTCCGGCTTCCTGCTTGGTAATCAGTTCAGAGCCACTAATGGTACCCTTGGCACCCTTCTCGTTGAAGATATTGATGACACTCACGCCAAGGCTCAGCTTCTTGTTCACATTCCAGTTGATTCCGCCGAAAGTCTCCCAGTGACCATTGAAATAGAGTGCCTCCTGAAGGTTGGCATAGGTCTTACCGAAGTAACGGAAGCTCAACCAGGCATTCAGATTCTTGGTGATGTCGTATTTAGGATCCAACTCGATAAGAACCTGAGGAATCTCCTTGACAATCATGTTGTTGGCATTCACACCCATAGACTGACCATCACTGAACGTTACGCTCGCATTATAGTTCTTATACACCGGCTTCTGATAGGTGAAGAGTGCATGCATGTGGAAGTTCTTGAACGGATTGATTTCTGCCGAGGTTGTCCAACCCAAAGTCTGGATATTATAGATGAGCAACACGGTCTTACCCTCTGTTGTTCCTGGCTTGGTAAGATTCTGCTGGTCGATATTGTTCGACTTTGAAATGTAGGTCACCATTGAAGAAAGGTCAATCCAATCATTCTTGTAGAAAATACCACCACGAATCAGTGGGATGGTTACTCGCTTATACTGCTCCTCGGTAGGACCTGTTCCTGCATACTCGCTGATGCGTGGGAAACGGGTGGCGATGGTAGCATCGGCTGTCAGACCAAACTGGCGGGTAAGGTTATACGTCAACTGCAAAGTGGCTGCATAATTCAATTTATCCTTGGTTACGTTCTTTGCTTCGATGCTGTGCTCGGTAGCAACAACAGAACCATCAGCAGCAGTGGCGTATGTATTATAGTTACCCATGTGGAATCCTGAGAAACGTGGAGTAGAAATCTGCTCGGCAGACATGCGGTAGTACTCCAATCTACCACCATAGAACACCTTGAACTTAGGACTTACCTTCCATTCGTCGGTAAAGTAGAGTGCCAACTTATTCTCAGATCCCTTAGTGTATTCTGGACTCAACTCATTATAGCCGAAAGTCTCAGAACGATGAGCTGTCTGTGTAGGATCAAGCGGATTAACATACATCTGGCTCAATGTGCGTGGATAAGCTTCTACGGTGCCCGCCCACTGGAACGAAGACGAATAGTAATTGAGATGGTAATACCACTCGTTCAAACCAATCATTAACTTATGGTTGTTCAACTGCTTGGAGATTTCGGTAGTCAAAAGCGCATTGCTCACCTTACCAACATGCAACCAGGTGCGACGGCCTTCTATATAGCCACTGTAGGCAGACCCATCAGAAAGCTGATAGCCATCAGCCTCGCTCACCTTAGAGATGGTACTTCCTCCGTAATCCACAAAATTGGCACGTGGAGCATCCATATACTTGGCGTTGAATTTCCACAACCATCCATTATCAAACTGATACTGGCTGATGAGGGCAATTTCGTTGGCATGATTTTCACTGCCATCGCTCATATTCCATGTTTCCATCTTTCCTGACTTTGTATTCAAGTATTGGAAAGAACCTTGACGCTGCACGTATGAGTCCATACCAGGGTCAAAGCCATCAATCTTCTTGATACTGCCGTCGCCAGAATAGATAAATGGGGCTGCATTGGCAAAATTGCCAGGGTTTTTGCTGTTGGAATACTTATATAATAAGGAGACACGTCCCTTTCCATCATTCAAGATGCGAGTGATGCCGAAATGATAAAGTTGGGTACGGTCGGCATAATCAGTAAAGCGAAGCTTGAAACTACCTGGATCGAAATTCTGATACATACTGGCTGTATAAAGCCAATTGTCACCGATTCCACCAGACAGGTTGAGATCTACATTCTGCATCCCAAAATGGTTTGCCTTATAGTTGAGCTTGCCCTTGAACTCTTTCTGTCCCAACTCACTGAAAGAAGAAACTGCGTACGCAATATTACCAGTAGCAATGGCAGACTCAGATGGAGTCATCAAGTCGGTACCTTTCAGTGAGGCATCGCTTCGCCAATGGGCAGAGAGTTTGTGTACGGAAGAAGAGTAAACGGCAGGAAGACCGTTCTCATATACGGTTACATCCTCGCTTGGCAATCCTATCTGGATTTCACGAGGCTTGTTGGCATCAGATGCGTTGAGCATCACATTACGCTCTTCCTTTTTCTCCTTGTTTTCAGATTCGTCGGAAGGAAGTGCATACACTTGGCTTGCAGCAGACATCGCTACCAAAGCCATAGAAAATGTACGGATTCTTAAGTTCATAATCTTACAGTTGTTTATTCTTATTTTGACATGATTTCACTTGCCACCGAATGGGATTCGATTGCGGTTGCAAAGTTAAGGAGATTTTTCAGACATTGGCATCATGTGTAGGTTACGAGTAGATAAATGCCAGGTTTATTAAGTTCATAACCTATTAATAATCAAGCTGCCAAAGATATTAATACTTTTTAATAGAGTAGATGATAAAAAGAGGAACAAAAGTAGTATCTTTGCAGAAAAATACAATTATAAGGCACTCTAATAGCCTACCTGATAGTAACAATAACAATTAAAAGGATAGTTATGAAAGTAGTATTGTGGTTCTTAATGATGCTTATGCCATTGCTGGCAAGTGCTTCTTCCGTAAACGAGGAACAGCTGTTCCATCGTTTAGACAGTTACATCGCTCAGCGAAGCAAGTTTACCCAAAGAAAAGAAGCGAAACTGCTAAGACTCAAAAAGCAACTATACACGACTTCCGACAAGCGCAGCCAGCTTAGTCTCTATAACCAGATCTACAGGGAGTATTATACCTACCGTTACGACTCTGCCATGACATACGCCAAGAAGGGCTACCAGCTGGCAGTACAACTTCAGGATGATTATTTCGTCAACCTGAATAAAATCAATCGCGCAGCAGTGCTGTCAACAGGCGGTTTCTACAGCCAGGCAGAAGACTTAATGCTCACAATGGATGTGGAGAAAATGTCACCTAAGTTATTGCAATACTATTATTATACCTTGACTTGGGTATATAGCTACTGGGAAACTTTCTGCAACAAGTCCGAATTTCAAGAAGGATTGTTAGCCAAGAAACGTTTTTATTTAGGCAAGACTCTTGAGCATATCGGCAACAAGGAATCCGCTCTTTATTACTATCTTTCAGGAGAGTTTGAATATCTAAAGCAGCGTACAAGCAAAAAGATGCTTCAGTTCTACATAAAGGCACTTTCAGCCAGTCCCCTGAACAGCCGTGTATATGCCTCATCGGCTTATTGCATAGCCCGCTATTATTATGATACCGACCAAAAGGATTTATATGAAAAGTATATTGTAGAAGCTGCCATCTCAGACCAGATATGTCCCCTGAAGGAGAATCTTGCCCTTCAGGAACTTTCCACCTATCTATATAATAAGGATGCCTCCTATGCAAAGAGGGTTGCCAAATACATCTATTGCTCCATGGAGGATGCCCAATTCTACAACAACCGTCTCCGCATGGTTGAGATTTCCCGCATACTTCCCCTTATCACAGAAACGAACCATCAGGCAGAAGTACGCAAGAACCGCATCGTAACAGCATCCCTCGTCATCGTAAGTATCCTGTCGCTAGGATTCCTTGCCATGGCTTTCTTTGCGTTCAAGATGAACAAGCGTCTGGTCAAGAGCCGTAGGGAGATAAAAAGCCAAAATACACTCTTGGACGAACTGAACCAGAAGCTGCTCAACACCAATAAGCGAAGAGAGACCTATATGCATTTATTCCTGGACATCAGTGCCGTATATATCAAGAAACTGGATGATTATCGCAAATTGGTAAGCCGCAAAATCAAGGCAAAACAAACTGCCGATCTTCTGACTGCCATCAGCAGCTACAAGCTGGCAGAAGAAGAGGCTGCCAACTTCTATATTCGCTTCGACAAGGCATTCATTGACTTGTATCCGAATTTCGTGGAAGAGTTCAACCAACTGCTGTTGCCAGAAAAGCAGATTGTTCTCCCTGCCCCTAACAGTCTCACCAAGGAACTGCGTATCTATGCACTGATGCGACTGGGAATTACAGATGGACAGGAACTGGCCACCCTTCTGTTCTATTCTACGCAAACCATCTATAATTACAAGACAGCCATCAGAAAGCGAGCCAAAGACCTCACCACTTTTGATGCAGCCATCAACCGACTATGCAATGTGATAGGCTAATCAGAGCAAATGCTTGGCAAGACCCCAAGCGTATTAATTTGCAAACTGCACGCACACAGGTTTTCCAACCTTTATATCCTGCTTCGTATCAACCATCATTCCAGTTTTCTTATTGAGTTTGAAAACTTGAATCACATGACTGTCACGGCACGCCACAAGCATGAACTGTCCGTTAGGCGTGATGGCGAAATTGCGAGGATGGGCAGCTGTAGGTTGGAAGCCTATCTTTGTGAGCAGCCCCGATTTCTTATCTACGGCAAATACCGAGATGCCCTCATCGGTTAACCGATGGGATGCATAGAGGAAGCGACCGTCAGGAGACAGATGAATATCGGCACTTCCAAGCGTACGGGTCTTCGATGCCTGTATGCGCTGCAACTCCTGCAATGTACCCTTGCTATATCCCAATACGGTTACCGTGCCATCCAGTTCGCCTATAAGGTAAGCCACATTGCCTTTAGAGTTGAATACAAGATGGCGTGGTCCCGTTCCTTTAGGTGCCTGATAGGCAAGAACAGGATTAGATAAAAATTCCTTGCCATCATTTACCTGGAAGCGCCAGATACAGTCGTTCCCCAAATCATTGGCAAGCATATAGTGATGATCAGGAGTCATCTGGCAGCAATGGATATGCGATACCATGCCGCTCCCCTCCCGATGCATATCAAAATATTGCGATTCTGGTGCCACACTTCCATCTTCCTTGATTGGGAATACGGAAATATCACCCCCATTATAATTGGATGTCACCACATTTCCGCCATACAGCATCACATTGCATGGTGCCGCACCCGGCATCTTGTTTTCCGGTCGAGTAGCCTTCGTTCCGCACTTCTGATACCCAAGCGGAGACATCTCTCCCTCCTTCTTATTGAGGACGAAAGCCCCGAGTCCTTGTCGCCCATCATCATATTCGCTCACGGCATAAACCCGATTTGCATCATGATTCATCATGAGAAACGAAGGGTTGCCTGCCTTCACATCGCCCACCAATTGCGATTTTCCTGTACGTTGGTTGAAACGATAAACATACATTCCATCCGAAGTACTTTGGTCGGTATAGGTACCTACCACCATTGTAAGTTCATCACTCGCCACTGCCGGCATCCCCACAGCCATTGTCAAGGACAAGCCTACCAATATCGTCTTTATATTGCCCATAATTGCTATATTTATTATCAAGTCAATAGTATATATAATGTTTAGAGGGGCAAAAATACAAAAAGAAAAGGAAACGGGCAAATGAAATGGCAGAAAATTGAGAATAATCCTCAACTTTCTACCATTTTCTTTTGCTCATTCAAGAAATAGTTGTACCTTTGCCACTACATAAAAGTTGTAACACTAAAGATGTAATGGCGTATGAAACTAAGTAACAGGAAATTAGAAAATCTTTTCATTTACCAAAGGATATGAAAGTTTTTAGTATTTCTGCGATAGAGAGGTGGTAACAAAGACCTTGATGTTGCACTAAAGAATGGAAGGAATAAGAGCTAAAATCAGTAGCATTATGAAAGAACCCGGCAAGAAATATAACGATGAAGACAACATGCTCGTCAACGACTTGCGCTCCATCGTCAGCAAGGCTCGCAGCAAAGCATTTGCTGCCGTCAATTATTCTCTGGTGGAAAGAAACTGGAGAATTGGGCAACGTATTGTGGAAGAAGAACAGAACGGAGCATCACGTGCAGAATACGGAAAGCATGTGATAGAGATTGTTTCGGCTGCTCTTACAGAGAAATTCGGGAAGGGATTCTCATAAAACTTTTATGTCTCACAATACGTGGTTAGCCGATGGCTTACAGTTAAAAAACAATATTTCTTGCATTATTTCTACCTATACTTCGAAATAATTTTACATTTTTACAAAGTATAATTAGAAATAATGTAAGATTATGGACAAGCAAATCGGCCAAGAATCTCTTCATAGAAACGATTGGACTAGAAAGAAGAAATAAATATCAATGCACCATATCAAAAAGTGAGACAGTGTTTCACCTTTTTGACATGGTGCATTTGTTATCTTATGAAATGACACCATATAACACAACTATATCACTTTGTCTGTATTAAATGCATATATAGCATTTTCTAGTTGTCGTCCTAAGAGATCTGTAAAAGGGCCACATTCATATTCATATCCTGAGATCTTCGAAAAACGCACCTCCATGCTACCTTCGGCATACATATGGCCATTATCATAATGTTCAATTTTCATAGGAACAATATGATCTGTAGCCTTCAGGGTGACACTTCCGTCATAATTGTCTATAATTCGATATATTCTAGCTTCTACTTGAAAAACTCCATCCACCTTAGGCTCAGGTGTCTTATACGAAGGTTCTTGTGCAACGGGAGCATTAGCAGTTTGCGCTTCCGGCTGCTCTTTTCCACCAAAATGCTTTCGTATTTTCTTTTCTAACTCACACGAATTTAAACCAATTAGCAACATTACTACTAAAGCAAGTTGCCCGATTTTCAAAAACTTTTTCATATTTTCTCTTATTTATGTAATGTTTGAGATTTACTATTACCAACCTGTACAACTTTTGAACAATACAAATACAGAAAGCGGAATGCCAGCAAGAGAGAGACAGCCCCATTTAAAATTCTTATCCTTACCACTTAAATAGACAAATGCCACAAAAGGAAACAAGACCATGCCTACTAATGCCATAAAAACTAAACTTCCTGAGTCTCCTTGCGAATCATCAAAGTCTACCCTAGCTCCATTTGGATCTATTGCATACATACAGTAACTTACTAAGGCTAGGAAGGAACTTAACAAAAATCTTTTCATTATTTCGTATTTTTACATGTTATTTTTTTCTTCACACTCTTGATTTAGTTGGGCCAAAAAGTCAACAACTAATTTACTTGGCAAATATCCTCTACAAGAAACTCGCCCACGATAATTATCTACTAATAGATACGCTTTTTCCTCCTTTTTTAACAATGCATGGCAAAATGAATTGCGCAAATGGCGCATGAAATCCAACACCAGACAATTTCTCTTCGTACAATACAATGTTGCATTACGAATAGGGCGAATGCTATTATCATTTAACTCACTTGATTTAGCAAATGACATAGCTTTCTTTATATTTAAAAATACAACAAACGTCTTGGGGTATAGATCTCTAAAACTACGTTCTGTGTGCAAATTCCTCAAACGAGTCTCGTAGATAAACACAAATTTCGCCAATGTCTTCAAATCGGTTTCCAATCCATTGTATGACATACTTAAACTATCCTCCTCACGTGACTCCTCATGCTTCTAAAATAGTTAAAACATCCATACACAAAAAAAGAAACGTGGAGCCAGTCTGTCACTCGTTCCACTGTGTGAGGCTTCTCGCATTGCCCGATAAGTCGAAACGAGCAACGCTGAAAGCCCCACGTAAATGTATATATAATCATCCCCCGAGATACAATCCATCCATAGAAATGGATACTGCATCTTGAAAGGAATGCATACAATACACCCAAGGGGCGTTCCCGTTGCTTTGTTCTTGACTTATCGTTGAACTTTGCGAGAATTCCACACAGTCAAAACCAAAGCGTACAGTTACGCCTTTTATGTATATGTGTCTCCCTAAGCATCCCACCCACGAGGGCTTTCAGCAAGGGTTTGACGATGCAAAGATAGCAAAAGTTTTGGTTTCCGCAAACTTTTTAACCATATTTTTGTGCTTTACCAATAAAAAAGCGTATCTTTGCACTCATCATACATAAAACAAGGCATAATTATGAAGCAGATGGAGCACTCATATAAAGGAGAAGAGAAGTTTCTCGTAAATGATTTGAAGACAATAGTCAGCAAAGCAAGGAGCAAAGCTTTCGCTGCCGTCAATTATTCTCTGGTAGAAAGAAACTGGAGAATAGGGAAACGTATTGTAGAAGAGGAGCAGAACGGAGAAGCAAGGGCTGAGTATGGAAAGCATATTATTGAGGTGGCATCCGCTGCACTTACAGAGGAATTTGGGAAAGGGTTCTCTGTAACTACCCTAAGGGTTTTCAGACGTTTTTACCTAAAATTCAGTAACTTACAAATTCAACGGACAGTGTCCGTCGAATTCAAAGCCTCAATTCAACAAACACCGTCTGAAGAATTGAGCAATAACCTCCAGCATGTACAAAAAGCAGGTATCCACCTACTACCTTGGTCGCATTACGAACTGCTTATTCGCATAGAAGACAAGCAGGCTAGGGATTGGTATGCAAAGGAGGCTTTCGAGCAAGGTTGGAGTTACCGTACGTTGAACCGTAACATCAATACCTTGTACTATGAGCGCCTCCTTATGTCAAAAGACAAAGCACCTGTAGAGAAAGAGATGAAAGAGAAAACAAATGAATTCCAGCAAGATAAACTGGAATACATCAAATCTCCTGTAGTCATGGAGTTTTTAGGATTACCTTCCGACTCTTCTCTCAAAGAATCGAAATTGGAATCTGCCATCATAGATAATTTAGAGAAGTTCTTGATGGAAATGGGGAAAGGCTATGCCCTTGTAGCTCGCCAGCAGCATATCCGAACGGAAGAGAACGACTACTACATCGACTTGGTATTCTATAATTATCTTATCAAGAGTTTTATCCTTGTAGATTTAAAGGTCAACCGCATCACCTATCAGGATGTCGGTCAAATGGACATGTACTTGCAGATGTATGACAAGATGAAGAAAGGACCAGACGACAATCCTACTATCGGAATCATTCTTTGTGCCGAAACCGATTCGGATGTGGCACGATACTCTACCCTCGCAAAAAACGACCAGATGTTCGCAGCAAAATACAAGTTATACCTGCCAGACAAGGAAGACTTGAGAAGAGAAATCGAACGACAGAAGGAACTGTATCTAATGGCTCATCCTGAAGAAAACGATAAAGAGTAATTCTGTTGGCAGAATCAGAAGAATAAAAAGACACCATTACAAAAAGGTCAGGCGCTGCCTGACCTTTTTTATCTCATTTTCGTATAACTATCCATTTATCTATAAAATCATCACTTTTTCTTGCATAAAGTTTGCAATTTCCAATATTTATGCTTACCTTTGCCGTTGTTAAGAGGAAACTCATGACACATTACCAAATATCTTATCATCAAATAAGAAAGGAAATAGCAAATGGAACTGAAAGAGACATTCCAAAGAGTGAAGGCAGCCAGCAAGACTTTGGGCTTGCTCAGCGACAAACAACGTAATGAAATCCTGCAGGCGGTGGCTGATGCTATCATCGCAGAGACTCCTGCGCTCCTTGCTGCGAACGCAGAAGACCTGGCGAAGATGGACAAAGCGAACCCGCTTTACGACCGATTGCAGCTCACAGAGCAGCGACTCCAGGATATTGCTTCGGATATGAGACATGTAAGTACACTGCCCTCACCGCTCGGAAGAGTTCTCAAAGACAAAACACTCGAAAATGGTTTGCACCTGCAGCGAGTAGCCGTTCCATTCGGAGTCATCGGCATGATTTACGAGGCACGTCCTAACGTGACCTACGATGTTTTTTCTCTCTGTTTCAAGAGTGGAAATGCTTGCGTACTGAAAGGTGGAAGGGATGCAAACGCCTCAAACACAGCGGGTGTCGAACTTATCCACAGGGTGTTGATAACTTTCGGTATTGACCCGAATGTCGTTACACTCCTACCTGCTACCCATGAGGCTACCGGCGAAATGCTGAATGCCGTGGGCTATATCGACCTCTGTATTCCTCGTGGCGGAAAGAAGCTTATCAACTTCGTGCGTGATACCGCCAAGGTACCGGTTATCGAAACCGGAGCCGGCGTGGTACACTGCTACTTCGACAAGGATGGCGATCTGGAGATGGGCAAGCGCATCATCACCAATGCCAAATGCAGAAGAGTGAGCGTATGCAATGCACTCGACTGTCTGCTGATTCACGAAAACAGATTAAGCGACCTTCCTGCCCTCTGCGAAGGTCTCGCCGAGAAGCAGACCAAAATTCATGCTGATGCCAAGGCTTATGAAGCCTTAAAGGGACACTATCCTGATACCTTATTATATAAGGCAGAGGAAAGCGAAGCGAAGATGAAGGAGGCAGGTTTGCTGACTGCGGATTGCAAATCCGCAGACTCAACAGAAGCAGATGCTAACATGAAGAGCATCTGGAACACTGAATGGCTCAGCATGCAGATGGGTATCAAGACCGTCGTTTCAGAAGATGAGGCGCTCGACCATATCGCTACCTACGGAAGCGGCCACAGCGAGAGCATCGTTTCCAATAATGAAGCTGCCCAGAAGAAGTTCCAGGCATTGGTAGATGCAGCCTGCGTTTATGTAAACGCCCCTACCAGCTTTACCGATGGCGCACAGTTCGGACTGGGCGCAGAGATTGGCATCAGTACCCAGAAACTCGGAGCCCGCGGACCAATGGCACTCGAAGAGATTACCACCTACAAGTGGTTGATTACAGGAAATGGACAAACAAGGAAGTGAAGAGTGAAGAATTCAATAGCTTTATATTAGAAATAACAAATAAAAAACGAAATAACAATGAAGACATTCTTTAATGTTGAAGACCTTGGCGACTTGAAAGCAGCACTCGCCGAGGCACAGGAAGTGAAAGCAAACCGTTTCGGTTATCAGGAGTTAGGCAAGAACAAAACCTTGCTGATGATATTCTTCAATAACAGTCTCCGTACCCGACTGAGTACACAGAAGGCTGCTATGAACCTGGGCATGAATGTAATCGTGCTCGATGTAAACGCAGGTGCATGGAAACTGGAGACAGAGCGTGGCGTTATCATGGATGGCGACAAGAGTGAGCACCTGCTTGAGGCTATCCCTGTGATGGGAAGCTTCTGCGACCTTATCGGTGTGCGCAGCTTTGCCGGTCTGAAAGACCGCGACTACGATTATGCCGAGACCATCGTAAACCAGTTCGTGAAGTATAGCGGTCGCCCAGTCTTCGCTATGGAGACAGCTACCGTTCACCCACTCCAGGCATTCGCCGACCTCATCACCATCGAGGAGCACAAGAAGGTGGCTCGTCCTAAGGTAGTCCTGACCTGGGCTCCTCACTGCCGTGCCCTGCCTCAGGCTGTTCCGAACTCATTCGCTCAGTGGATGAACGCAGCCGATGTTGATTTCGTGGTTACTCACCCTGAGGGCTACGAGCTGGATCCTAAGTTCGTAGGTAATGCCAAGGTGGAGTACGACCAGAAGAAGGCGCTGGAAGGTGCAGACTTCGTTTATGCCAAGAACTGGAGCTGTCCGGGTGTGAAAGACCCAGCACAGTATGGTGAGATTCTGAGCAAGGATATGAGCTGGACCATCGACGAGGAGCACATGAGCTGGACCAATGACGGTTGCTTCATGCACTGTCTGCCAGTACGCCGCGGTCTGATTGTTACCGATGATGTCATCGAGAGCAAGAACAGTCTGGTAATTCCAGAGGCAGCCAACCGCGAGATTTCAGCCGAGGTTGTCATCAAGCGTATGCTCGAATCACTCTAAAGCAGGAAATAAGAAAAAGATAGGGGGAAGTAAAGGAAAGCAAGCCTTTACTTCCTCTTTTTTGTTATACCCAGCATTATCCTATCCCCATTTCTCGGTATTTTTATCTTTTCATCCTGTCTATATTCTTTTATCTCACATATTATCCGTACCTTTGCCGGCGGTAAAAAGAAAAACAAGATGGACAAGTACATAATACTATCACCAGAAGCTAAGGGTTCATTCAATGATCGCCTTAACTTTCTGTATTTAAAACTAGGTAATTATCTCGATACAGAGAAACTGGAAAATCGTACCTTGCAATATTGTAAGGTATTCCTCAGCGACTCCCAGAACCAGATAAAAGAGTTAGAAGAATCTCTCCTTTATCAGGAGTTTCTGAAAGGCGCAAACCTCACTATCGTGGAACAGACTCCACTGAATGGCAGCAAAGTGAGCCTGCTGATCAAGACTACGGATGAAGCTACACCTATCTTATTCCACAGTCTTCGTCTTACAGAAGAGGAAGCAAAGGGAAAGGATTCGTACGAGCAGACCCATTTTCTCTTCAATAAATATCTGAAGACTATTGAAGGTACGGATATGACCATGGAACGCAACCTGGTTCGCACCTGGATATACGTCACCAACATCGATGTAAACTATCAAGGCGTAGTAGAAGCCCGCAATGATGTCTTCGACCAAGAAGGATTGACTGCCGACACCCACTACATTGCCAGCACGGGTATCGGTGGTGCCACTCCGGTACGCCACGCAGCTGTAGCCATCGACTTCCTCACCGTCCCCCATATCAAGGAAGAGGACAAGAAGTATCTACAGGCACTCGATCATCTGAATCCTACCCATGAATATGGCGTAGCCTTCGAAAGAGGAACCCGGCTTACACTACCTACCCATACTCTCCATCCAGAAGGAAGCCAGCAGTTCAAGCAACAATACTTCATCTCCGGTACAGCCAGTATCGACAAGCATGGAGATGTGGTCTATGAAGGAGACATCGTGCGCCAGACCGGCAGACTGCTTGAGAACATCGGCGCCCTGCTGAAAGATGGCGATGCCACGATGAATGATATCCAATACTTCATCATCTATCTGCGCGACATCTCCGATTATCATACGGTAGATAGGATGATGCAGCAGTTTTATCCCCAGATTCCCCGCATCATCGTGGAGGCTAAAGTATGCCGACCAGGCTGGTTGATAGAAATGGAATGCATTGCAGAGAAGGAATCATGTTCTACAGAATAAGGAATTATAAAGATTCCGTTATCTAACCTTTGTCGGAATCCTCTTATCACTCATGATTTCATTTCCTGCCGCACGGGCATCCAGCTCTACTGGCTTCGAAGTGAAATCAGGGGTATTATAGGAATCCAGCAACTCATCGTAGTACTTCTTCGGATTGCGCTGAGGCAAAAGGAACGGCTTGCTTACATTGCCCTTGTCATCGATGCAGGCAAGATAAAGACGGGTATAGAGACCATCACTCATCGTAAACATGATGTACCTGCCATCATACGAAGGACGTGGATGGGTGGCACTCTTGCCCAGTTCACGGGCATTGAAGATGGTATCCACCTGGTTGCCAAACTTACCCGTAGCCGCATCAAAACCAATCTTGCAGATATTATACTTGATATCCTTATAACCGCTTGGGATAGGCTCTGCGGTAGAAGAGCAGAAATAGAGCGTCTTGCCATCAGGTGAGAATACCGGATAAGTCTCATAATGGTCTTTCGTCATCAGGAGCGAATCCAATATCAGTTCATGGGTTGCAGGTTTATAGACAAAGACATCCGATGCCTGGTCGAAAACTTCGATGCGCTCATCCTTCACGGCATGGAAACTCTGATGGGTGGTATTGGTGCTATAGGCGCAATACTTGCCCGATGGATGCCAATAAGGATAAACCATCGAACCCTTCAGGGAATCATTCTTAGCCTTCAGCCACTCCCGCTTGCCGTTCTGCGAAACCAAGGTTGCGCTATGGTCACCACGCACATGGAAGGTAAACTGGTCTGGATTGTCTGGTCGCCCATGGCGCACCACAGGGCGATGCTTGGAAGGAAACTCAGGAGATAGCCCGGGAAATCATGCTTGGCTCCATATTGCTTCATCAGTCCCCATACGGCAGTCTGAATGCCTATCAGGAGCAGTCCGATGAAGGCACCACCCAATACTGGCATATAGTAGAACTGTACCAGAAACTCACTGATATAGTCAGCCTATCCTCCTGGCAGCACAATGCGCTCCAGGAAATAGTTGGTATCAAAGAGAAACATCTGATACTGTTCCTGAAAGCAGAGCCCTGCCATATAAGGCACAGCCCAGAACAGCATCACTGCCACGCCGAAGAGCAACGACAGCAGCGGTTTCCAAGTTTTAGTGATCAAATTATTCATTTTTATCAGGTATTAATTTTAATTTCCGTTTTCATTTCTCCTTTCACAGCTACGCTAAACTTCTATGGCTCAAGACGTTTAGTGTGAAGGGAGATTTCATTGTCTTTATTGTCTTCATTGCCTTTATTGTCTTTTGCCAGGAAATAGAGAGGAGCATTTCTTGCACCTTCCTTTACCAGAAGCCCTTTCTCCGTAAAATGCTTCAACCATTTCAAGGCTGTCTGCTGGCGCAAGGCGAAATGGTATTCCATATCGCGCCGGCAAATATAGTCATGCTCTTTTATGAAAGCCACAATCTTATCCCACAACTGTTCTTCGGTGTATCTGCGAGACTTCGTGGTATATTTAGAGCGTTCGAACCTTACCTGTCTAGCCACCTCGTTCAACAATTCGGCAGTAGGTTTGAAGTTGATGTTACGCAAGCGGATATTATTACCTGTCACCTTATCCATGGATTTACCTTCCGGCAACTCCGTTGTAACAGACAGCGAGAGATAGCCCACTTGTGGAAGATAGAAACGGGCACCCTGAGAGAGCTCGGTCACGATAAGATCGTGCAGCGATGTCATTACAGCCTGCACATCACCCCTGGTAAGCGAACATGCTTGCTCTATATGCTGCTCTATCTGCTTACTGGTCATCGGTTCGTGATCACGCAACCGGACAAATTTCTGTTCTCCACCTTCGCCCTTCGAGTTATGGATGGAATGGATTTCATACTTTATTGCCATAGTTTAGTATTATTAGCTGTTATCACAAGTATGTTATAAGGTGCTAAGTACTAATGATATAAGCTTGAAGTTGCTGGACTTTCCGACGTGCGTCGAACGATGCACGTGCTCACATCGAACGCCGCACGCTCTTACTTCGTTCGATGCACGCACTCACACCGTTCGGTGTGAGTCGCAAAGTTGACCTGTTATAAGCTCTCAGTTGTACAAACATACCCTGCTAAACCTACTTGTCTTACTGCATACAAAAGTACAATAAAAACTCGTAAACACCAAATCTTTTCAACAATTATACTAGAAAGTACGGAAGAAAAGCAAAAAAGGTCAATTTCTGTTTACTAAAAGGTATGAAAAAGCCCCGACTGCATCACTACAGCCGAGGCTTAGCCTAATTTTATGTTTTAATCACAACGATTTATCACATACCTATTTAGCCTTTTTCTTGAAGACATAGAACCATGCATTACCATTCTCTGGTAATTCTGCTGCAGTCAATACCAACTTATCATCGCTGGCTACCAATACATAATACTTCTGGAATACTGCATTGCCACCATTCACGTTTACACCCATAGGGATAACGAAGTTGTCATTGGTTGCAGTTGGGAATGAGATAGTACCCTTATCCCAGGTTGGATCCTTGTGCTCCAATACACTGACAGATATAGGAAGCTTGACGCCATCAGAACCGATAGCCTGCTTGTTATTGATGTCGATAGTGAACCATGCACCGCTACCGTTACGGGCAACGCCACCAGCCTTCTGACCAGCGAACTCGCCTACAGTAGAAGTATAATTACCCTCAGAACCAGTTACGCAGAGACGCTTCTGAAGTTCTGCAGAGAGATAAGTAATGTTCACATTCGTATCACCGCTGCAAAAGTACAATACTTTTTCGAAAAAAGGTGATACTATTTTGCTTAATTTATGTATTTTTCGTTACTAAGGTTATTTTTTTTAAGAAATGACGATAAACACGAAAGGTTTGTTAACCTTCAGTGTTTATCGTACACTTAACATTTTAACAGTTTTTGTGGTACATTTTCGCATAAAGAGCAAAAAAGTATCACTCTATTTGATTCTTCTCGTTACTTTGTAGCAAGAAAATTGCGAACCGGGTTGGCATACATCGTTAAAATCTTCTCTTTCAGGAAGGCTTCATCCTTGTCAGGAAGTTCAATCTTTGCCAACTGTCCTGCGATATATTTCTCGAAGCGAGCCTTATCTTCCTGTGTATATTCAGAAGCATGAGCCTCGGTATTCTCCAAGAGATCGAGCGCCACATAATTGCCTGGATAGAGATGGTAGTGGCTATGTATCTCGTGGTCGATATGAGCAGCAATGGTATTGAAGAGTTCCTGCTTCGGCATCTCAGGGTCGAGGGTATCCAGATACTCATCGATACATGGGGCTGCATGATAATGCACATGTCCCTTGTAACCGAAGATACCGGTCTGCATGCTTACGAGATCATCCATAGGTCCCTTCTTCCATCCTTCCACATCACGCTTCTGCTGATACTCCTTAGCCTTGAGGAAGTCGCAAGGATCGTACTCATAGCTGATAGACAGCGGAACGAGATGGAGCTGCTTCAATCGTTCGATGATGCTGCCTTCACCGCCCATCGCCATCATCTGGAGGATGCTCTTCTGGGTACGGTCATCGCTATCCTTGGCTCTACCCTCTCGCTGGGCAATCCAGATATTCTCGTTCTTCTCCTTGATGGCGAAATGCATGTAATCGGAAAGACGTTTGCTTGACATCAGCATCTGGCGCATACTCAAGGCACGCTCCACGATAAACGCCTTGTTGACACGTACCAGGTCCTTCACCCAAGGAAGCGACAGGAGGTTATCTCCGATAGCAATCTCGCAGGTGGTCTTGAAGCCATTGTCGATAAGCATTACATCGAGGAAAGCTGAATCGAGCACGATATCACGATGGTTACTGATGAAGGTATAGTTGCGGGTATTATCGATGGCTGCGCAATCCATCTCACAACCCGTTGCAGCCTTCTTCAGGATGCCTTGAACAAAATCGTAGGCGAAAGCCAACTGGAAGTCGAGATTGGTCTTGCAAGCCTTCAACTTCTGGGCAATCATCTCTAAAGGAACTTGTGGATAAAGATAAGCAAGTACTTGCTTGAACTGATCGTTTGAAAGCAAACGGTCGAACACCTCAGGAAGGTCTTCTGGCTCCCAAGGTCGAATGGTATCAAATTCTTGAGGGATCTTCATAATATATACCTTTTAATATATATGGCTCTGCGAGAAAGTCGCAGAACCATATATGTGATTTATAAATTCTAGAACTGATTCTCCACGATGTCGCTGAGCACGTTCTTGATGTCAAGGCCTGCGGCACGCACCTGCTGAGGAATGAAGCTAGTAACGGTCATACCTGGAGTGGTATTGATCTCCAGCATATTCACCTTGTCCTTACCGTCCTTATCCTTAGAGATGATATAGTCGATGCGGATGATACCATTGGCATGGAGGATATCGTAGATGCGGGATGTGGTCTTTGCCACCTCTTCAGCTGTCTCTGGAGAGAGACGGGCTGGAGTGATTTCCTGTACCTGACCATTGTACTTGGCATCATAGTCGAAGAACTCATTGCTGGTTACCACCTCTGTAGCTGGCAAGACAACAGTCTTCTCGGCTGTCTTGTAGATGCCCTGAGAAATCTCAGTACCATCGAGGAACCCCTCAATCATCACCTCGTTGCTCTCCATGAAAGCTACACGGAGGGCTGGAGCCAACTGGTCGGCATTCTTCACCTTGCTCACACCAAAGCTACTACCATCGGCAGCAGGCTTTACGAAACAAGGCATACCGATGCGCTCGGCAATCTCGTCCTCATCATACTGTTCGCCACGACGGAGCAAGATACTGTCAGCCACGTTCACGCCAAAACCACGCAGGTAGTTGTTGAGCACATACTTGTCGAATGTCATAGCCTCTACCAGCACACCACTTGTAGAGTATGGCAGGTGGATAAGGTCGAAGTAGCCCTGCATCACACCATTCTCACCAGGCTGTCCGTGGATGGTAATATAAGCATAATCGAAGTATACATGCTTGCCATCCTTTACGAAAGAAAAGTCGTTCTTATCGATTTCGGCTGTCTCGCCATTATCGAAAGCCACGTGCCAGTCGGTACCCTTTACATCGACCAGGTAAATATTGTAACGCTCTTTGTCGAAGAATGAGTACAAACCCTGACCTGAGCGCAAAGAAACATCGTGCTCAGAAGAATCACCACCACATACGATGGCTATCGTTCTCTTGCTATTTTCCATAATCTCTAAATATTTTTGAATGTATCTTTTGTGGTGCCTGCGATGAAGCCGCGCCACTTTTCTATTAATTGTCTAAAATCATCAGGCCACTCGCTATCGAAATCCATCTGCTGCTTGCTGACAGGATGCACGAAGCCGAGGGTCTTGGCATGGAGAGCCTGACGTGGGCAGAGCTTGAAGCAATTCTGTATGAAAGCCTTGTAACCACTGCTGCGCTGACCTCTCAGGATCTCGGCACCACCATAGGTCTCATCCATGAAGAGCGGATGACCGATCTGCTTCATGTGGGCACGGATCTGATGGGTACGGCCCGTTTCCAGGATGCACTGTACCAAGGTGGTATAGCCGAAGCGCTCCAAAACCTTATAATGGGTAACTGCACTCTTGCCAATACCGCTATCCGGATCAAAGACCTTCATGCGGAGACGGTTCTTCGGGTCACGTCCGATATTACCCTCGATGCGTCCCTCATCTTCAACGATGTTTCCCCATACCAGGGCGTTGTAGCTGCGATGGGTAGTCTTGTTGAAGAACTGCTTGCCCAATGCCGTCTTGGCAGTAGGAGTCTTGGCTACCACGAGCAATCCGCTGGTATCCTTGTCGATGCGATGGACCAGACCAACTTCCGGGTCGTTGGCATCAAACTCCGGCATATCGCGCAGGTGCCAGGCCACAGCCTGAATCAGGGTGCCATGGAAGTTTCCGGCTCCCGGATGAACCACCATTCCTGCCTTTTTGTTAACCACCATCAACTGGTCGTCTTCATAAACCACATTGATGTCGATTTCTTCCGGCTTGATGCTTGTTTCATGACGAGGGCGGTCGAGCATCAGCGTAACGATGTCGTTCGGGCGCACCTTGTAATTGCTCTTCACCGGTTTACCGTTTACATGAATAAATCCGGCATCAGCTGCCTGCTGAATGCGGTTGCGGCTCTGGTAAGCCATCTTATCAGCCAGATACTTGTCTATGCGGACAGGATCCTGGTTGGCGTCCACCTGCACCTTCCAGTGCTCATAGAGGTCATCGCCTCCTTCACCAGCCGGAGCAGCTCCCTCTCCCTCCATCTGGAGTTCGTCATCCAGTTCATCCAAATCTCCTGCATCATCAAACCCGAAGCCATCCTCTACAGGAGCATATACCTTATTATATATATAATCTAAAAAAATCATTCGTACTTACTATTGAATTCTTCACTCTCCGTTCTTCACTCTTCACTTTCTCCTACTCCACCACCTCTTTCTGCTGGTGTTCGTGTGTAGCAGGGGTTGTTTCTGTAGATTCAGTTCCCGGAACCACCTCGAAGTTATCTTCGGTGCTTTCTGTACCATCACCTTCTCCCTCCATCACATCATCGTTTTCGTGATAGACAGGATCCACCATATCGAAGGAGTCGGTAGTGTCTCGCTGACCATTACCTACCTGAATGATGAGCACATCATCGATAGAAACCTTATCGCCAGCCACCACATGCCTGCCCTTAACGAGAATACCGTAAACCCAGTCTTCCTCGCCTGGAATATATTCCGGTGAACCCAACTTGAATCCCATGGCAGTCAACTTAGCCATCGCCTCTCTCAGAGAACTGTTGTCGATGACATCAGGAATGGTGATGCGAGGAGAATGGTTAGAATTGATCGTGACATAGATGATATGCCCCGACTTTACCACCTCTCCGAACGCCGGCGTCTGCTCCAGGATACAGTCGGCAGGGAGCGAACGGACATATCCGGTATCCGAAACCACTATTTCCAATCCAGCATCATCGAGGATGCGGGTGGCATCATTGATATTCTTGTATCTGATATCCGGCACACGGATGGCCTCACCATGATGGGTGTAGATATCGATGCCGAACTTGACACCGACGCAGAGCAAAACCAGCACCAGGAACATGGCGCCCAGGTTGCCCCAGAGATACTTACTCTTAAACTTATTTATAAACTCAGATGAAGTCATTCTTTCTTTTTTGGTGCAAAGATAGGAATAATCGAAGACAATACAAAATAAAACGCCAAGTTTTTGCGTTTCATCACAATATAAAAAGTCATAAAAACACAAAAAGCAGCAAAGAATCTCTCCTTGCTGCTTTTAATGTCATCGTCGATAGACGAATTTCCCTATCGGAAATTACTTTCCGTGGTGCTCGTCAGAAACAGTTAACTTCTTGCGGCCATGAGCACGGCGAGAAGCCAATACGCGACGACCATTCTTTGTTGCCATACGCTCACGGAAACCATGCTTGTTCACGCGACGACGATTGTGAGGCTGAAATGTTCTTTTCATTTTTCTTATTTATTTTTTAATTAATATTCTTCACAAAAGAGCAAAATAAGCCCTTTTTGGGCTGCAAAATTACGCATAATTTCTCAAATAACCAAGAAAACTACCAAATTTAGCTTAAATATTTATGTTTTTTTCGATTTTCCCTTTGTTTTTTCATCATTTTGCCGTAACTTTGCACCCGATTACGAGAATAATAATAACATTCAAGATAAAACAAGAAATGATTAATTCACAGGAAATTAAGATTGGAACTTGCATCCGTATGGATGGCAAAGTATGGGTTTGCATCGACTTTCAGCACAGAAAGCCAGGTAAAGGTAACACCGTAATGAACACTAAGTTGAAGAATGTTGCCGACGGCCGCGTGCTGGAGCGTACATTCCAGGTTGGTTTCAAATTGGAGGATGTTCGCGTTGAGCGTCGCCCTTATCAGTACCTCTACGAGGACGCTACTGGTTGCATCTTCATGAACCAGGAGACTTTCGAGCAGGTGCCTATCGCTAAGGAGAACGTTACAGGTGGTCAGTACATGAAGGAGGGTGACGTAGTTGAGGTTGTTACTGATACTACAGACGGTACTATCCTCTTGGCTGAAATGCCAGCAAAGACTACCCTGAAGATTACTCACTCTGAGCCAGGTGTAAAGGGTAACACTGCTACCAACGCTACCAAGCCAGCTACTCTCGAGACTGGTGCTGAGGTTCGTGTTCCTTTGTTCGTTAACGAGGGCGAGACCATCCAGGTTGATACTCGTGACGGTAGCTACCTCGGTCGTGTAAGCGAGTAATCCGTCTTTCAACAAGAAGATTACGCTCTTATCGAGCAAATTTAACCCTTAATAGTAAGAAGAATGAAATATTCCATCATAGTACCAGTATTCAACCGTCCTGACGAAGTGGACGAACTGTTAGAGAGCCTTACCCATCAGAAGGAGAAGGACTTCGAGGTTGTCATCGTAGAGGATGGCTCACAGACTCCCTGCGAGGAAGTGTGCAAGCGATACGAAAACCTGATGGATATACATTATTACTATAAGGAGAACTCTGGTCCGGGCCAGAGTCGCAACTATGGTGCCGAGCGTGCCAAAGGCGAGTATCTGCTGATACTCGACAGCGACGTGGTCTTGCCAGAGGGCTATCTGAAGGCTGTAAGTGATGAGTTGAGCCGCGAACCTGCCGATGCATTCGGCGGTCCCGACAAGGCACACTCATCATTTACAGATACTCAGAAAGCCATTTCTTATTCCATGACTTCTTTCTTCACCACCGGTGGTATCCGTGGCGGAAAGAAGAAGATGGATAAGTTCTACCCTCGTTCATTCAACATGGGCATCCGTAGGGACGTTTATCTCAAGTTGGATGGCTTTTCCAACATGCGTTTTGGTGAGGACATCGATTTCTCCATCCGTATCTTCAAGGCAGGCTGCCGTTGCCGTCTGTTCCCTGAAGCATGGGTATGGCATAAGCGCCGCACCGATTTCCGCAAATTCTGGCGACAGGTATATAACAGCGGCATCGCCCGCATCAACCTCTACAAGAAATATCCCGAGAGCCTCAAGCTCGTACATCTCCTGCCGATGGTCTTCACCGTGGGCGTGACAGGTACGCTTCTTCTGCTCTTCTTCGGATTCCTGCCGTATATGCTGGGCACCGTCCACGTATTCCCAACCCTGGGCAATGCGATGGCAGCATTGGGCTGCATCGGCCTACTTGGCATCATTCTCTATATCATTGCGCTGTTCATCGACAGCAGCAGGAAGAATCACAGTGTGAAGATTGGCGTGCTGAGCATACGTGCCGCCTTCACCCAGCTGATGGGTTACGGCTGCGGATTCCTTTCAGCCTGGTGGAAGAGATGCCTGCTCGGACAGAGCGAATTCAGCGCATACAACAAGACTTTCTATAAATAAATCACTATGAGTGAGAAGCTTTCTATTTCGCAATGGGCAGAGGAAGACAAACCTCGTGAAAAACTGGAGCGACTAGGAGCATCAGCACTATCCAATGCCGAACTGCTAGCCATACTAATAGGTTCCGGCTCTCAAGATGAGAGCGCAGTAGATTTGATGAAACACATCATGAAAGACTGCGACAACAATCTCAACACTCTCGGCAAGATGACAATCAAGGAACTCACCCGCTACAAAGGTATGGGACCTGCGAAAGCGATTACCGTGCTTGCAGCCTGTGAGCTGGGGAAGCGTCGTGCCCTTGACAAGATAGGCTATCGCCCGGATTTGGGTTCATCTCTCGCCATCTACAACTATATGCTCCCCAAGATGCAGGATCTCAATACCGAGGAAGCATGGGTATTGATGATGAACCAGAATTTCAAGCTCATCAAGGCTTCCTGTATCTCACATGGAGGCATTACGGAAACAGCCGTGGATATCCGACTGCTCATCAAGGAAGCCGTACTCAACAATGCCACCATCATTGCCTTCTGTCACAATCACCCGAGCAACAGTCCGCTCCCCAGCAAGGCAGACGACCAGCTTACCCTTCAGATTCAGAAAGCCTGCGAAATCATGCGCATCTTCTTCATGGACCATGTCATCATCACCGATGGAGCCTTTTATTCCTATCACGATAAAGGCAAATTATAGACTTTTTCCGGTATTATTAAGCAGGCACGAAGAAAAAAGTGTCTTTTCTTTTTGTATTGTCCCCATTTTGCTGTATCTTTGTAGGCAAAAACAAAGATTATTATGACACAAGAAGAAAAGACAAAGATAGAAGAAAAGATCGTAGATGTTCTCAAGACCGTTTACGACCCTGAAATACCTGTGAATATCTGGGATCTCGGTATGATTTACAAGATAGACGTAAAAGACGATGCTACCGTAGATCTTGATATGACCTTTACTGCCCCATCCTGCCCTGCAGCCGACTTCATCCTTGAGGATGTGCGCACCAAGGTGGATAGCGTAGAGGGTGTCAAGTCTGCCAATGTAAACCTCGTATTCGAGCCAGCCTGGGATCAGAGTATGATGAGCGAGGAAGCTCGTGTAGAACTCGGTTTCGAATAGCCAAAACCGTTGAATTATTCACTCTTCATTCTTCACTCTTCACTTAAAAAGAATCGCTTATGAAAAATGTATATTTCCTCTCTGATGCGCATCTCGGCTCGTGGGCAATCCCACACGGCAGAATGCAGGAACGCAGACTCGTACGTTTCCTCGACAGCATCAAGCACAAGGCTGCAGCCATCTATCTGCTGGGCGATATGTTTGACTTCTGGAACGAGTATAGATATGTGGTACCGAAAGGCTACACCCGATTCCTGGGTAAGCTCTCGGAGTTGACGGATATGGGAGTGGAAGTACATTTCTTCACCGGCAACCACGACTTATGGACATACGGCTACCTGGAAGAAGAGTGCGGACTGATCGTTCACCATAAACCACAGACCGTGGAAATTTACGACAAGGTGTTCTTCCTTGCCCATGGTGACGGCCTGGGTGACCCGGACAAGAAGTTCAAGTTCCTGAAGGCGATGTTCCACAACCGCACCTGCCAACGGCTGCTGAATGCCATACATCCACGCTGGGGATTGTCGTTGGGACTGAACTGGGCGAAGCATAGCCGCCTGAAACGTGCCGATGGCAAGGAGGAGCCTTATATGGGCGAAAAGAAGGAATTCCTGGTACGCTTTGCCAAACAGTATATGCAAAGTCACAAGGATATAGATTACTTCATGTTCGGACACCGCCACATAGAGCTAGACCTGATGCTGAGCAAGAAGACCCGCCTGATGATTCTGGGCGACTGGATATGGCAGTTCACCTATGCCGTATTCGATGGCGAACACATGTTTATGGAAGAATATGTGGAAGGCGAAAGCCAACCATAACAATAAATAAGCTACAAGAATAAAGGGCAGCCCGATTTGGACTGCCCTTTATTCTTATCACACGAATCTTATAGTTCTATTGTCATCTAGTTTTATTCCTATCGCTGGATTCTTCCTCCCGAAGAAGTCATATTGCTGATGATTTCTTCTTCAGATACCAGATTCTGATCGCCCGGAATTGTATTCTTGATGGCACTGGCCGAGAGAGAGAAATCCAGGCAATACTGGTTCTCATCGCCCCACTTCTGGTGAGCGTGGATATAGGCAGCAATGAAGGCATCGCCTACACCCATCGGATCTACGATAGGCTGTATGTCGTAGATTCTCGTTGTATAGAGCTGATCCTCTACTGTATCATAGAGCAGACCGCTCAAGGTATGATGGCTGCTGGCAATCTGGTTTCTTACAGCCATTACCATCTTCTTGCATTTAGGGAAGAGACGGTGCATCTTGCGGAAATACGACAGATAAGCCTCCCTGTCTATTACATAGTTTTCATCCAAAGCCTCGAAAGGAATATGAGGCACTCCACTGGCTATCTCCCACTCATTCTGATCACCGAAGATGATGTCGCTATACTGCATCATCTGGAAGAGCACATCGTGAGGTTCCAGACCGTATCCCCAGAGATTCTTGCGATAGTTGATATCGCAGGCGATGGTCAGCCCATCAGCAACCCCCAGCTTGATGGCATCCATGGTAGATTCCATCGCATCACGGCTGATGGCGCAGGTAATACCTGAGCAATGGAATACGGCAGCATCTGCCAGTACCTGATTCCATTTCACCATACCACGCTTCAAGGAATAGAAAGAAGAGTTCTTGCGGTCATAGACTACACGGGAGTTGCGCATCGCCACAGCTTCCTCGAAGTAATAGGTACCGAGGCGATCGCCACCACGCACCACATGAGAAACATTCAAACCAAACTCCCTGAGATGCATCAGCGCAGCTTCACCCATCTCGCCGTATGGCAATCGGGTTACATACTCCACGTTATCGCCCAAATGAGCCAGAGAGATGGCTGCATTTGCCTCGCTGCCACCATAGTTGCCGAACATACGGTGACCTTGGAATAACCGTTGATAACCAGGCTTAGATATTCTAAGCAATATTTCTCCGAAAGTTACAATCTTTGTTTTCATAATTCTCAAAATTTAAGTGATGCTTCCATCCTCATCAGGCAGGAGCCTCATCATGTAATAATGATAAGAAAGAAATAAATAAGGTGAAGACCATCCATTGCTGTCTTTAGTCTTCACCTTATATTATATAGTATTGTTGGAATTACTTCTTGGAAACCAATTCCATTGTATCGCGAGCGATAACAATCTCCTCATCGGTAGGAACTACTACTACCTTCACCTTGCTGTCATCGGCAGAGATGATAGCTTCCTCACCACGAACCTTGTCGTTAACCTCCTTATTGATCTTGATGCCAAGATACTCCAGGTTCTTGCAAGCTTCCTCACGGAGGTCGGTCTGGTTCTCACCAACACCAGCTGTGAATACGATAGCGTCAACGCCACCCATAGCTGCTGTGTAAGCACCGATGTACTTCTTGATGCGATACTCATACATGCGGAGAGCCAGCTGAGCCTTCTCGTTACCCTCGTTGGCAGCGTTCTCGATGTCGCGCATATCAGAAGAAATACCAGTGATACCGAGCACACCACTCTTCTTGTTCAGGAAGTCAGCCATCTCCTGTGGCTTCATGTTCAACTTATCCATCAGATAAGTAACAGCAGAAGCATCGATGTCACCACAACGTGAACCCATCATCAAACCAGCCAATGGAGTCAAGCCCATTGAAGTATCCAATACCTTACCGTTCAATACAGCAGCTACAGAGCCACCGTTACCGATGTGGCAAGTGATGATCTTAGAGTTGTTCTGGTCGAGACCGAGAATCTCGCAAACACGCTTAGAAACATAGCGGTGAGATGTTCCGTGGAAACCATAACGGCGTACGTGATACTTCTCGTACAACTCGTAAGGAATTGCATAGAGATAAGCATAGTCTGGCATTGTGCTGTGGAATGCGTTGTCGAATACGCAAACCTGAGGAGTGCCAGGCATCAATGAATCTACGGCACGGATACCCTTCAGGTGACCTGCGTTGTGAACAGGAGCGAGGTCGCAAAGTTCCTCGATACCATCCTCTACGCTCTGGTCAACGATGACACTCTCCTTGAACTTGTCACCACCCTGCACTACGCGGTGACCTACAGCGTCGATTTCCTTCAAGTCCTTGATGGCGCCGATTTCTGGGTCGAGCAGGCACTTGAACACGAAGTTCACACCTTCCTTGTGGTCAGGCATGTCGTGCATAATCTGCTTCTTCTCGCCATTAGGCAATTTAACCTTGATGAAAGCGTTATCAAGACCGATACGCTCTACACCACCCTGTGCCAATACAGACTCATCGTCCATATTATATAACTTGTACTTGATAGATGAACTACCACAGTTCAGAACCAATACTTTCATAATGTTTAGTTTGTAATGTTATAAATAAAGTTAGTTGATTAAGCCTTCTTTGCATCCTGTGCCTGGCAAGCTGTGATAGCTACCATATAGTAGATGTCATCTACAGAGCAACCACGAGAAAGGTCGTTAACAGGACGAGCGATACCCTGGAGGATAGGACCGATAGCGATGGCACCACCCAGGCGCTGAACGAGCTTGTAGCCGATGTTACCTACCTCGAGGTTTGGAACTATCAATACGTTAGCCTTACCTGCAACCTCAGACTTTGGAGCCTTCTTGGCAGCTACCTCAGGAACGAGGGCAGCATCAGCCTGAAGCTCACCGTCGAGATGAAGCTCTGGGAACTTCTCCTTAGCAATAGCCACAGCATCCTTTACCTTATCGATGATATAAACGCTCTTGCCTGTCTCCTTGTTGATAGCATCCTTGGCACTACCCATTGTTGAGAAGCTCAGCATGGCAATCTGAGGATCAGCAATACCAGCTACTGACTGAGCAGTATGAGCTGTTGTATAGGCAATCTGAGCAAGCTGGTCTGCTGTAGGGTTTGGAGTTACAGCAACGTCACCCATTACCACTACGCCATCCTGACCATACTGTTTCTGGTCTGAGATGAGCAACATAGCACCACTTACGCAAGTGATACCTGGAGCACACTTGATAATCTGGAGAGCTGGACGAAGAGTATCGCCAGTTGTGCTCAATGCACCAGAAATCTGACCATCAGCACCCTCTGTCTTGATAATCATGCAACCGAGGTAGAGGTTATTCTTAGTTACGAGTTCACGAGCCTGCTCTATGGTCATGCCCTTCTTCTTGCGAAGTTCAGCGAGCTTCTCAGCATACTCCTCAGTCTTAGGGTTGTTTTGTGGATCAACGATAGTAGCCTTGTCGATGTTGTTAAGACCCCACTGTGCAGCGAGATTCTTAATGTTGGCAGGGTTACCGATGAGGATGATGTCTGCAAGATCATCAGCCAAAACTTTATCGGCTGCTTTCAATGTACGCTCCTCTTCTGCTTCAGGGAGCACGATGCGCTGCTTGTCAGCTTTAGCGCGAGCTACGATTTGCTGTAATAAATCCATTTTATTTCTTTATTTATATAATTTTGTTATCTTCGATAGTAGATTTGTCAATCTAATAAGGCGCTACGACTTGTTTTTTGCCGTTTTGCCATATCGACTTTGCAAAAGTACATATTTATTTTGAAATAACGCCCATTAATATGTGTAAAAAAAGCTAAAACGGGAGATAATCATTATCGTAAAGGTTTACGTGCTTCACTTTACAGCATTTCCTGTGTCAGGATGCTCTCCAACTCCTCCGCAGAAAGGCGAAGTTTGAACTCGCCCTTGATGGCTACGCTGATTCGTCCCGTCTCTTCAGAAACGATGACGGCGATGGCATCGCTGCTCTGCGAAATACCCAGGGCGGCACGGTGGCGCAGTCCCAATTCCTTGGGAATATCCAGGTTGTGACTCACGGGGAGGATACAGCCTGCAGCCATGATTCGCTTGTTACTTACCACCATGGCTCCATCGTGAAGAGGCGAATTCTTGAAAAAGATGTTCTCTATCAAGCGCTGGTTGATTTTGGCATCTATCTCCTCGCCAGTATCCATGATATCCTTCAAAGGCACACCTCGCTCTATCACGATGAGGGCACCCACATATTTCTTAGCCATACTCATGCAGGCAAGCACGATAGGCATGATCGTCTCCTTGTTTGCCTCCTTCTGACTTTCCTTGCTGGAGTGGAAGAAGCGCACCAGCCGGCGCATACTTTTCTGCGAACCAATCTCATAGAGGAATCGGCGGATGTCTTCCTGGAAGATGACGATAAGGGCGATGACTCCCACACTCACCAATTTATCCAGGATAGAACCCAGCAGACGCATTTCGAGTACCTGGCTTACGAAAAGCCAGATCAGTACAAAAAGCATGATACCCACGAAGATGTTCAGTGAGCGGGATTCCTTCATCAGGCGATAGACGTAGAAGAGCAGCGAGGCTACCAGGAGTACGTCTAACGCATCTTTGATTCCAAACTCTATCATACTCTGCCCTCCTTCATGGCTTCTACGATTTTCACAGCCTCAGCCGCTTCCTTCACATCGTGAACACGAAGGATGCTGGCTCCCTTCATCAGGGCAATGGTATCAAGCACCGTGGTTCCATTGAGCGATGTTGTGGCATCGCCACCCAGCAGCTTGTAAATCATGCTCTTGCGGGAGATTCCTACAAGTACCGGAAGTTCCATCACATCCAACTTCTCCATCTCATCATAAATCTGATAATTCTGAATGAGATTCTTGCCGAAACAGAAACCCGGGTCGAGGATGATATCCTTGGCACCCAGGTCACGCAACTGCTGCACCTCCTTGGCAAAGCCCTTCATCATCTTGGCGAGCGTAGGCTGTACCGACATTAATATATAAGGTACCTTCAGTTCGCCTACCACACGGAACATTTCAGGATATTCCTCCTGTCTCTGCTCCAGCGGCACATTGGCGATACCTGTGATTCCACCTTCTGATACATCGTTGATGATATCGGCTCCCCACTCCTCGATACACTTGCGTGCCAAGGTAGGGCGATAGGTATCTACGGAGACGGCTGCATCCGGTTGCTCCCTGCGAACGATGTCGAGAGCGAACTTCAGGCGTCTTCCCTCCTCCTCTTCCGATACTTCATCGGCACCGGGACGGGTGGAGAATGCGCCCACATCAATGATGCTTCCTCCTTCTTCTATAATCTGATTAGCTCTCTGAGCTATCTCCATTTCTGTCTGCTTTCTACTGCCAGAGTAGAAACTGTCGGGCGTAACGTTCAGGATGCCCATTACCTGAGGGGTACTCAAATCCATCAAGCGCCCCTTGATATTAATCGTATATTCCATCGGGTTATAAATCTTTAAGCCATTTCTCGCCAGGCTTAGTATAACTCCAAGCTATAAGAGCAATAACAACAACAGAAGTTATCATAAAAAATAATGCCAAATAGCTCATAACACTACAATTCTTTAAGCCACTTTTTCCCTGGCTTTGTGTAAGTCCAGGCAAGAAAGCTTCCACCTATGATTGTTCCAACCACAAAGAAAAACAATAGTCCATTGTAAACTTCCATAACTTAATATCTTAAAATTCGATTAGCAATGCCCGCAAAAATGAAGGTCATTACGATACCAAATATAATTACTACATAATTTTTAACTCCAAACTCTCCTTGCAGAATTGGAGCAATACCACCAACCCCAGTTCCAGTAAACGTCAACTGAGATAAATTAAAGAAATAGCCTGCCAGCTTTTCCTTCCTCACTTTCGTTTTATCTTTTTCATCTCTACTACCCATAAAAAGCCTCGCTTTCCTAAGATATATCGAATATTTCTGCAAAAATAGAAAGAATATTCGAGATTACCATCATTTTTTGGGAAAATTGTTTGTTATGTCCACAATTTAGATTACTTTTGCACTCAAAACAACAGTTATAGACTATGGATATTTCAGAACTCTATCAGATTTACCAAGCGCACCCAGTGATTACCACTGACAGCCGCGACTGCCCAGAGGGCAGCATCTTCCTGGCTTTGAAGGGCGCATCGTTTGATGGCAACAAGTTTGCCGACATGGCTTTGGAGAAAGGCTGTGCCTATGTGATTGTTGATGAAAAAGAGTATGCCAAGGAGGGCGACGAGCGCTACATCCTCGTAGAGGATTGCCTCACCACCTTCAAGGAACTCGCCCGTGAGCATCGCCGACACTTCGAGATTCCTGTGGTAGGAATCACCGGAACCAACGGCAAGACCACCACCAAGGAACTCGTCTCTGCCGTTCTCGGCGAGAAGTTCAACGTGATGTTCACCCAGGGTAACTTCAATAATGATGTGGGCGTACCAAAGACCCTCTTCCGTCTCTCACCAGAGAATGAGATTGCCGTTGTAGAAATGGGTGCTTCCCATCCAGGCGATATCCGGAAACTCGTGGAATACGTGGAGCCAACCTGCGGTATGATTACCAACGTAGGTCGTGCCCACCTACAGGGATTCGGAAGCTTCGAAGGCGTGAAGAAGACCAAGGGAGAACTCTATGATTACCTCGCAGCCAACGATGCCCTCGTCTTCATCAACGCCGACAACGAGCATCTGATGCAGATGGCTGAGCAGCGCAACATCAACCGCCTCATCACCTACGGCAAGGATGAAAACTGCGATGTATGGGGAGAAGTCATCTCCTGCGCTCCATTCCTGAAGTTCCGCTGGCGCACAGAAAGTTTCGACTGGCATGAGGTTCAAACCCATCTCATCGGCTCTTACAACATCGACAACATGCTTGCCGCCATCACCATCGGTCTTCATTTCGATGTGAAGCCTCAGCAGATAGATCACGCCCTGGAGAATTACATTCCAAGCAACAATCGTTCACAGTTGGAAGAGACGGCGCACAACAAGCTGGTGGTAGATGCCTACAATGCCAACCCATCGAGCATGGCAGCCGCCATCGAGAACTTCCGCGTAATGGATGTACCTCATAAGATGGCGATTCTCGGACAAATGGGCGAGCTCGGCGAAGTGAGCCACGAGGAGCACCAGAAGGTAGTAGATCAGTTGCAGGCAGCCGGTCTGGAGAATGTATGGTTGGTAGGCGATGAGTTCAAGGATATTCCATGCAGCTACCGCAAGTTCCAGAATGTAGAGGAAGTGAAGGAAGCGCTCAAGGCGAACCAGCCTCACGACCATTATATCCTCATCAAGGGCAGTAACAGCGTGAAGCTCTTCCAGCTTCCTGAGCTGTTGTAAGAAGAACTTTCAGAATGAGTAAAACTATAAAAGCAAAAAGCCTTGCGGGATTCCGTAAGGCTTTTTGCTTTATGATATGGATTCTGCAAATAGAATCCTGAATTTTACTTCTTGCACATTTCCAGGAAATACTTATGAATCTCCAGGCTTTCGTTCAATTCCGGATGAAAGGCTGTAACCAGCTGGTTACCCTGGCGGGCAGCCACAATCTTACCATCTACTTCCGCCAAGACCTCGGCATCTCCCCACACCTCTTTAATATAAGGGGCACGGATGAAAGTCATTGGGATATTTCCCTCGATGCCCTTCATCGGAGCCTCGATGTAGAAACTACCCAACTGGCGACCGTAGGCATTTCTCAAAGCCGTGATGTCCATCGAAGCAATGCGCTGACTAGGCTCACCCTCAATCTTCTTGGCAAGAAGAATCAAGCCGGCACAGGTTCCATAAACTGGCAAACCGGCAGCAATCGCCTCCTTCACAGGCTCCATCAATCCCAGTTCATTCAAGAGTTTCGCCTGAGTGGTACTCTCACCACCCGGAATAATCAAGCCATCCTTAGGCTGATCCCAATCCTTCAACTGGCGAACCTCAAAACTATCCACGCCCAACTGAGCCAACTTCTGTCTGTGCTCAGCAAAAGCGCCTTGTAAAGCTAATACTGCTATTCTCATTACTTACCTCTTTCTGCCATCAACAAGGCAATCTCCTGCTCGTTGATACCAACCATAGCCTCACCGAGGTCCTCGCTCAACTCAGCCAACATCTTAGGGTCGTTGTAGTTGGTAACAGCCTTCACGATAGCCTGGGCACGCTTAGCAGGATTACCGCTCTTGAAGATACCTGAACCTACGAATACACCCTCGGCACCGAGCTGCATCATCAGGGCAGCATCAGCAGGAGTAGCCACACCACCGGCAGCGAAGTTAACAACTGGCAACTTGCCGTTCTCGTGAACATACTTCACCAGGTCGTAAGGAGCCTGCAACTGCTTGGCAGCCTCATAAAGCTCATCCTCGCTCATAGAAACCAGGCGGCGGATTTCGCTCTGCATCATACGCATGTGGGTAACAGCCTGAACCACATCACCTGTTCCTGGCTCACCCTTGGTACGGATCATGGTAGCACCCTCAGCGATACGGCGGAGTGCCTCGCCCAGGTTCTTGGCACCACAAACGAATGGTACGTCAAACTGAGTCTTATCGATGTGATAAACGTTATCTGCTGGAGAGAGCACCTCGCTCTCGTCGATATAGTCGATTTCGATAGCCTGAAGAATCTGAGCCTCAGCGAAGTGACCGATACGGCACTTAGCCATTACAGGGATAGAAACAGCCTCCTGAATACCCTTAATCATCTTAGGGTCGCTCATACGAGAAACACCACCTGCTGCACGGATATCAGCTGGAATACGTTCCAGCGCCATTACTGCGCATGCACCTGCTGCCTCTGCGATTCTTGCCTGTTCAGGAGTTGTTACGTCCATAATCACACCACCCTTGAGCATCTGAGCCAAGTTGCGGTTCAATTCTTGTCTATTTTCTGCCATAATTCTTTTAATTTTATCTATTTATGGGTGCAAAGAAAACACTTTTCGCTGAAACAGCAGAAAAAAGTTCCAAATTCTACAAACATTGAGTCATTTTGTATAAAGGATGATTCGCAAAAGTATAAGCCATATTCCGAAATATACAAAGCTCTACACAAAAAGATTTGTTAAACAACAATAATTTAAGGGAGTTTATCTCCTAAGCATCTTTATTTTTCGTATCTTTGCGAAAAGTTTCGTTACGAAAAAATTCGATTATGGAAAATCCGTTTAAATTTGGCTCATTGGTTGATGCCCCATACTTTACAGACAGAGTGAAAGAACTGGACTACATCGTACAGTTTCTCAAGAGCGAGAACCACCTTGTTCTTATGTCACCACGACGTTTTGGCAAATCAAGTCTCGTAAAAAAGGCTGTTATCCAAACCCAGCGACCATACCTATGGCTCAATATGCAAGCCGTGCTCAGCAAAGAAGATTTTGCGGCAAAGCTTCTGAAGGAACTGCTCAATCAATTCAAACTGGAAAAGATGAAGCACTATCTTCGTAACTTCCGCATCATTCCTTCTATCAACATGAACCCGATGACAGACGAGCTATCGGTTTCATTCCAACCATCAATCGACAATGGAACAACTGCAATAGAAGATGTTTTAAATACAATTCAGAAGGTTTCTACACCTCAAAACAAACTGATTGTTGTCTTTGACGAGTTTCAAAGCATCCTGGAAATCGATAAAAACATGGATAAGCAGCTCCGTTCCATCATGCAGGAACAGACAGGCATCAATTACATCTTTCTGGGTAGCCAGGAATCGATGATGACAGATATCTTTGAACGTGTGAAGTCTCCGTTCTATCATTTTGGAATGCTGATGAGACTCAACAAGATTCCATACGAAGATTTCAAATCATATATTGCAGACAGATTGAAAGATGTATCAGAGCAGCCTACTCAAATTGCAGACGAGATACTGGCCTTTACAAGTTGCCATCCATACTACACGCAACAGCTTTCATTCGCAGTTTGGAATAACCTGGTAGCTGGCAAAAACGAGGATGTACTCCAACTCGCCGTAGAAGATATCATAACGACCCATGATTTAGACTACGAACGTTTATGGCTGAATTTCAACAAGACAGACAAGTATGTTATGGTCAGCATCTGCGAGGGCAACAATCCGGCACAAGACAGGAACCAACCTACCAGCACGATGACCAGTGCCCTATTGCGTTTAAGCAAGAAAGGCTACATCATCCGAAGTGACAGATATGAAATAGAAGACCCATTCTTCAGGAAATGGATACTCAAGAATATGATTGAGTAAGATTATATATTGAGAAATCGCCAACGAAGTCTTTCTACAGCTTCACTGGCGATTTTGCAAGAGAGATTTATCTATGTGTTAACAAAACAAACTCGCTCCAAATTGGACTTTGATTGGATATCAAGAAGTTTCAACTCTATATTATCTGATTCTTTTTATTCCATATCAAACGCATTTTAGTTTCCCAATTCCAACTGATTCTTCACAAGATTATAATATGCCCCTCGCTTAGCGGTCAATGACTCATGGTTGCCAACCTCAACCACCTTTCCCTGGTCAAGGACTACGATTTGATCGGCATTCTTCACCGTGCTCAGGCGATGAGCAACAATCACAACCGTCTTGCCTTGATAGAACTTATCCAAATTCTCCACGATATTACGCTCATTGTTAGCATCGAGCGAGTTGGTCGCCTCGTCCAGGAAGATATAGTCAGGATTCTTATAAACAGCTCTCGCTATCAGGATGCGCTGCTTCTGTCCTTGGCTCAGTCCCACACCATCACGCCCTATCTTGGTGTTGAACTTCAGCGGCAAGGCCATCACATAATCCTTGATGCAAGCTATCTCGGCAGCTCTCATCAAACGGTCTTCATCTATTTCTGCATCATCCACGGCTATGTTGCGCCCGATGCTTTCCGAGAAGATGACGCCCTCCTGCATCACCACGCCACACAGTCGGCGCCACCATTTCCTGTTGAGCTGATTGATGTCGGTATCGCCGATGGTGATTTTTCCTTCCAGCACCGAGTAGTAACCCAGCATCAATCGGATGAGCGTGGTCTTTCCGCTGCCCGATGCTCCCACTATCGCTGTCACCTTGCCTTGAGGAATAAGAATATCCACCCCGTCTATCGTCTTTCGGAGGGCATGAGGATCATACTTGAACATGATGTTGCTGATATGGATACCATCCTCAGGATGCTCAAGACCAGTCAGCAAGCCCTCCTTTCCGTTCTCATCATCCATCTGATGAATCTCATTGATTCGTTCCAGACTGATTTTCACATCCTGAACGGAATAGAAGAAGTTCATGAGTTGCTCCACCGGCGAGTTGAGCTGTCCGATGATATATTGCACGGCGAGCATCATACCCAAGGTCATGTGCCCTTGGATTACCGCCGTAGCGGCAACCACCGTCACTACGATATTCTTCACCTCATTGATAAAAATACTGCCAGCCTCCTGGGTCTGCTGTAGTTTTAGAGATTTCTGCTGCACTCTGAAAAGATTCACTTGTGTCTCCTCCCACTCCTTTCGCTTGCGCTGCTCGCAATCCTGCAACTTGATTTCCTGCATAGAAGTGATGAACTCGTATGTCCTGTTGTTATTGATGGCCTGCTGCTCGAAGAGTTCATAATCGAGCACCTTTCTTCGACGCAGGAAGAGAGCCATCCATCCTCCGTATAGGATGCTGCCCAATAAGAAGATGGCAAACACCACCTTATTATATATAAAGAGCACTACCGAGAACACCACGAAGGTAAGCATGGCAAAGGTAATGTTGAGCGTCTGCTGGGTGAGAAAGTTGTTCACACGGCTATGATCGTTCATTCTTTGCATCAAGTCGCCCATCAGTTTGGTGTCGAAGAACGACATCGGCAGTTTCAGAAGTTTGATGAAGAAGTCGCTCACCAGGGAGATGTTGATACGCATGGAGATACGGAGCAGGAACCATCGGCGGGCGAAGTCTATTGCTGTTCGGCTGACCGTGAGCATCAGCTGACCTAGAAGAATGAGCCAGATGAATCCTATGTCCTGGTTCTTGATACCGACATCCACGATGGATTGGGTAAGGAACGGCAACACCAGCTGCAGGGCACTGCCCGCAAGCAGTCCCAAGATTATCCAGGAGAATGCCTTGCGGTATTTCTTGAAATATCTGAAAAGGAACTTGAAGGAACGTTTCTCCTTCTGATTTTTCTCACCTTCCATCTGATAGGTGAAGAAGGCAGGAGTAGTCTCGAAGAACATGGCGATGCCCTTGTCCTCGTCATTAGAGCGAGTGCTTATCCAATGCCGTCTGAATTCTTCAAGATTATAAGTTGTCTTTCCCTTGCCAGGGTCTGCAATATAGAATTTCTTTCCATTCTTCACCTTATATAGTACCACAAAATGGTTCTGGTTCCAATGAAGGATGCAGGGGAGCGGAGTCTCACTCAGTTCCTCTATTGTAGCCCTAGCCGAAACCGTCTGGAATCCCAATATTCTTGCAGCCTCGTTGATACCCAGCATGGAGACACCTTCCGTTGTGGCAAAGCAAATCTTCGACAGAGAGTCCAAAGAGTACTCCCTGCCGAAATATCTACATATCATCTGCAAGCAGGTGATACCGCATTGCATGCTGTCATGCTGATGTTCTACTTTTATTTTTCTGTTCATAATCTGTTCTGGATTTCCTTATCACCATAATTCTGGGTTTTGTCCCTCTTTGAGACTCCCAAGGTATAAGCCAGAGAAAGCTTGACAGTCAACGGAGAGTACTTATTACAGAATTTCATTATCATTCCATTAGAATAGGACTCACCTTTCAATTTTGGTTCAAGGAGGTTGCTGACAGATAGGTTGGCGGTTAGGTTTCTGTTTAGGAAAGTTCCCTGTACATAACAACCGAGATTACCATAAGCCTCTATTTTTGTATCACAATTCTTCTCTGCTGAAGAATATCTGGCACTCAAGCCGCTGGTCCAGATTCTCTTGGAATCCAACACAAAATTCAGATTCATCATTAATGTTGCTTGAGCATATTCTGAATGCGCCTTTGTGTATATTGTTGTAGCTTTAGAATCCACATAAGAACCAAAAGCCATAAAAGTAGCATTAAGCCATTTCTGGCGATTGTAGAAATACATGAAGTTCAAGCCCAGATTCTTGTTTTTTCTAGCATTCTCCCATTTGGTTTCTGTCAGTCTGGAGTCTTCGTCCATACTGATCACCTGAGAAATCATATTATTGCTGACAGAATAATACATTCCTACTACCAAATTACCCATAAATGTATAATCCAAGCCTACACGATTGGTCGTCACAGGCTTTAAGTATGGGTTGCCCGAAGTATAGTCCTTTGTATCTGAATAGATTACAAAAGGACTAATATACTGCAAGTTCGGACGTTCGATACTACCAGTATAAGTCAGACGTAACGTATTATTGGCATTGATGTCATATGTAAGGAACATATTAGGAAACCAATTTTCATATTTTCTATCTATACCCCCAGCTTCTGCATCCAGAATAGTCTTCATGCTGGTTTTCTCATACCTGCCACCTATTTTAACAGAAACTTTCTTTCCCAGTTTACGCATAGCCTGCACATAGAAAGCATAAATATTCTCCTTATAAGTACTGCTGTTCGCATAATCTGTTATGACAGGAGTATAATAAGCTTTCGTCGGGGTCTTGCTGGTCGTCCACTTTCCACCAAAGGTAAAATCCGTTTTCTGCAACGTAAGATTAAAGTCTGCCATACCGCTGAATCCTTTCAAATGATTGGAGTTGTCATTTTGAAAGTCAATATAGGAATGATTCTTGCTTTCTACGTTGAGCCACGAATGATAAAGACTGTTCTGCTGATTATCATAGTCGAAATAGCTGCCCGAGATTTCTGCTCCAGCGTTCTTCGCCTGATAAGAAAAATAAAATGTAGCATCTCTCTTCGTCAAAGGCATATCACGGTCAAGAGTGCTGGTTATCACAGAATCCTGACCACTATTCAATTCTTTCGTCAAGATTTCACTACTGCTGTTTCTCTTCATCCGGCTCTTATACCAGGACAGGTTACCGCCAAAGTTGATCTGCTTGCTCAAACTATAATCTGCACTTGCATAAAGATTGTAATCCTGAGGATGATTAACCTGCTCCAGGTCACTTATACGGGAAAAGGACTTATAACCTTGTGAATTATGCTCATACCATCGGTCCTTGCCTTTCTGATAGCTACCCATGGCATAAACACCCAGCTTGCCTTTCTCTATGCTCATACTGAAATTGGTGCTGTTAGTCAGATACGTACTAGCATGAGAAAGTTCATCAGCCAGCCTCAGACCAAGACTTCCCTGGCCTCTTTTGGTTATAATATGTATAATGCCATAATTCCCCTCTGCCTCGTATTTTGCCGGTGGATTCTGAATAATCTCCACCTTGTCAACATAATTCAGATCCAAAGACTTGAGATAAGCTAAAGCCTGTGAAGCGTCCATTTTCAGGATATGATTGTTCACCATAACCTGAATGCCAGACTTTCCCCAGATAGAGGGAACACCATCAACTACAATAACACCAGGAGCCTTAGACAGCAGGTCAATCATATCAAAAGAATAATCCTTCAGACCATTCACGTCTATTTGGTAACGGTCAACCAAGGATTTTACAATTCTTCTTCTTGCAGTAACAGTCACACCGGATAAGTTATAGGCATCTTCCTTCATTACAAACGTTGTAACCGGTTGTTTAGTAGAAAGCCTCACATACAAATCCTGATAACCGACACTAGATATTTTCAAAAGGCTATTCAAAGAATCCGGCAATAGGATATCAAACGTACCATCTTCTTTTGCAACACATCCCTCTACGAAAGAACTATCCGGCATAGACAGCAATTGTACATTTGCATAACTGACAGGACAGTTTTTACCATCAACTATCTTGCCAACCATACTTTTCTGCGCAAAACCATTCATGGCAAATACCAGAAAAGAAAACATTAATAAAATTTTACGTACGACCATACTCTTATTATTTAGAAATAACTATTAATCGCTTTTTCTGCTCTAGGAGCATAACAACAACGTGGGTCTGGATAATCCCAATGTTCATCTCCATAGACCTTCAAAATGTTAGCATAGCACTTATTCTGAACAGAGTCACATTTTTCCTGTAAAGAACATCTCTTACAGCTACTGTCTTCTGAATAGCTGTCAGCTCGATGATGAGCCAAGGCCAATGCTTTGGGCGAATTCCAAATCTCAGAAATATCCTGTTTAACAATATTACCTAGCAAGAAACGTGGATTCCAATATAGTTGCTCACAAATAGTTACATCACCATTTGGCAGAATTACCATGTGTGAGTAATTAGCCGAGCATCGTGCTCCAACAAATGAAGAAGCGCCCTCTTTTGCTTGAAAGAAATTCTGGTTTTGCCCCTTGCTCCACAATATATTCATATCCGATGTTTTCTTTTTGTTCTCTATCCATTCTTCAATAACAGAAAAACGTTCTTTTGGCAATTTCATTTCGTCAAACTCGCTCTTACTATAGAGAGATTTAAAACCTACACGGATTTCCCATCTACTAAGATTCTTTAGTTTTGATACAAAAGCAAACAATTTCTCTAGTTCTTCAATAGTTCCATTATACTTTGTCAAGACAGTTGCTATTTGAAAATTACATTCACCTCTATATTTATCTATACAAAGTAGCGACTCTTGCATTCGTTTTGCATAATTATTTATGTTGCCAACCATATTATCTAACGTTTGTTGACACACAGAATCTAACGAAACTTGAAGCGCTATCGGATACTTTCCAAAGTCCAATATGTCTTTTTCCCTCATCGGTACTTTAGTAGAAATCAAGCTAGGCATATAACATTTGTCCTTCATTTTCTCCAGCACATCACGCCAGTGTGGATACAAGAAAAATTCGCCTCCCAACACCCCTAAGGAACTTACTCCATACCTATCTGCTTCTTCTAAAACTTTCTCAAAGTATTCTAAAGGCATCTGACCACAGGAAGTTTGTTTGTCAGCATAACAATAAATACAATTGGTAAAGCAATGATTATTAAACATAACCATTAGAGAAAAAGGGGCGGTATTAGGTCTTGCCTCATCCATTTGGAGTTTGTCATATTTAAAATCAACAGGTGTATATCGATGAGAATGCATACTTGTAGGAGAAACTTCAACTATGACATTCTTTGGGAAATTACAGACTGCCCCATTATATTCAGAATGCATTTCTTCTGAATTACAAATAAATTCGCTAACTAAATTCAGGGCAACTTCATAAGTTATCTCCAAAAAATCTCGAACCTTCAAGACTCCTTTCTTCAAAGACAAAGGCTCAGAAAAGAACGATAAAAGCATCGCATATACAGGGTGTATAATACTTCTCCATTCCAAGTTGATATCTTCTGTTTTTTCGCAGAAGCTTCTTGACAACAGATATACTCTATTACCTTCTTTTCTAAAATAATATGCAGGATTTAAAATATATAACTTTTCCTCATTCATACTTATCTAATATAAAATCATAACTTGTCACCTTTTTTTTAAAAAAAGATGACAAGTAGTAAAAACACTTAAGCTGCTCTTGATGAGCACGCCGCTGTTGTGCAAATAGCTTTTGAAATTGTTTCCATTGCAGAACTACAAACTCTACTTTGACATCCAACACCAGGAGCAAGTTTTCCACCTTTCAATTCTGTTAATTGAGTAACATCCAATAACTCATTTTGTAAATCTGAGAATTTCATAAGACCGTAATTTTAAAGATTCATATTTTTATCTATCTTGGAAGACTATCGTGCTTCTTAGAAGGTACGCCTTTGAACTGTGAGGTCTGCAAATAATATCGTCGACTTTATTATTTTTCTTACTTTAATGACTATCCCCAAATGGTATCATCACCATCAGGTTCTTCGTCATCAGCGATGTAAATCCATGAACCATCAGGACATTGCCACCAATAGCCTCCTCCAACCATCTGGCTCAATTCATAATCCGATAATATACTCATACTATTTACCAATTAATTTGATTAAACTTTCTGGCTGCAAAATTAGCTCATTTTGCTCAAACCACCAAACTTTTTACATCATTTCTCACATAATATTTACACCCTAAAATATTATGTAAAAATGATGTTAGAAAGTACGCTACTTTGAAAAAATATTTGTATTTTTGCACTTTTGAAGGAAAATAAGTAAAAATACAAAGCATGAAAAAGTATTATTGTATAACGATTTTAGCACTTTTAGTTATTACTTTGTTACAAGGATATAATGTGTCTTTACAATACAAGGAATATATCTATAACGAAATAGATAAGATCAATTCTGCACTAAAGGTTTCTGTTGATGAAGAATATGCTATCCGAGCACATCAAAGTTGCAATCCACATAAAGATGGGAAACAACGAGCTTATTACAAACAAATGTCAGAAGAAGACTTTCTCAAGGCAAAGCCCAAAAAAGAAGACGTCATTCGCTTTGACGAAATAAACATTCAAGACCTTAGAGATAGAGGTATTGCAGAGACAGAAGCTGAAGCTATGGGATTATTGACTAAAGATAGACTTACTGCCAAGGGGAATCCCATTCATTTAGCCAAACTCTCCCGAATATTCAAGAAAAATCTAAATGAGGGCTTTACCTATACCTTATTCATATTAGATGAGAACAAAAAGACCATTAAGAGTTATGGGCAAACAAAGGACATAGAGAGTTGGCAGACTAGTAAGCCTATCACCATCGGACTCAAACCTATCCGTTTCGTACAAGCAAAGGTAGATGTGACTCCATCTTCCTTCATCATCAATACTATAGAGGCTCTCATCTCTACTATATTGTTGGCTCTCATCATCATCTTCTGCGTTGGATACCAGACGACTGCCATCAGATACAAGGAAGACCTGTTGAGAAATCGTGAGGTAAGCCTTCATGGAACTGTACACGACTTGAAAGCTCCTTTGGCAAGCATCTTGCTAAAGTTGGGATTCATCAAAGACGGCATCAAGGATGCTGACTTGCAGGAGATGATTACTTCTTCTGAAAGACAAATCAAGAATCTTGCCAATACCATCAAGACAATACTTATCACCTCTAAGGCCAGTGAAAGCAAGTTGGTTATCAACAAAGAGCAAGTTGACATCATCGAACTGACGCAACAAGCACAAGAACAAATAGATATCAACTATGCCAGCAAGCCACATGCCATCGGCATCCACGACCATCGTGAAGAGAATGCACTGGTGTATGCAGATAAGTACCTGATAGAAAATGTGATGCACAATCTGATGGAGAATGCCGTTAAATACTCAGACAAGGAGGCAAATGTTGAAGTCAACATCAAACAGGATGAACATTTCACCATCATCAGCGTGTCTGACCACGGCGTAGGCATCGACAAGAAATATCAGAAGAAGATATTCGAGCAGTTCTATCGCATACCAGCCACACACCATAAGAGCGGATATGGCATAGGCCTTGCTATGGTAAAATATGCCGTTAAGGCACATGGCGGAACCATCAAGGTGGTGAGCGAACTCGGCAAGGGCAGCACCTTTACGTTCACATTGCCGCTCAACTAAAAGCAACAACCGTAATTAAAGGAACATTATAAAATAAGAAATATGGAAAAGATAAAAGTACTATTGGTCGATGATGACCTAGATTTCGGCAATACAGCAGTCTTGCTACTTAAAAAAGCAGGCTATGAGGTCTATTTTCAAAACACGCTGTTTGGAGTAGAAAACCTTATCATGAAGTTGTCTCCCAACCTCATCATCCTCGATGTGATGATAGGAGAAGAGAACAGTCTGGAAAGAATCAACGACATCCGTCTTGCCGCAGAAGACATCCCTATCATGTGTGTATCTTCGTTACATGATCCAGAACTCAAAACCGAAGCCGCCAATAATGGCGCGATGATTTACATCGAGAAGCCTTTCGACAGCCGTGAGTTCCTGGGATGGGTAAACCGCTATGCCAAGCGCAAAGACTTCAGCAATTCCCGTATGATAAACATGGGAGCCTACACCGTAAATACAGATAGCCATGTGCTCATCTTCCGTGGCTGCAGCGAGAAGACACTGGGCAATACCGAGTTTGCTACACTCAAGCTATTATGGATCAATAAGGGCGAAGTCGTGCCACGCCAAGACCTCAAGGATACAGTTTGGAGAGGTGTAAAGTGTAGCGAAGAAAGTCTGAATAATGTGATGTACAACTTGCGACGATATTTCGCCAAGGATGCCTCCATTCACCTGGATACCCTTCGTGGCGAAGGATTCAAGATGTGGATGGATGAGTAGTTTAATAACGACTCAATCCCATAAGGGAAAATAAGAATACCATTAAGAGAAAATGGAAATATCCTTAAGGGAAAATAAGAATACCATTAAAGGAAAATAGGAATATCCTTAATGGTAAATGCTGATACTATTAAAGAAAATCTCCGTTCAATAGTTTTGAACGTACATTCAAAATCATTGAACGCACATTCAAAACTATTGAACGGAGATTCAAAATCATTGAATATAAAAAATCGTTAGGGCTTATCCTCTTTTTCTATAAGCCTATAACCTTTTTTCTATAATTCTATAAGATATCTCCCATAAGCCTATAACCTTTTTCCTATGAGAGCGAAAGCATCTTTTCTATAGGCTTCACGGCATCCTTGGCTATTTCTGGAGCCACTTCTACAGTAGGCCAGCCGAACTTCAGGCTATTGTAGATCTTCTTCAATGAGTTCATCTTCATATACTCGCACTCATTGCAGCTGCAACCTACTCCACCCTCACTTACCTCTGGTGGTACAGGATAGAAGATGACGTCAGGACAGTTGCGCTCCAACTCATGCAGGATACCTGCCTCTGTGGCGATAATGTATTCCTTGATTTCAGGATGCTCCTGGGCATAATGCAGCATCGTGGCGGTAGAACCCTTCACATCGGCTACGGCAAGCACCGGTGCCTTGCACTCCAGATGAGCCATCACAACTGCCTCAGGATGCTCCTGCTTCAACTTGATGATAGCCTCTACCGAGAATTTCTCGTGTACATGGCAGCCACCGTTCCAGAGCAGCATGTTTCTGCCTGTTACGCTGTTGATATAGTTGCCGAGGTTGTAATCAGGACCAAAGATAATCTTCGCATCCTGTGGGAAACTGTCGATAACCTTCTTGGCATTGCCACTGGTCACCACGCAATCGGTCAAAGCCTTCACGGCAGCGGTGGTATTCACATAGCTTACCACCTGGTAGCCTGGGTGCTCTTCCTTATACTTCTTCAGATCCTCAGCCTTGCAGCTGTCGGCAAGCGAGCAGCCGGCATTCAGGTCAGGGCAGAGCACAATCTTGTCTGGACTCAAGAGCTTGCAGGTTTCAGCCATGAAGTGCACGCCGCACATCACCATCACCTTAGCTTCTGTTTCAGCAGCCTTACGAGCCAAAGCCAGAGAATCACCCACAAAGTCGGCAATATCCTGAATCTCGCCTACAGTGTAGTAGTGCGCCAGGATAATCGCATCTTTCTCCTTGCAAAGCTTTCTGATTTCAGCTTTCAAGTCTAAGGTTTCGTCGATCGGTTCATCCACGTAACCTTTCTCAATCCATTCTTTTTTCACCATAACATTAATATTATATTTTTTATTTCTTATTTTTAAAAAGAGATTATAAGGATGATGATATGTCGTGGATAAGTGGATAAAAAACACCTTCTAAATTTGCTTTTTTCATTATCCATATCTTATGCAGAGTTATCCGTATTCGACTTGGAAATCTTTTTCTTGGCCTTTAAAGGATTAGCTCTTTTATCAACATTTCCCCAATTCGGTGCAAAGTTAATAAGTTTATATCTTTTTTCCGTCAAAAACTGCGAAAAAGTTTCTAAAAACTTATTAATAACCCTGTGGATATCCCTATTCCTCGGGGTTCGGGATGGGAGCGGTGGATATCCACAAAGTTATTAAATAGTTATTCCTGTGGTTTTCCTTATACTTTTCCACGGGTTTGTGGATAATGAAAAAAGCAGGTTTTCCCTTGACTTTTGCGTCATCGGAAAATCTGCTTCTTCTATCTCTTTATCCATCTCTTCTTCTTTTATGAAGGAAAAGATTCTCTTTATTTTCTGTTCAGAACGTTCTCTACCTTTTCCACAATCAGCTCCGGCGAGATGTTCTTCATGCAGGCAAAGTCGCCACGCATGCACGGCTTGTTGCCATAGATGCTGCATGGGCGGCAAGGCATATCGAGCTGTACGGCATTGTCGGGACTCTGATGCCAGCCCATAAAACCGGCGTATGGATGGGTGGCTCCCCAGATGCTTACCACTGGGGTATTGACCAAAGATGCCAGATGCATGTTGCCGCTGTCCATACTGATCATCAGGCGGAGATGACTCATCAGGATGAGTTCGTCGGAAATGCCGTGGAGCTTGCCTGATGCATTCACTACCTGTGGGTATTTCTCTTCCCAGGCATCCATCACCGGAGTTTCGGTCTGTCCGCCTCCGAAAAGGAAGATGCGACAGTGAGGATGATTGTGAATCAGGCGCTCTACTACCTTCTCCATCTGCTGTACCGGATAGATCTTGCCCTCGTGGGCAGCGAATGGAGCCAGACCTATCCAAGGTTCCGCTGGGTTATGAGCATCCTTGTTGATAACTGTGGATTTATCCTTGCTGTTATCAACAGTAACCTGGAAAACTTGTTCTGGAAGCAGGCTCAGGTCTCCTCCTTCTTCCGGGAAGAGAGAAGTGAAATCCATCTGTACAGGATACCCCAACTTGGCAAAGACATCGGCGTAATTCTGGAAGGAAGAAGGCTGTTTCTCCATCACCTTGCCGGAGGAAGCCACCAGCTTGCGCTTTCCCTTGCGATGCTTGTCGATATGTGCCACCTTGAAGTTGGAGAGGTTGAAGCGCATGCGCAGATAGCTGGAGCGCAAAACGCTGTGAAGGTCGGCTATCGCGGTAAACTGTTTGGCGATGAGTCGGCGATAGAGTGCATTGAGACCTTTTACACCCTTATATTCCCCCTTGAGGTCAGCCTCCATGAAACCGACATTAGGGGCAAGATTCTCGAAGAACGGGCGAGCAAAGGAACGGCTTAACACGGTGATTCTTACGTGAGGATACTGTTTTGCCAATGAATAAATCACAGGTACAGTCATGGCAACGTCACCCATGGCCGAAAATCTAATAACGAGAATATGCTCTGTCTTCATCTTTTTTAGTCTCTTTATATATATAATAAGGTGTAAAGCAGAGCGGGCTTCGCTTTTTATGGTAAAAAACAAAGCCTACTCTGCTCCTATTCTGATTGATGCGGGTTTACTTCTTGTAGAGTACAGGGTTGGTAGAAGGATCGTTGTACATCTTCATCTGTCGATAAACCTTCATGTACTTTCTTCCAGCTTCGATGTCCTCCAGGAGCTGGTCGATGGCAGTAGAAAGATCCACCTGCTGTTCGAGGAGTACGTTGAGCTTAGCCTGGCACTTAGCCTTGTGCTCTTCAGAAGCCTCCGGGCGCTCCACCTGCTCCTTCATGTGATAGATCTTGAGGGCAAGGATGCTGAGACGGTCAACAGCCCATGCAGGACTTTCGGTATTGATGCGTGCATCATCCAGCACCTTTATATCCTTGTAAACCTCGCGGAAGTAAGAATCAATCTGCTCCACGAGATCAGTACGGTCCTGGTTGCTCTTATCGATTCTGCGCTTCAAGACGAGCGCCTCTGCAGGGTCGATCTGAGGGTCGCGGATGATATCCTCGAAATGCCACTGAACGGTATCGATCCAGCATTTGAGGTAGAGACGGTTCTCGATGGTACCTTCCTCGAATGGATTATTGATAGGAGTATCAATGTTGTCTTTGATGTGATAATCGGCTATCGCCTGATTAAAAATCTTGTTAGCGTTTTCTGTAAATGTCATACGGTTTGAACTATTTGATTTAATACCGTACAAAAGTAACAAAATAATCTCAAAGAGCCAACAAAAAAGCGAAAAAAGGCGAAAAAGATGCACAATTAGGGGGTATTTGTGCACCGAAAAGCACTTTTTTTGCTAAAATATTTGTTTATATCAAAAAAAAAGTGTTCCTTTGCACCCAGATTTTTAATTAGAAATTAAATTATAAACATTTTAAAGGTTACAATTATGTCAGAAATTGAAAGCAAAGTAAAGGCAATTATCGTAGATAAGCTCGGTGTTGATGAGGCAGAAGTTAAGCCAGAGGCAAGCTTCACAAATGATCTCGGTGCAGATTCTTTGGATACTGTAGAGTTGATCATGGAGTTCGAGAAGGAGTTCTCTATCTCTATCCCAGACGATAAGGCTGAGAAGATTGCTACTGTAGGTGACGCTATCGCTTACATCGAGGAGAACGCTAAGTAAATTAGCAACTAAAATTTTATAAATGGAATTAAAGAGAGTTGTAGTAACAGGTCTTGGTGCTGTGACTCCAGTTGGTAATTCTCCTGAGGAAACTTGGGAGAACCTCCTTGCTGGAAAGAGCGGTGCTGCCCCTATTACTCATTTCGATACAACTAATTTCAAGACAAAGTTCGCTTGCGAAGTAAAGGACCTGAACATCAATGAATGGATTGACCGTAAGGAGGCTCGCAAGCTCGACCGTTATACCCAGTTGGCTATGATTGCCGCTATGCAGGGTGTAAAGGATGCAAACATTGATCTTGAAACAGAAGATTTGAACAACGTTGGTGTTGTATTCGGTGTAGGTATCGGTGGTATCAAGACTTTCGAGGATGAAGTATCGTATTTCGCTACTCATGAGGAGAACGGTCCTAAGTTCAACCCATTCTTCATCCCTAAGATGATTGCAGATATCGCATCTGGTCAGATTTCAATCCACTTCGGATTCCACGGACCAAACTATACCACAACATCTGCATGTGCTTCTTCAAGCAACGCATTGGCAGATGCCTTCAACCTGATTCGTCTGGGCAAGGCAAACATCATTGTCAGTGGTGGTGCTGAGGCTGCTATCTGCGCTTGCGGCGTAGGTGGTTTCAATGCTATGCACGCGTTGTCAACTCGTAACGATGACCCTGAGCATGCTTCACGTCCATTCAGCGCAAGCCGTGATGGATTTATCATGGGTGAGGGTGCTGGCTGCTTGATTCTCGAGGAGCTGGAGCACGCTAAGGCTCGTGGTGCGAAGATTTATGCTGAGATGGTAGGTGAGGGCGAGAGCGCTGACGCTTATCATATCACAGCTTCTCATCCAGAAGGTCTCGGTGCTAAGCTCGTGATGGAGCGCGCACTTGCTGATGCTAACCTCAAGCCAGAGGACATTGACTACATCAATGTTCACGGAACATCTACCCACGTAGGTGATATCTCTGAGGCTAAGGCTATCAAGGCTGTCTTCGGTGATGCTGCTTATAAGCTCAACATCAGTTCTACTAAGTCAATGACTGGTCACCTCCTCGGTGCTGCTGGTGCAGTAGAGGCTATGGCTTGTGTTCTTAGTGTGAAGAACGATATCGTTCCTCCTACTATCAACCACGAAGAGGGTGACAACGATCCAGAGCTCGATTACAACCTGAACTTCACATTCAACAAAGCTGAGAAGCGTGAGGTTCGTGCTGCATTGAGCAATACCTTCGGATTCGGCGGTCATAACTGCTGTGTAGTATTCAAGAAGTATGCTGAATAATTTTATAGATAGAATAAAGCTCTCTTTCCGCAAGGATAAAGAGCTTTATTTTTCTTTGTACGAAATCCTAGGTTTTTATCCACACAACATCAGTTATTACAAGATGGCACTGATGCACAAGAGCATCATGCACCGCAATTCCAAGGGCAAGCCTGTGAACAACGAGCGCCTGGAGTTTCTGGGTGATGCCGTACTGGATGCTGTAGTGGGTGATATCGTGTATCAGCACTTTCCTGGCAAGCGGGAGGGATTCCTCACCAATACCCGAAGCAAGCTGGTGCAGCGTGATACGCTCAACAAGCTCGCCCAGGAGATGGGAATCAATCAACTCGTTTTATCTAATGGACACAGTTCTTCTCATAACAGCTATATGGGAGGAAATGCTTTCGAAGCGTTGGTTGGTGCCGTTTATCTGGACCGTGGTTATGATGCCTGCATGAAATTCATGCAGAAGCGCATCCTGGCAAAAATGATAAACATCGATAAGGTGGCTTACAAGGAGGTGAACTTCAAGAGCAAACTCATCGAATGGAGCCAGAAGAACCGCGTGAAGCTGGAGTTCGTGATGCTGGGACAGGAGAAAGACAAGAACGGAAGCCCTGTTTTCACCTATCAGGTGGTGATGGAAGGTGTAAAGGGCGGAGAAGGCAAGGGTTACTCCAAGAAGGAGAGCCAGCAGCTGGCTTCCAAGCTTACCCTGGAACGATTGCGCAAGGAACCGCAGTATATCGATTCTGTGTTTACAGCCAAGGCAAACCGTACGAAGATGGAAGAAGAACCTGTGCTGGCTGTGCCTACCACCGAGGTAAAGAATGATTTCATCATCTCGCAAGACACAGAAAAACAGGAGTCTGAAGAAAAACACGTCAATGTTTTCAAGGAAGAAGTCTATACAGAGAATTCTTCGGCTGAAGATGTTGTTGCTTCTACTGTTACTGAAGAAATAACCACTACAGCCACTCAGGAAAGCGAAGACGAGTTTGACTTGAGTGATATCTCTGCTGAGCCCAAGGAAATGAGCCGCGAGGACATCATCGCAGCCGCCGAGGCAGCTGCCTTTGCAGAAGATAAGGAATAATCTATGATGATAGAACTGAATTAAGATAAGGGAAAGACTCTCTTGAGACTGACGGATAGGATAGTCTCAAGGGAGTTTTTTTGTTTGATATTTTACATTCTTATCCCCTATCTTGCCCGATAGGTTATGTTTTGTATTAAAAAACAGTAAAAACTTTCTCTATATCAAAAGATTGAAGTACTTTTGCAAGTACTTTATAAGGTATATATATCTAGATATGAGTTTAACAACGATAGTAAGTAATGTATTCAAGCCTCGCCAGAAGAGCTTGGAAAAGTATGTACATGATGCAGAGGAATTGCAGCATGAGGTACTGATGCGCCTTTTGGCATCTGGCAAAAACACCGAATATGGTGTGAAACATCTACTCAATACGACAAATAGCTACGAAAAGTTTGCACAGAATGTGCCGGTCAATACCTATGAGGAATTGAAGGGCGACATCGACAGAATGCGTCATGGCGAAAGAGATATCCTCTGGCCAGGACAGGTGAAGTGGTACGCCAAATCTTCGGGTACTACCAACGACAAGAGTAAGTTCATCCCTGTTTCACAGGATGGTTTGCAGAACATCCACTACAAGGGTGGATTCGATGCTGTGGCTTACTATCTGCGCAACAACCCAAAGAGTAAGATATTCGACGGCAAGAGCCTGATTCTCGGTGGAAGCCATTCGCCTAACTATAATGTTTCGGGCAGTCTGGTGGGTGACCTGAGTGCCATCCTCATTGAGAACATCAATCCGCTTGCCAACATGGTGCGCGTACCAAAGAAGGAAACCGCACTGCTGAGCGACTTTGAGGTGAAGCGCGACCGCATCGCCCATGAAACGCTGAACAAGAACGTAACCAATATCTCGGGTGTGCCTAGCTGGATGCTCAGCGTACTGGTACGCGTGATGGAACTCTCCGGCAAGCAGCATCTGGAGGAGGTATGGCCTAACCTGGAGGTATTCTTCCATGGCGGCATCGCCTTTACTCCTTACCGCAAGCAGTATGAGCAGCTCATCACATCTCCTAACATGCATTATATGGAGACCTATAATGCCAGCGAGGGATTCTTCGGTCTGCAGGATGATCCTTCAGATCCAGCCATGTCGCTGATGGTAGATTACGATGTGTTCTACGAATTCATCCCGATGGATGAGTTTGGAAGCGATCATCCTACCGTGGTGCCTCTCTGGGGCGTGGAAGTAGGCAAGAACTATGCGATGGTGATTACCACCTCCTGCGGTTTGTGGCGCTATATGATTGGCGATACCATACAGTTTACCAGCACCAATCCATACAAGTTTGTCATCACCGGCCGTACCAAGTACTTTATCAATGCCTTTGGTGAGGAGCTGATTATGGACAATGCCGAGAAGGGACTTGCCTATGCCTGCGAGAAGACGGGTGCGCAGATTGCGGAATATACCGCTGCTCCTGTCTATATGGACAGCAATGCCAAGTGCCGCCACCAGTGGCTCATCGAGTTCTCTGAGGAACCAAAGGACCTGAATGAGTTTGCCAGCCTGCTCGATACCAAGTTGCAGGAGATCAACAGCGATTACGAGGCAAAGCGCTTCCACGATGTCACCCTCCAGCACCTGGAGATCGTAAAGGCTAAGCCGGGACTCTTCAATGAATGGCTGAAGAGCAAGGGCAAGTTGGGCGGACAGCATAAGATTCCTCGTCTGAGCAACAGCCGCAAGAACATCGATGAGATGCTCATGATGAACAAATAAGGCTTTTTATATAGTAAGCCTTTATGAATAAGGCTTTTACTGCATAATCTGCAGGAATAGTGGACATGTAAGATAGAAAAGAATGACAAACAAGAACGACATCATACAATTGTTGAAGAATCGGATAAAGGCAAATACCCTGTTTTTGCCTTTCTATCTGCTTGTCTTCCTATTGCTGGTTTCCTGTGCCAAGATGGGACAGCCGGATGGCGGATGGTTTGACGAGACTCCTCCCAAGGTGATAGGAGCTTCGCCAGCCGATGGCGCCGTGAATGTAAACCAGAAGAAAATCAATATCTACTTCGATGAGTTTATCAAGCTCGATAACCCTTCGGAGAAGGTGGTGGTTTCGCCACCACAGCTGGAACAGCCTGAAATCAAGGGTGCCGGCAGGCGAATACAGATATCGCTTGTGGATTCACTCAAGGCGAATACCACCTACACCATCGACTTCTCGGATGCCATCAGCGACAACAACGAGGGCAATCCGATGGGAAACTATACCTACAGTTTCTCTACGGGAGCTGCCATTGATACCATGGAGGTATCGGGTCATGTGCTGGAATCGGAGAATCTGGAACCTGTCAAGGGTATCCTGGTGGGATTGTATGCCGACCATGCCGATTCTGCCTTCCGCACCAAACCGATGTTGCGAGTGAGCCGTACCGACAGTCGCGGTCGCTTTGTCATCAAGGGTGTGGCACCGGGTTCTTACCGCATCTATGCCCTGCAGGATCAGGATGGCGACTATAAGTTCAGTCAGAAGAGCGAAAAGATTGCTTTCTCCCACGACATCATCGTGCCTTCCTGCAAACCGGATGTGAGACAGGATACCACCTGGGTGGATTCCCTGCACATCAAGTCGATAGACCAGGTGGATTACATCCATTTCCTTCCTGATAATATCGTGCTCAGAGCCTTTACGGAGCCTCTGACCGACAGATTCTTCCTGAAGGCAGAGCGCCAGAAGGCAAATAGCTTCACCCTCTTCTTCAGTTATGGAGATTCCATTCTTCCACAGATCAAGGGGCTCAACTTTGATGCCGAGAATGCTTTCCTGGTTGAGGCTTCTGAGAAGAAGGATACCATTACCTACTGGCTGAAGGATACGGCACTGGTGAACCAGGATACGCTGCTGATGGATATCACTTACCGTATGACGGATAGTACCGGAGTACTGGTCAACAAGACCGATTCTGCCCAGGAAATCCTGTCAAAGGAACCATACGCCAAGCGAATGAAGAACATGGAAAAGGAACTGGCTGCCTGGACCAAGAAGCAGGAGAAAAAGAAGAAGAAAGGCGAACCCTACGATTCGGTGATGGAGGTGAAACCGCTCGATGTACAGCTGAGTGTATCATCGCAGTTTGATCCCGACCAGAATGTCATCTTCTCCTTCCCTACTCCATTGGCTAAGGTAGATACTGCCGCCATCCATCTCTATGCCAAGCATGATACGCTCTGGTATCGGGCTCCGATGGAATTCCTGCCGCTGGAGAACCGGAAATATGAACTCCGGGGAGAATGGCGACCGGATATAGAATACAGTCTGGAGGTAGATTCAGCTGCCTTTGAGGATATCTACGGATTGGCTTCCAAACCTATCAAGCAGGGCTTCAAGGTCAACTCGCTGGATACCTATGGTACGCTGCTTGTGAACATCACCTCGCTCCACGACCTGCCGCTCATCGTGCAACTGCTTGATGCACAGGATAAAGTGGTAAAGGAGACCAAGACTGTGAATGGTGTGGCAGAATTCTATTATCTCAAACCACAGAAGTATTATATGCGTCTGATCGTAGATCGCAACAATAACGGCAAGTGGGATACGGGTAATTATGATAGCGACCAGCAGGCTGAGGAAGTATATTACTATCCGGAGACGATAGAATGTAAGGCGAAATGGGATCTCACAGAAAGCTGGGATCCGCTGGCCCGTGAACTCTCGCTGCAGAAACCGGGAGCCATCACCAAGCAGAAGCCTGATAAGGAGAAGAAAGTTAAGAATCAGAATGTACAGCGTGCCGCTAAGCTCGGCATTCAGTATGTTCCTAAAATGTAAAGGATATGAAGTTACTCAAGTCATTTATAGTAGCCATGTTGCTGCTTTTGGTCAATACTTCTGTATCGGCCCAGTGTACTTTCCGTAATACTGCATTCAAGTCGGGTGAATTCCTGACTTACAATCTCTATTACAACTGGAAGTTTGTATGGGTAAAGGCTGGCACTGCCAGCATGTCGGTGGTGCAGACCACCCACAAGGGCAAGCCTGCCTATCGTGGTTCGCTGGTAACCCGCGGTAATAAGAGAGTGGACGATTTCTTCGTTCTCCGCGATACCCTGCTCTGCTATACAGGCACCGATATGGCTCCGATGTATTTCCGCAAGGGAGCCCGCGAAGGCAAGCGATATACCGTGGATGAGGTTTTCTACAACTATGCCGGCGGCAATTGCAATGTAAACCTGCATTATAAGAACAAGCATGGTGAGCACAGATGGAAGAAGCATTCTTATGATGACTGTGTCTTTGATATGATGAACATCTTCCTGCGTGCCCGCAGTTTCGACCCTGCCAACTGGAAGAAAGGTCATAGCGTGAAGTTCCCTATCTGTGATGGTGGCGGTCGTACTCCTGCCCAGCTCAAGTATGGCGGCAAGGTGACCGTGAAGGCAGATAACGGCATCAAATACCGCTGTCTGCGTCTGGAATATCAGGAGTATGAGGATGAGAAGTGGAAGAAGATTGTGGATTTCTATATCACGGACGATGAGAACCACATTCCTGTTCGCCTGGATATGTTCCTGAAATTCGGCAGTGCCAAGGCTTTCCTCGTGAATGCCAAGGGTACCCGTAACCCGATAACTTCTATCGTGAAGTAGAAGTACGACAGAAAAAGTGATAGTGTAGGAGGAAAAATGAATAAAAAACAGATGAATACAGGCTTGGTCGTCTTCATCTGCTGCGTTCTTGTGGCTGTAGGAATTACCCTGCATCTCCGGAAGCATGATATGCTCCCTATTATCCACAAGGTAGTGGATAACACGACTGCCACGCTGGTGGCGGATACGGTGAAGAAGAAAAAGCCTGTGGTGAAGAGAGATTTCAATATCTCTGGTTCTTTAAAAGATACCGAGGGAAACGGTGTGGCTGGCGTTATCGTGAGCGATGGCTTCAAATGTGTGAAGACCGATTCCCGAGGAAGATATAAGATGAAGCGGGACAGCTTGGCTCGCTTCATCTATTTTTCCGTGCCTGCCGAGTTCGAGGTTCCTACCCATTCGGCTACCGACCGCACGGCTTGTTTTTACCAGGTTGTTTCCAACAAGAAAAAGATTTATGACTTTACCCTGAAGCGATTGCCTGGCGGTAAGGAGACGAGTTATAAGATGATAGTCATCGGCGACCCGCAGATTACCAATGCCTACAGCCCCTACTATACTTCTCCGGATGATAATCCCATCAAGAAGAGCGATGTAGAAAGATTTACCACACAGACGATGGCAGACATCAAGCAAACCATCAAGAGTCTTCCTGCCGGCACTCCTGTCTATGGACTCAGTATGGGCGACGACGTACAGTATTACGGCGGCTATAATGCCAAGCTGGAGCGTCAGATACGCCAGGCATTGGGCTCTTCCGAGATGCGCCTCTTCTCCGTAATCGGCAATCACGACCAGGATGGAAAGGCACTCTACCGCAGGAAGTGGGAGGAGAATTTCGGTCCTACCGATTTTTCCTTCGACCGTGGCGATGTGCATTATGTCTGCATCAACAACTGCTTCTTCCATCGTGGCATGTCTTATTATTCTCCTGGAGAATTGCGTGAGCGCCAGGTGAAATGGCTGAAGCAGAATCTGGCCCTTACGCCTAAGGATAAGAAGGTGGTGCTTTGCTATCATATTCCTTTTACCTTCGGCAATGCGCCGTTCAGCAAGGCGAAGCCGCTGACCAATGCCAATGAGGAGGGGCATTATTCCTCTTCCCGCCTCTCTCTCCTACTCTCTCTGTTGAAGCAGTTTAAGGGAGGCTATGAACTCTTCTGTGGACATACTCATTTTGCCTGCAACCACGAAATCAATTACGAGGGCGAGGATGTGATGGAGCATTGTCATGCTGCAGCGTGTGGCAACATCTGGCAGTCGAACATCAACATCTGCGGTACGCCGAACGGATATTATGTCTATAGTTTTGTGGGTACCAGTATCAGCAACTGCTATTACAAGGGAACTTTCTGGGACAAGAGCAAGCAGATGACCATCTTCCGTGCCCAGACCGATTTCAATGGCGAGAAATATGCCAAAGACTGGCAGTTGGCAAACAATAGGAATATCCTGGTAGCCAATGTCTTCAATGCCACCAGTCACTGGCGTGTGGTAGCCATAGAGGATGGCAAGGAATATCTGATGCGCCGCATCAGCAGCAAGGGTCAGGATGCCTTTGCAGCCGGCTATCATCATAAGTACAGCGAGAGTGTATCCTATCGGTTCGTGAGCAAGGGAAATGGTTATCTCATCATGAACCACCTTTATTATTATACTCCAAGGAATCCGAATGCCAAAATCATCATCAAGGCATCCGATCCTTACGGAAATACCTATACGGCATCAAGCGATGAGGTAACGACAGAGCCTTTCGCCAACTTTGCCCATTATTACGAAAAAGAATATAAGGAGTATAAGAGTAAGAAAGACAAGATGTTGCGCGATTCTTTGTTGAACAGACAGAAAGATACGATTGCTGCAAGAAAGAAAGATTCTGCAGCAGCACAAAAATAAAAGGCTTGGGAGTTATTGCAACTTCCAAGCCTTTTCTCATTTTATATCATACATTTTTTACTTGTTCAGTTTCCAGGTAACACCATCCTTGGTGTCCTTTACCTCGAAGCCGGCTTCAGCCAGGGCATCGCGAATCTGGTCGCTGGTAGCCCAATCCTTATCAGCCTTAGCCTTGGCACGCAGGTTGAGAACCATATCCACTACCTTGCCATAAGCCTCTTCGCGGGCATCATTGTTGGCTCCCTTCTCGCTCTTCAGGCCGAGCAGGTCGAAGGTGAAGAGATGCATGGTGTCTGAAAGTTCCTTCAGGTCTTCGGCAGAGATGTTTGCCTTGTGGTCGAGGGCTGTGTTGATTACGTGGCAAGCCTCGAAGAGGTAGCTGATGACAAGCTGAGTCTGGAAGTCATCGTTCATCGCATCGTAGCAGCGCTGGCGTAATTCGCTTACGAACTTCTTCACCTGCTCATCGCTCTGCTTAGCCACAGGCACACGCTCCAGGTCGTTCAAACCATTCATCAGGCGCTCCAATCCCTTCTGGCTGGCCTTCAAGGCATCGTTAGAGAAATCTACGGTGCTGCGGTAGTGAGCAGAAAGGATGAAGAAACGGATGGTCATTGGCGAATAAGCCTGCTCCAGACTGTCGTGATTGCCAGTGAAGAACTGCTCCAGGGTGATGAAGTTGCCAAGACTCTTACCCATCTTCTGGCCGTTGATGGTAATCATATTGTTGTGCATCCAGTAATGAACCATCTGGTCGCCCTGAGAAGCCACAGCCTGCGCAATCTCGCACTCGTGGTGAGGGAAAATCAAATCCATGCCGCCACCGTGAATATCGAAGTGGCTGCCCAAGTATTTGCGTCCCATCGCAGTACACTCGCAGTGCCAGCCAGGGAAACCATCGCTCCAAGGACTAGGCCAGCGCATGATATGCTCAGGTGAAGCCTTCTTCCAGAGGGCGAAGTCAGCCTGGTTCTTCTTCTCGCCGATACCAGCCAGCTCGCGGCTCTCGTTGATAACGTTCTCCAGGTTACGTCCGGAGAGGATACCATACTTATGATCCTTGTTATACTTTTCGATATCGAAGTAGATAGAGCCGTTGCTCTCGTAGGCATAGCCATTGTCCAGGATTTCCTGAACCAGTTTCTCCTGTTCGATGATATGGCCTGTGGCATGAGGCTCAATGCTAGGAGGGAGTACGTTCAGCGCCTCCATGGCATCATGGTAGCGGTTGGTGTAGTACTGAGCAATCTCCATTGGCTCCAACTGCTCCAGGCGAGCCTTCTTCTCAATCTTGTCGTCGCCCTCATCAGCATCGTGCTCCAGGTGGCCCACGTCGGTAATGTTTCTAACGTAGCGAACCTTGTAGCCCAGGTGCTTGAGATAGCGGAAGAGTATATCGAATGTGATGGCAGGACGCGCATGACCGAGATGCGGATCGCCATACACGGTAGGGCCACAAACATACATGCCCACGTTAGGAGCGTGGAGCGGAGTGAATCTCTCTTTCGTACGTGTGAGAGTGTTGTAAATCAGTAATTTCTGTTCCATCTTGTATGAACCTTTCTTTTATATTATTTATATTTTTCTGCAAAGTTAACTCATTTTTCTGACATATCCGCCAAATCATCCGCAAAATGTTATTAAATACCTCGAAAATACCACTTTTATCTTAGAAAAGAGAGAGAATATCAGGAGAAAGACTTTTGCAAGCAGGCTCTGCCCCCTACGCCCTACCTTTCAGGGCGCATGGATGCCAGCCTTATTTTTGCATAAAGCAAGTGAAATCTGCATATCTATTCACGAATTGTAAGTAATTTGCCTATTATCTGTATAAAATCATCAAATTATTAGCTTATATCAAAAATAATATGTAACTTTGCAGCCGCAAACAGTTATCAATTATCAAGAAGGCGGCTATCAGTTCCGCTAATGAGTATTAAGTTAGAAGAAAATGGCATATATTAGATTAAGCGCTGCTGAAGCAGCAGCGATGATTAACGATCAAGATACAATCGGATTGAGTGGTTTTACACCAAACGGCGTGCCTAAGGCAACCTTCCGCGAACTCTCCAAGAGAGCCGTGGCTGAGCATGAGGCGGGCAGACCTTTCCAGGTGGGCATCTTGACAGGAGCTTCTACTTCGCAGAGTATTGAGGGTGACATGGCAGCAGCTCATGCCATCAAGTTCCGTGCGCCATTTTCTACCAACAAGGACTTCCGCACCCATACCAATCTCGGAGAAATCGACTACGAGGATATGCACCTCGGTCACATGGCTGAGCGTCTGCGCCGTGGTTTCTATGGCGAAATAGACCTTGCCATCATCGAAGTTTCCGATTTGGAAGAAGGCGAAACCTCCTGCAAGGCATTCCTTACCTCTGCCGGCGGTATCGTTCCTACCATCGTTAGATTGGCAAAGAAGGTGCTCATCGAGAAGAATACCTTCCACAGTCCTGCTTCCCGCTATCTGCACGATGTGTATGAGATAGCAGAATGCCCGTTCCGCACCCCTATCCCAATCTTGAATGTGGGCGACAGAATCGGCAAGGAATATGTGGAGATTGATGCGCATAAGATTATCGGTGTGGTGGAATGCAACATCCCGGAGGAGGCGCGTGCCTTCAAGCCACTCGACCCTGTGACCGAGCAGATGGGACACAATGTGGCTGATTTCCTGGTCAGCGACCTGAAGAAGGGACATATTCCTCCTCAGTTCCTGCCTTTGCAGAGCGGTGTGGGCGTAACTTCCAATGCCGTTCTTGAGGCATTGGGACAGAATCCTAACGTGCCGGTATTCAGCGTTTATACCGAGGTGGTTCAGGATGCCGTAGTGAAATATATGCGCGAGGGAAGAATCAAGGATGCTTCCTGCTCTTCGCTCACCGTAACCAATGATACATTGAAAGAGGTGTATGATGATATTGATTACTTCAAGAAGCATCTCACCATTCGTCAGAGCGAGATTTCCAACTCTCCTGAGGTCATCCGCCGTCTGGGTGTCATCGCCATGAACACCGCCATCGAGTGTGATATCTACGGCAATGAGAACTCCAGCCATATCTGCGGCAGCAAGCTGATGAATGGTATCGGAGGTTCCTGCGACTACGAGCGTAATGGTTTCATCTCTATCTTCACCACGCAGAGTACCACCAAGAATGGTTGCATCTCTGCCATCGTTCCGATGTGCAGTCATGTAGATAGTACCGAGCACGATGTGGATGTTATCGTTACCGAGCAGGGAGTAGCCGATCTTCGTGGCAAGGGTCCTTTGCGTCGTGCCAAGGAGATTATTGAAAACTGTGCGCACCCGGATTATCGCCCTATGCTCCGTGAGTATCTGAAGTTTGCAGAGAAGGGACACGAGCCACAGAGTATGCGTGCCGCCCTTGCCATGCACGATACCTTCCTGAAGAAGGGTGATATGAGATTGACAGATTTTGGAGAATATCTGAAATAAGAAAATCCCCGATAAAGCAGCCAGGCTCTATCGGGGATTATTGTATTATTTAGTAATTTAAAGCTTTTGCCCTTACAGGGCGACAGACTTATATCCATAATTTCCCAGGGCGATGCCCTGGGCTAGGAGCTTCTGCCCTTTCAGGGCGTGTGGAGTTTATTTATGAAAGTTTTGTTTATAACTTCAGAAGTTTAGCGAATTCCCAGACCACGATGCCGGCTGTTACGCTGACATTCAGGGAATGCTTGGTGCCAAACTGTGGAATCTCCAGGCAGCCATCGCTCATATCCACGATGTTCTGCTTCACACCTTTCACCTCGTTGCCGAAGATAACGGCGTAGCCTTTAGGGAGGGAAGAATTCTCCTGCTTTTCAGATTCCTTTCCCTGTTTTTCGGATTCTTTCTCCTGTTTGAAAAGCTCCTCATGAGCCTCGGGTAGGTTCTGAAGCTTGGTAGAACCCTCTACCTGTTCAATGCTATACACAAAGTAGCCTTTCTGCTTCAGCTTTTCCACAGCCTCTTCGGTGGTCTTGAAGTACTCCCAATCCACGCTGTCTTCGCCGCCCAGTGCCGTCTTGTGGATTTCGGTATTGGGAGGAGTGGCG
>ENA-OOSI01000009-OOSI01000009.1-human-gut-metagenome-genome-assembly--contig:-NODE-9-length-95525-cov-3.227276_pt1 | contig 95525 bp, 98 predicted proteins | sample MGYA00241171_ERZ501200 | MGnify/ENA primary metagenome ERZ501200 (study PRJEB25962, sample SAMEA2042554) | human gut metagenome | biome: human gut; feature: human-associated habitat; material: faeces...
ATATTTTTATGTAGCCACTTTAGTATTTTCTTTTTTACAATCATGAGAATTACTCCTTTCTTTTCTTTTTACATTTATATTATATCATTCATTAGACAGTTTTGTAAATAATTTTTATTCATTTAATGTAAGAAAAAGAAAAAGAAGCAAAAAGAAAAAGAATATATTTTTATTATATTATATATATATAGAATAATACTCGCTTCGCAAGCTACGCTCGTATTATTCATTGTATATAATTATAATATTGCAATTTTATTTTGTAAAGTTTTTTGATTTTGAAATAAACTAGAAATGAAATTACACAAAACTCTTTACAGAAATCTTCTAGAGTGTTAATATATAAGTAAGAGGGAGGGATTGGCATGAAAGTTGATGATCCTAATACTATAAAAGTTAAAGGTAATAAGAAAAAAATTGTATATTCATTAGATTGGACAGCACAAGCCTATGAAGACAGACTTGCTTGTGTAAAGAATTTAGAGAGTGAAGGACTATTGAATGACTTGAGTCCGACACAATTGAACGAAGTTTCTAATTATTTGCTTTATTCTGCAGATGTAGATTGTGATGTTGAGTTGAAGCAACCTTCGAAAAAAAGTGTTTCTTATGAGGAAATGGTTGAAAATGGAGTTGCTGACATGGCATTTCATAATGCAAAATATAAGAATATATATAAAACTTACAAACCTTTTATAGATAAAGAAAAAGATAAGGACATTCCAGGAATGCAAGATTTGTGGAAAGAAATGGAAAAAATTAAGGTTATATATGATTATTTAGATGATTGTCTAAAAGGGAGAAGGGAAAGAGATTTTACGAATCCATTAGAAATTAATTATGTAAATCATCATTACTACAAAAATTGGTATATAGATTTATGCTTACAACAATATACTTTAAAAGATGCATATCGTCCAGTTATACAATCACAACAACAAGGTTTTCTTAATATTAGATCTGATGATGACATGTATTTTGGACTAAGAGTCGGAGAATTCATCATATGCGAATCCGATGAAGACAAAATGATAGATTTATCAAATCCTCTTCATGTTTATTTACTAATGAAAAATTATAAAACCATAAGATATGAGCATGCGAACAAAGCTATTGACGATTGGAATGAAATATATGATTTATTAGATAGAGCTATTGCAAGAGTACAATTTAGTGATTGTATATGGGATATATTGGAAATGAAGATTAACGGAGAAAGAAATGATATCATAGGAGCATATGTAAGAGATAAATATAATGTAAATTATAATGATAATTATATTAGCACTCTATTTACAAAATCAATTAGTAAGAAAATAGCCAAAGCTGCTGTGATTAATGCAAGAAGAGATTTTCATAAAACTGGAAAAAGAAAATGTATAAGATGTAAAGAAGAAAGATGGGATGATGAATTTTTCTCATTTGCAAAAAGTTGTGGATATTGTTTACATAAATTAAATGGGACTGGTAGAAAAATTCACTTAAAGGGGTGATATAAATGGATTATGGGACAAGACGATGCGGTAAATGTTCTCAAATAAAATTAATCCAAGATTTGGTTCCTTGTGGTGAAAATTGTTTATTTGGAACTGATGGAGTAAGCACAATTTGTTATGACTGTGCTTTAGAGAGTATAAATACAAAAGATTTAACTATGGTCGATAAGCTATGTCAGTTTTTAGATATAGCATTTATGGCTGAAGAATGGATAAAAATATCGAAAACATCTGATAATGAAAGATATATTTTAGAAACATATATTAAAACCGTTAAAAGCAGCGAATATAGCAAATCATCTTGGAAACAATATGACTTATTATGGGAAAAAGCGAGAGAAACTGACGCTGTATTGAGCAAATTACCTACATTATCTGCTGATTTATTTATTTATTTAAGAAAGAAGTGGGGCTCATATGACGATTTTGGTGTAGAAGACTATTTGAAAATGGAAAGCTACGAAAAGAATACTCTAAATTATTATAATTTTAGGGACGAAGCAAGGAGAGATATGATTCGTAAGCTTGCTTTGGTATCTGTTTTAATAGACAAAAAATTAGCTTCTGGAGACATTCGTAAAGTATCAACGTTAATAAGTTCTTATCAATCTTTAATGAAAGAATCTGGTATTCAAAATGCAGTACAAAATGATACTGAGACTATTGAATCTTTAAGTGAGTTAATAGCTTTTCTAGAAGAACATGGATGGTTAATGGATTATAAAGTTACAGAAAGTAGAGATATTGTAGATGCAACAATAAGAAATTTTCAACAATATGTTGCTGCAATAGTTGCTGGTTCTGGAGAAGAAATTACTCAGATGTATAATACTAAATTAATGGAACAAAACTCAGGAACAAACGTCAATGAAGAAGATATAGAGAGCATGTTTGAGACACAAGAAGCTCAAGAAGAAAGATTTGAAGATGAAACTCTAAATGAAGAAGAACTAATAGATATGTTTAAGGAGATAAGTAAAGAATATGAAAAATAGTTTAGATGAATTCATAGATGCTTATCATCATATGTATTCTGAGCGTAATGATATAAAAAGAATTGTTGTTACGCCAGATTATGTAATGAATAATTGGGATAATATAACTTATGCAATGCGAATATTGTATCTTTATCCAGATTATTTTATAGATATCGTAAAAAGGAAAAATACATATTTACAGCAAGTATTCTTTTATCAAAGAGTTTTTTTAAGAGTTATGGCGAGATATCAAAAAGTTAGCGGAATTTTCGTTCGTGCTTATTCAAAATCGTTCTTAAATTTCATATCAATAAATATGAAAGCAATGTGGCAGCCGATGAGTAAATTATTCTTATGTGCAGATACTAAAAAACAAGCGGCAATGATCACAAAGGAAAAAATGAATGAAGTTTATTACTTGATTCCATTTTTTGTTAATGAGCTGGATATAGCTGATTTTGATAAACAAAAACAACATTATTCAACAGGTGGAGAAGATCAAGCTAAGTTAAAATTCAGAAATGGTTCTGCAATAGATATCGTTTCTACAACAGATAGTGCCCGTGGAGGACGTAGACATGGAGGTACTATCGAAGAGTTTTCATTGGCAAATCAAGATGAAATTGAAAATGTTGTTATTCCATTATTAAATGTTAATAGAAAAACAATGTGCGGTAAGAATAATCCAACAGAACCACATGCGTCACAAATAATGATTGGATCTGCTGGATATAAAAATACCTATGCTTATAATTTAACAGTTGAGATGTTAGTTGATATGGTATTTGAACCAGATAAAGTATTTGTTTTTGGAGGAGACTATCGAATTCCGGTTATGCACGGACTATTAGATAAACGAAAAATTTTAGATAAAATTAAATCTACTGGTACTTATAAATTGGAAACATTTTTAAGAGAATATATGTCAAGATGGGCTGGTGGTAGTGAAGAGAGTTATTATTCTTATGATTTAATAGATAAGCGTAGGAAAATATTAAGACCCGAGTTTGAACCGGAGCATAGAAGCGATATTTTTTATACACTTGGTGTCGATGTTGGTCGTTTTAGTGATGAAACTGTTTTAGAGATATTTAAAACATACACATCTGGAGAAAGATTTGTTACCCATTTGGTTAATATAATAATAATGCCTGGAATAGATAGACATTTCCAAGACCAATCTATTAAAATTAAACAACTTGATTCTATATTTAACTTTAGAGGAATAGTTGTCGATATAAATGGACCAGGAGCTGGTATTGCCGATTTCTTAATAATTGAGCAAGAAAAAGATGGCGATTATTATCCTGCATATGGTTTTAGTAATAAGCCAAAATATAAAAAGACAGAAATGCCAGGATGTATAAGAAAATTATATGGCGTCGAGGCAAGTCCAGGTGCTAACTCAGATTATTATAAGAATGCACATTTGATGCTTAGTTTAGACAGAGTTCGTCTCCTTATTAATGAACGACAAGCAAGAACTTATTTTGCTCAGTTTGATTATTGGAGAAAAATGAAAGTAGACAAAAAAGCCACTCAGTTAATTCCTTATATATCTACAACTAAATTGCAGGATCAATTGGCGAATCTGAAGGCTAATATTGAAACTGCGACAAGTAATATAAATGTTCAAAAGATTAAGACAACAATCGGAAAAGACTTAGTTTCCTCATTTATTTATGGTTTGTGGTTTATAAGTCTAGAAGAAGAAAAAGAATTAAAAAAACGCGCCGGAAAGGGTACGTTAGGACAATATTCTTTTTATAATTAGGAGGTGTAGAAAATGGAGAAAGAGAAAAAAACCAATACTTTTGAAGACAAAGACAAATTAATAGCTCGTTTCCAAAAATTGGCTAAAGCAATAAATAAATATGATCCTAGTTATGATAAAGTTTTAGACCTAGACCGTGTTAGGGGATACAATCCAAAGAGTATAACTTATGAGAAGTTAATGGAATTATCTCCAGAAGATCCACTATGGATTACTTTATCAAGGGTTTATTATAATGAACCACAATATCAAAGAATTATACTTTATTATGCAACACTATTTTTAAATTATTATTATGTGTCTCCTGTTGATTTATCAAGTACAGGAAGAACTGTAAATAAGAAAAAATTAGAAAAAGAGTATAATGATGTTTTAGCATTTTTAGACGACGAGATAAAAGTAGAAGACTTTACTGTACGTACTTTAATCGATATTCTTGTAGATGGTAGGGTTTTCTATTATTATGATTTTATTAACATGGATGGAAAACCATATTTTCAATTATGCAAATTGCCATCAGATTATTGTGAAATAATTGGAAACGCAAAAAATGGACAAATGCCAATTTTTGAATTAGATATGAGTTTTATTGACCAAGTTATGGCATCTTTAGTGTCAATTGATCCTAATATAACAAAGGAGGATGTATTAAAGCAATATCCTAAAGGATTGCGAACTGCCTATTACCGTTGGAAAAATAATGGAGAAAGAAAAATATTAGTAACTCCAGTACATGGTATTGGCTTTACGAGTTATAATGGAATGCCTCCTTTTGCCGGCATATTAAGACAAATTGTTAGAATGAGAAAATTCGAAGATGTACGAGATAATTATATTGAAGATAGTCTTCAAAAAATCTTGTTCCAACATGTTAAAATCGATAGTAATGGAGATCCTGAGATCGATTTAGCGCTTGCTGCTGAATTTCATGATAACTTAAAGAAAATCACAAAGAAGATGGAAAGAGTAAATGCTTTAACATCTTTAGCAGATGTAAGTGTATTAGACTTATCCGATACTTCAAGAGAAAATGATTTGGACTTTATTGACAAATTTGAAGAAAAGATGTACAATGAAGCTGGTGTTCCTCAAGCTATTTTCAATGGGGACACTGCTGGAGTGTTAGAATTCTCAGCAAGAAAAGATGAATCATTTATTTGGAACATTATGGAAAAAATAAGTACATGGTTATCTTTTATTTGTAATGCCGAGATAGGTGCAAGAGGAAAAAGAACTTACAATTTTGTAGTTTCATATTTACCGATTTCCTATCGTAATAGGGAGAAAATGATGGACACTTATTTGAAGAATGCGCAGTATGGATATAGCAAAATCATTCCTCAAATAGCTGTTGGTGTTAAGCAAAGACACTTTGAGTCTCTTTTATATTTGGAAAATGATTTATTGAAGCTCGACAAAAGACTCGTTCCCCTAATGAGTTCTCATACAATGAGTGGAAAGGGTGGAACCGCTGCTCAACAAACTGCAGATGCAGCTAATAATGTTGAAGGGGGAAGGCCACAATCATCAACAGATGAAAAGACAGACGGAACTCTTAAAAAAGAGGATAGTCAATAAAGGAGGCAAGTGATATGGACTTAACAAAATACGCTGCCCTAAACATCAAGATAACTAAGTTTTCTAAAGTTAATAGTCAATTTTCATTGGGAAGAGCAAGAGTATTCTATGAAGGACCAAATGTCAATCGTACTATTATTGATGCAGACGTAGCTGAAAAGTTGATACAAACCATTCCTGGTACTCCTATTGTTGGAAGATATAATTCTGAGGAAGGAGATTTTGAAGGACACGGCGAAGGTCAAATAGCTTACGGCTTTGTCCCATTAGATCCTCATCCCATGAGGGTAGAAGTTACAGAAGAAGTTTATGGTTTACCTGTAAAAAGGAAATACTATGAAGTAGATGCTGTAATATGGGACGGAAGATTTCCTGAAGCCCAAAAAATTTTGGAAGAGGAGAAATCTCTATCAATGGAACTTAATCCTGAAACCATGGACGGTGAATTTGAGATTTATGATGACAAGCATTATTTAAGAATTACTAATGCCGAATTCTTCGGAATTACTGTTCTTGGTGATGCGCACACTCCTTGCTTCAAGGATGCCAAGTTCTTTCAAGCATATGCGAGTATGCTTAGCGCTTATGAAGCGTTAGAACAAGAATCGAATATAGGAGGTACAAATATGCCAAACACAGAAAAAAAAGTAGATGTTGTTGAAGTTAATGAAACAGATTCTACTATAGTTAATGAAGAGGCTACTGTTGAAACTGAAACTCCTGAAGTTGAAGAAACTGAAGCTGTTGAAGTAACAGAAGACGAAGCGGCTGAAGCTACTCCTACTGAAGACGGTGTTGAAGAAGGAACAGAAGAAGAAACTGAAGCCGAAGAAGAATCTGAAGACGAATATGCTTGCAAAAAGAAAAAAGAAAAGTATGAAGACGAAGATTCTGAAAATTCTGGAGATGAAACTGCTGAAGAAGTAGAAGAAATCGAAGAAGAAGCTGAAGAAGAAACTGCTGAGTCTGAAGAAGAACCAGAAGTAGAAGAAGAAACAGAAGCTGAATCTACTGTTGAAGATGAAACAGAAGCATTAAAAGCTAAAGTTGCTGAATTAACAGAAAAATTAGAAGTATATGAAAATGCAGCTAAAGAAGAATTAATTAATAAATTCTCTGCTAAAATAAATGATAGTGATTTTATGTCTGACATAAAAGAAAATATTGGTAATTACAGCATAGAAGATTTAAAATCAACTTTAGGTGCAAAACTTGCTGAACAAGTATTGGTTGAAGAAGAAAGCGATGAAAATAAAGTAAATGGTATGATATATTCATTTAATGGCATTGCTAAAAAAGAAACTAAAAAAGGATGGCAAGAATTAGTTAGAGCTACAAAAGCTGCTAATAAGAAAAATTAAATGGAGGTAATTAAACATGGCTCAATATAAGATTTCTGGTCATGGTGTTGTTGAACACAATTTCTTAGCTTCTGAAGCTACAAGACAAATTGAAGCTCAAACACCTGTAAAAGATGGAATTGAAACATTAGAGAATGGTATGATCCTTTTCATTGATCGTAAGAAAAACGAAATCGTTAAAGAAGAAGTTTCTTGTCCTTATTTAATGCATTCAACTGTAAGATATTACAGAGCAGGAGAAAGAGGACTTAATCATTTCGTATTCAACGTAAACAATGAAGAAGAATTACCAAGATTATGGAAATTATCTGAAGGAGACAGTTTCCATACTAATTTAATTTCTGGAGACTATGATGATAATAAAGCTTTCGATGATGCTTTCGCAAACGGAAGTTTATATGGATATCCAGATGGTAACGGAATGATAAAAGTTACTGAAACAAGAAACGAAAACGCTAAATGCGAATTCATCGTTAAGAAAAGTACAATGCAAAATGACGAAGTAGGATTCTACGTTGTTGTTAATAAAGCGTAAGGGAGGTAGAAAGATATGGATAACATGAAAGATATCGTTGACTTAGCAGTTGCTACAATTACTAAAGAAAATATCCCTTCTGAATTCACTGCTGCTGACCTTGAAAATTCACTTCGTGAACAATTAAGTGCTTTCCAAGATTACAAATATCTTAGAAAACATGCAGCTGATTTATATGAAATAATCGAAGAAGTAGCTAATATCGTTATACCAAGAAAGGTATTAGAACAATTCGGTGGTTTCGCTGAAATAAGAAGAAAAGGATATGGAGAAAAAATTAGCTTCACTATAAGAACTGGTAAATACAGAGGTAAAAAATTCGTTACTAAAGCAGGAGATCAAGGTATTTATAAAACATTTACTTTAGATAACAAAGAATTAGTAATGCAACCAAGAGTATATGCTGGTGCTACAAGATTAGAAATTGAAGACTTCTTATTAGGAAGAATTTCAATGTCTGAACTATTAGATGTATTAACAGAAGCTTTAGAAGAAAAATTATATATTGAAATTCAAAAAGCTTTAATCGCTTCATTCAATGCTCCAGATAGACCTGATGCAAACAGATATACAGGTGCTGGATTAATTATGGATGAATTCGATAAGTTAATCAACACTGTAAGAGCTTATGGAGACAGTGTTAATATTTATTGTACATTTGCTTTCGCAAGTAAATTATACAATAACCCAGGATGGACTACTGTTACAAATCCTAAAATAAGCGACAGAGACGTTGAAGATATAAGAAACCAAGGATACGTTGGTACTTACAAAGGATGCAACGTTATAATCCTTAACCAATCATTCACTGATGATACTAACACTGAAACAATCGTAAATGATGCTTATGCATACATTATGCCAGTTGGAGCTGAAAAACCAGTTAAAATTGCATTCGAAGGTCCTACATTCGTAAGAAACTTCACTGACGCAGTTTTATCTCAAGAAATTAGTCTTGAACAAATGTTCGATGTTGCTGTATTATCTCACAATTATTGGGCAATCTACAAAGACACAAGCTTAGGAGCGTAGTTATATAAAAAGAGCCGAAAGGTTCTTTTTTATTTATTATAAAAATATTTGACAAAAAGAATAAAATATGTTAAATTATTATTAACACGGAGAGTGCCTACTATACTGTAGGAAAAGAAAAAATCCGTAAAAGAGATGATGGAGGTTGAAAAAATGGACAATAAATTTATTGAAATTAGATTATTAAATGTTGGCGATTGCGGAGTTGGATTAAGAGATACTCAAGGAAGATTTTATAATATTCCTATGAACAGTCAATTAAGAATATCTTTAGATAGTTTTAAAAATATCTTAGATTATCCAGTTAGCAAAAAAATGATTTGCCAAGGATTAATAAAAGTAGATGGAATCACAGAAGAAATGTTATATGGAAGTATTCTTAGTGATGAAGAAAGAGATTACATTTTAGGAGATCGTGTTTGCGAAGTTGAAGAAGATGCAGGAATTCATCAAATTCATGTAGAAGAAGAAACTGCAGAAGTTCCTATTGTAAAAGCTATTACTTTATATAATTGGATTAAAAATGATAAAGAAGATAAAATAAGAGAAGCTTTAAAAAATCCAGTAAATTATGATACAATCAAAGAAATTATTGCAAAGAATGATAGATATAACACAGATTTAGTTAAAAAAATATTATCAGAATAAGGAGGGATAAAATGGGAACAAAGTATATAGAGATATACGAATCCTTTCTTAGTGCCGTAACAGATGATAGATTTGCGGTAATGTCAGAAGAAGAATTAATGACAGATTTATTATCTCTTCTAAAGAGATCAATATATTATTTATGTAGAATAGCAAAAGAAACAGAACATAGAGTATTGCCAGGATATGATCTTCATGCAAGAAACGATGAAGAAGGATATTTTGAGCAATCTTTATCAGATCATGAAATAGAATGTTTGGCTTGGGGTATGGTTGTTTCTTGGACAGAGCAACAATTAAATTCAACAAGATTAATAGAACAACAATATTATGATGCAGGTATTAAAACTTATTCACCAAATGAAACAATGAAGAATTTGCTTGAATTACATGATGGATATTATAAACGCTTAAAAAATAGACTTACTGAATATGGCTATAAAACTATCAATATCTCTACATTTGGAGGTAATGAATAATGCAAGATAAGTATATTAGAGAACATATAATATCTATGGTATATAAGATGCTTTGTTGGAGAGAAGAAGGCAAAGAATGGGAAAGACTATACGATGAATTAATGATGGAATTAACAATGAATAACGGACTCTTAGACAGTCTTACAGCAAGTACAATTGCTTTTAAGGTTGCTCCATTAAAATATTTAGATGGAGATTGGTATAAGAGAAGAGTTTTTGATGTTATAAATTATTTAAACGGTATAGCTAAACCTCAATAAGAAGGGGGTGCCAGATATGGGCGTATTAGAAAATTATAAGGCCAGAGTTACTGGCACTGTTGGTTCTAGTTTAAAAGAATATGTTAAAAATCAAGTAAGAACTAATCTTGATACTTTTTTAGAAAAATCTCAATATGGTATGGATGTATCTATTTATGACATAAAGGCTGAAGATTGGAAACCAAATCGTATCGGTATTATGACCGGCGCAATGACAGATATTAGAGATGAAGTGTTAGTTTTGTCTAAAATAGATGTACTTAAAATGGGAACTCTATTTAAATGGGATAATGAGTATTGGGTTGTTGTAAAAAGAGAAGCTCGTGTAATAAAAGAATCTTTTTATGGAACTGCTTATAGATGTAATGTAGACTTAAAATGGGTAGATAAAGAAGGAAATCTTAGAACTCAAAAAGCATATGCTAAGGGAAGAGGTATGAGTTCAATCTTAGTTGAAAATAAATATACCGATCCTCCTGTTATGGCTAGAGAAGTAGATACTCCTATAACAGTAATAACACAAAGGAATCTAAGTTTAGAACAAGATATGCGTTTCTTATTTAATGAACAGCCATATAGAGTTACATTCGTAGATAATCTGTCTACTGATGGAACAACAATATTAGGTATGTATGACGATATATTGCAAGATGGTGATGATGTCGAAAATAATATAGCAAACTACAACAGAAGATATGAGCTTAGATTGAATTTTGATTCTGATGTAATATTAGAAGTTGGTAAACCATTTGAAGTTAATTATGAAGTCTTTAAAAATGGAGAGATTACAGATAAAAAAGATATTGTATTAACTGTAGAAGATCCAAACGATGTTTCTATAACAGGAAATGTTATAACTCCTCTTGTCGCTAAAGACATCGATGTGAAAGTTAGTCTTAAGGATAATGAGTTAATATATAAAGAATTTGTTATACATTCTGGTGACGAGTGGATTAAGGATAATATTTACATAATAGGACCAGATACAATTGTATGGAATGGAAGTGCAGAATATTATCTTAACAATAAGGAAGATGCAGAATTTGTTCCTACTTTCCCATCAAAAGTAAAAGGAACATATAAAACTACTAATAATTCTATAACAATTTCTATAAAAGATAAGTATTCTGGTACAATAAAACTAATTGTTATGACTGGAACTGACATTTATACAAAAGAAATAAGAATCGTAAGTGTAGAGGGGGTGTAATATGAGTGCTTTTTCTAGTAAAAATCAAGAAGCGTCTTTGTTTCTCTCTCTTAATAATGATATTACAAGATTGGCTGCTGTTTTAGATTCTACTCCAGAGATAAGAAAATTATTATATTATATAGATAAGAATGCATTAGAACAACCAGAAGTAAAAATGTCTCTTGTTGATAAGACAATTTGGAGAACTCCCCTAATTCCATTACATAATGAGACAGATGTTGATGCAAGTTATATTTCTATCAATTTGTTAATGGAAGATATTGGTAATGAAAGGAATAACGCTATAACTACAATAGCAATTGATGTATGGACTCCACCAGAACAATGGATAATTAACGATGGGTTGAGACCTCTTATCATATGTAATTATATAGATAAGGTAATGAGAACTAAATTTGTTCAAACTTCTGGCGTAAAATATAGATTAGATCAAGTTATAAATGCTAAGTTATCAGATAGACTAATCGGTTTTAGGATGGTTTATGAAACAATCCTTGAAAATTAATATAAGTAGAATACTAACTGGAGAAGGAATAGAATTAAATTCTAAGATTACTATTTTCCAACCGACGGTCAAGGATATTGTTATTTTAGGAAACGAAAGATTTGGGAATCTTTATGCGATATGGAATTTATCAAGAAAAGATTTAGTTCCAGAAGAAACAGATGAAACGTGGAATCTTGAGGATTGGGACATATATAAAAAGTTTATGATATATGATTTAAACTTACAAAAGATATTTAAAGACTCTGTTTTATTCTTCATGCATAAAAAAGTTGAGTTTTTAAAGATGCAGAATTCTATATTTATAGGGGAACTAGAGTCTGGGATAGAGCTCACTGAAGAACTTTTTTCAGAGATTCAAAGTGTTATCAAACAGATAACATCGCAAAAAGAAGAAGATACTAATATACAAAATGCACCGCGATCTAAACGTGCTCAAGAAGTTCATGATAAGATTGTTAAAGGCCAACAACGTTTAGCTGAGATAAAAAAGGAGAAGGGCGAAGATGACCTTGCTTCTCAAATTGTTGCTGTTGTTGCTCACGGACATTCTTATGAAACGGTATATAACATGACGTTATTACAGTTTAGAGCTGTGCTAGAAAAAATAGTACAAATTGAAAACTATCAAATAGCTTGCTTATTGTCACCTTATGCTGATAAAAAGCATAAATCAAAGACTAAGCATTGGCTAGAATAATTCAATGGAGGTAAAAATTATGTTTGAAATTATGGGACGTAAATATGCTTCTGTTACTTGTGCTGATGTTGTATTATACGATTTAGTTTGTGGAAATCCAGTTGCTAAATTTGATACTTTAAAATTATCTACAATTGAACAAACTGCTGATACAAACGACGTACAAGGTGGTAAGGGTAATCCAATATTAGCTCGTATCGCTTCAAACAAGGCTGTTAACTTAACTATCCAAGATGCTGTTATGAGTATGACTTATTTAGCAGTAGTTACTGGTGGAGAAGTTGTTAAGTCTGGAGATCAAAGCGCTATAAGAATTGCATATAATGAAAAAATTAAAGCTACTGACACAGGTTTAAAATTAACTCATAGTATGGCTGCTGGAACTACTCTTTGGTTAGCAGAAGTAAAAGATGGTATCATAAGCGAAAGAAAAGCTCGTTACGATAGTAAAACAGCTGTTCAAGACATTGCTTTAAATGCAGAAGCTTGGAGACCAAGTGAATATACAATTGTAAAAGACAAAGAATATCAAGTATTCTATAGTTATGATATAACTGAACCAGAACAAGCAAGAGAACTTACTGTATTTAGTGATATGTTCGCTAAAACTTATAGATTTGTAGGAGATACTGAATTATATAATACATTTACAGGACGTAATGATGCATTACAAATCGAAGTTCCAAGATTTGCTTTAGACAACAACTATACATTTGAATTAAATGCTGACGGTACTGCTGCTGTATTTGATATGAACGGAACTGCTTTAGCAGACGACGATAAACGTCTAATCGTTTATAGAATTTACGGAGAAAATGGTACTGGTGAAGCTACTGAATGTATCGAAGCTGCTACTATATAATATAAAGAACCGCAAGGTTCTTTTTATTTGACACAAAATTTAATCTATGGTACAATGAATGAAGTAAAGGAATACAAAGCCTACTAATAGACAGAGAGGATATTGAAAGAGGTGAGATAAGATGCTTGATCGATTAAGATTTCAAGAGGTTGAAAAAGCCATTTTCAGAGTAAGAGAAGACGGACGATATGGAGACAAATGTCTAAAAAGGGGAGAACCTTTTATGGTAATAGACAATGCGTCTATTTCGAGTTTCGTTGTTGGAGAAAGAGATAAGAATATTGTTGGTAGAAGCACTGAAGCGGGTACATCAACGATTAAACATGTTAGTTTTAGTTTAATGAATGGAAGTATGATGTTAAATTTGTTTAACAGTATATTTGGAGAGACAAAAACGAATCAAAAAACGAAAGCAACAATAACAGATACTGTTTTGATGAATGACCAAGATATAATTAAATTACCTTCTAAACCAATGGGAGAAGTATTATTATATTTAACAGATGATTATGGCAATTTAACGAAAGTTGCTAAAGATCAATTTGAGGTTGTTGAAGATGAAATACATTTAATTAAAAAAGTAAGTCATTTATTTACATATCTCTATGAAGAAGAGAATGAGGCAAAATCTTTAACAAGTATAAAACAACTTGGAGCAGAAGTAATAATGTCATTAGAAATGCAATGCCAAGCGATGGATATTCTAACAGAAGAGAAAATGAATATAATTATTAGATTTAATAAAGTGTCTGTTGGTACTAATTTTTATATAGGATTTAATAATTCAGAAAAAGCATATGGCTCTACGGTATATGTACAAGGTTTAGCAGATGATAATCAAAATGGAGTAAATAAAGAGATATTTACGATTGAAGTGATGTAATATGGCAGCAGAAGTGAGAGATGGAGGATACTACGGTAGACCGGGTTATTTACATAGATATTATTTATTTTGTAGTCCTTATTGGAAAAAGGCTCAGTCTATCTCCGTTAATCCACAAGAAGACAAAATAAGAGCTGCAATAGAGAGTTTTAAGGAGAAAGAAAACGCAGCTTTGATAGATTTTTGTAGTTTATTTACATCTGAAGAAGTAACACCAGAGAAGGGTATTGAAATTTTAAATAATTTATTAACTGATACGAATAAAGTATTCGATGAAATATGGAAAGAACTTTCTTCCAGAGACAAGTTAAATAGAACGGTATTAGATTCTGTAAAAGAGATAAGTAAAAAAGCACTACATGAAACTATAGAAAAAGGAAAAACAGATAACAATCAAGAGGTAATTTCACAGATTAAATCAACAATAACAAGAAGTATGAATAGGCTATTGGGTGTTAGTGAAGGAATGATGGTATCTGGTAAAAGCGCTACATTGGGAAATTGGTTTGAGCGTTATTTTTCAACTCTAATTAATGCTACTTATATGACAAAAATTATTAAGGAACAACCAGAACTAAAAAAATGGACAAAAGAAATTGCAGTTCAGAATACAATAGCTGGATTTAAGGGTTCAGAATCATTAATCGCTCAAACTGGAGATTCTAAATATGGAGAAAAGAAAAGTACTTATGACATAGAAGTTACTGCTGAAGGTAAAAATCCCTTACCTATTCAGATGAAAGCTGGTAGTACATCAGGTAAAAGAATTTTGTCATTACCTGCAACTAATTTAGATCTATTAATGGATGAAACAATAGATAGTAGTACAAAAGATATCATAAGATTTGCAATAATACATCAACACGCTTTCTCAGATCCAAATTATATATCTTTGGTTGATAGCGTTAATGAAGATAGAAAAGCAAGAGGGATTACTCCTACTGATATGTATACAACAGGCTCTAACCCAAGTGCGATTGAAAAATTAAATGCAAATCCATCTGGTTTATTAGATAATAGGTTTATTAATGTAATTAATGTGTTAAGGTATGCAATAGCTGTGAAAACAATCGCAGGTATTGCAGAAGGAAAAGAAGCTCTTATATATGTTATTTCTAAAACAGGAACAAAAACAAAAGGACATACAAGAGATGCGGTATTAAGAGTTTCTGATATGTTAGAGGCGACTCTTGGAACAAAAAATAAAATCACTTCCAATCCTTGGCCTATTAAACAAACTGGAGATAGTTTAACTTCAGTTCCTGGAGATATACTTAAATTATATGAAGAAGAACCATTAGAAACAAGAAAAGAATGGTATGATGCAACAGCAGATACAATGTTGCACGCAGTGAATAAAATAAAACTTAGCATGGAATTTAATTATGCTAATGTTGGGAGGATAGATAAAAAATGAAATTAGAGAGATTAGAAGAATTAAAAAAAATAAGTACAAAAGATGTTATAGTTAGACAAACTTTAAATAATGTAGAAAAAAAATATTACCATAATAAATATGAACTAAAAATATCATTAGCATTAACTTTATTCAATTTATTAGGCAATACTGAAATGCACAAAGCAATGGAAGCAGAAGACATTAATTGGATAGATTTTATAAATGATAATTATAGTTTAATTGAAGAATTAGAAAAAGGAGAATATTCTAAAGAATATGAAGAAATTTTTAGAGAAATTGAAGAAGGGGCAAAAGCTAAGGCTAAATATTCATTGACCTTAATGTCAGTTCTTGAAGATTTAGGACAATCTTTTACAGAAGAAAATATAAACAAAATTAAAGAATTGTTAGAAAGCAAAATGGAAGAAGTAGAAAAAGTTAATGAATAAATTTAGAGAGGGGTGAGTTAAATGGCAGCAGGTAATGATACTGTAAATATTAAAGTCAAATATATACCTGATACAAGTGCTTTGAAAAACATCAAAGAAATAAAGATGCCAGAAATAAAAGTTGGTGGCAAAGATGCGGGGAAAGGTGTTTTTGATTCATATAATAATGCTATTAGAGATCTTAATAGAGAACTATCAAAAGGCACTGATGCTTCTGCCATTACAAAAGCATTTAAGACAGTTGGAGAAGAGACTCAAAAAGTAAGAACGCAAATCAATAGCATGAAGGAGGCTATGAATCAGGCTTTTCAAAGTCCAAGTAATCAATCTTTAATAAAAGATTATCAGAACTTAGAAAAGCAATTAAAGAAATTAGACGCCGAATCTCAAAAACGTCGTAAGAAATCTGCAGAGCTTTCTTCTTTTAAGAGTCAAAATAATATGAGCACGCCTCAAGCTAGAAAAGAAATCTCTAAAGCAGAAGCTTTGGTGGCATCGGGTGAAAAACTTACTAAACAAGATCAAGAACGTTTAGAAATAGCTAAACAAATTATCGCAAAAGAAGAAGAATTAGCTAAGTTAAAAACACAAGAAGAAATTAGAAATGCTCAAAAAGACATTAAGAATCAAATGTCAGATTCTAAGTATGATCCTATGATCAGCAGTACAGAAGCTAATCGTATATTGGGACAATACAATGATATACTATCTCGAGTAGGGATAAATTTAAATGGTGTAACTGGAGAAAGCAAGAAGTTTAGTTCATCACTTGACGAACAGGTTAATCAAGTTAAAGCAGCAAAGAAAGAAGTCGTTAAATTTGGTGATATTATTTCTGGAACCTTTTTGGGAACTTCTTTAAGTAATTTATTTCAAACAGGACTAAGTAGAGGAATTGAGTTTTTTAAAGATTATGATGAAATATTAACCCGTACAATGATGGTTACTGGCCAAACTAGAGAAGAAGTTAATAATTTGACATCTTCATATAATAGATTAGCAAATCAATTAAGCTCTACGACTAAAGATGTCGCTGCTGCTCAATTGGTTTTCTATCAACAAGGTTTGGGAACTTCTGAAGCGTTAAAAATGACAGAAGCTTCTATAGCAATTTCTAAGACTGGTGGAATCGACGCTGCAGAAGCCGCAGATAGATTAACTGCAGCAGTAAGAGGATATCAATTAAGCGCTAATGAGGCAATGGGCATAGCGGATAAAATGTCTGCACTAGATGCTGCCGCTGCTTCAAGCGTAGATGAGTTAACAGTAGCTATGCAAAAATCTGCGTCTCAGGCTCGTATGGCCGGGTTAGATTTAGATTACTACATGGCTTATCTATCAACAATGCAAGAAGTAACTCGTGAAGCGCCAGAGAATATTGGTACCGCAATGAAATCTATAACTTCTCGTTTACAGGAAATAAAGGATATTGGTAAAATAGAAGAAGATGGTACTACATTTAGTAATGTAGCGAAAGCATTAACTAGTATTGGAATTGCCGCTACAGACAGTTCTGGACAGTTGAGAACTTTACAAGACATTATGAATGAACTTGGTCCAATGTGGAATACACTAGATCGTAATCATAAGGCATATATTGCTACTGTACTTGCAGGAAATAGACAACAATCTCGTTTCATCGCCTTAATGGACAACTATGATAGAGCGATGGAATTAGTAGATGTTTCGCAAAATGCTAGCGGAGAATCTGCTAAACAGTTAAGAGCTTATAACCAAGGATTAGAAGCAAGTTTTACAAGATTAAGTAATGCTTGGCAACAGTTTGCGACAAACATAGCAGATTCTTCAATGATAAAAAGAATAATTGATATGTTTTCTTCTCTTGTCGAATTGTTGAATAAGATACCGAAGGGAATTACAAGTACAGTGGTTCCGTTATTAGCATTAACTAAAGTCTTTACAACATTGGGTAAAGCTGGTAATTTATTTAAAGGTTTTAAAACTTGGAGTATTGAAAAATTAGGATTAAAGGACATATCTAATGATATAGGTTTGCTTGGAAACAGCTTTCAAGATGTTAGTAAGAAAGCCAATTCGGCTTGGAACTCGATAAAAAAATTTATTGATGGATTTGGTAATACAAAATATGTAAAGGATATGAATCAAGCCATAGAGGAGAATTCTGAGGCAACAGATGCTAATAGACTAAAACGCCTTGAATCGGAGAGCTCTAAAGTTTCTGAGCAAAAAAGCTCAACATTACTATCTTCAACAGAAAATGTTTTAACAAATTCTTACAATCTTTTGACGGAAAGTATTAAAAGAAACGAAGAAGCCTTACAATTAAATGACGATGAGATGCTGTTGGAGCAAAATGATGCATACAAAGCGGCTAAGTCTAATTTATCTTGGGCAACTGCAAACGAGAATCAGATAAAAAAACAAATTAATGATGTTCAGGAAAATTTTAGACTTAATAAAATGAGGAAACTCGATGAGGAGAAATCTTTAGCTACTTCATCCAAACATGGTAATTCTTTAATTAAACAATATTTAGAATCAACAGGAATGGACACTAAGGGCTTAAGGGTTTCTCAACAAATGTTTGATGATAACTACGAAGATGCAAAAAAATGGCTAAGGAAAAAAACTAATAAAGAGATATCGGAGTTAGCAGAACAAGCTCAAGCCGATGCTATGAGATTAGTAGAAGAAGCAGAAGACGCTAAAAAAAGGACAGATGAAATTAGAAAAGAGTTAGCGCAGATAAGAAAAGACAGTGGATATTCTTATAATAAAGAAGACTCGCCTCAAAAAAAGAATTCGACCAAGTTTTTTGATACTTTCAAAGAAAAAGAAACGTTTTCTTTGGGGGATGTAGGGAAATTATTTAGAGAAGATAAAAATATAGGAAATTTCGACAAAATTTCTGCTTTGTTTAACAAGATAAACATAAGCTCTGGTTTAGTTGCTGGTTCATTAACGCAAATGGGAGCATCATTCCTTGGGCTTGATGATGATATGTCATCTGCGTTAAGCACCGGTATCGGTTTAGCCACTACTTTTAGCAAATTTGCTCCTCCATGGGGTGCAATTATTGGAGCATCAATAGGTGCTGTAAAATTTGTTTTTGATAAGCTATGGCCGAGTGTTGAAACTACTCAGAAAAAACTTACAGAGTTGCAACAAGAGATGGATGAGTTTTCTCAAAAGAAGAATAGCATAGAAAGTAATTTAGCAGTTTATGAAGAATTAAGTACTAAATTAGATAAAACAGACGAAGAAACACAAAAACTTAAAGATTCAACAGAGGAATTAGTTAAACTTGTTCCAGGAGCAGTTATAGGATATAATCAATATGGAGAGGCTGTTTTAAATACAGCAGCTGCTTATGAAGAATTAGATAAAAAACAACGTGAAATGTCAGCTAATGCAGATAAACAGTTGGATCAATTTAATAATTTACAGAAGGGCGCTCAAAAAGGCGAAAGGATTTTTAAGACGATAGTGGATGTTATCGGATGGACAGTTGCAGCGGTGACGGCTATCCCAACCTATGGAGCTTCGGTTGCTGCCATGATTGGTACAGATGTTTTATGGAGTAAAAAAATCTCTAAGGAACAAATAGAAGAAAATAAAAAGGTATGGGATGAAAATTATTCTGAAATTCTTAAGGCATATCAGATTAAGAGAGATGATTTTATCCAAGAAGTTCAAGATGTGAATAAAGATACCGCATCTCAAGTTGCAGATACTATGATCTCTGGATTAATGGAAGCCGGAAGAAGTGGATATGTATCCGATGCTACAAAAGAAATAAATAATTTAATAGAACAGTTCAAAAAGATAGATTGGAATGAAATAGACAGTGCAAAAACGCATTTAGAGACTTCTTTACAGTATGATGAAAAAACTTTTGGAGCCGCTAGAGAACAAATAGATAAAGAGATAAGACAGGAATTAAAAGACTCTGGGTTAGAAGATATTGAGATAGATACAATTATTACTGCTGTTTTAAATATATCTTATAAAGGAGCTGCACAAGCAGAATCGATAAAAAAACAAATAGATGCTCAAATAAAGGATTTAGAAAAAGATGGTTTAACAGACGAAGAGGCTGTAAAGAAAAAGCAACTCGAAGATATGAAAGCTGGCATCGATAATTTAACTCAATCAGAATTAGAATTATTATCATCAAGTGGCTTGCTAAAAACAGAGTTTTCTTCATTATTTAGCTCAGCTGGTGGAATAGATAAGATACTTGAAAAATATAAAGAAGAAAATGGTGAATTGAATAAAAATAAAGCTATTGTTGGTACAATTAATGACTTATTAGGAGAAAAAGCTGAGCTATTAGAAAAGATAAACAGTTTAAATGGTAAAGACACCAATGCTCAACAAGCCTATAACGACAAGCTACGAAAACTGGCTAAACAAGATGTTAATAAGATGTCTTTCAATAGCGAAGACGAAAGGTCAGAATACGAAGAAGAGAGATATCAATATTATAAATCAATGGCAGAGGAAGATCCAACAAACCTTAATAGATTCAATAGAAAACGAAATACTTATCCTTTAACTCTTGAAGAGAAAGGGAAAATAGAAGAAGCTCGTAAAGCTTTTGCGGAATACAATAGTACTGTACAACAAAATAAAGATAAGATAAAAGAACTTGAAACGGAAACAAAAAGTTATTCTGATACATTGAATAAATTGATTCCATTGATTGAAACAGCTAAGGAACCAACATTTGGAGAAATGTCTTCAGCTATATCAGAAATTCAAAGTACTTTTGAAAACATAGTATCTCTTGTAGATTCTCTTCAAGATAGCAATAATCTTTTTAGCTTTGGAGATGTTGGGGATTTATTCTCTATATTAGATACTTTTGAAAAAACCGTAGATCTTACTAATTCAGCATCGTTGGGTGCGCAAAATTACTATGACGCTCTTGGAAAGATAAACGATGCGGTACAATATCAAAACGGACAATTAATTGCTCAAGAAGGACTCGAGGAAGGATTGTATCAGTTAGCGATAGCGTCTGCTGTTGCAAAAGCAGAAGAGTTTGCTATTCAATTAGAACAGACAGAACAAGAATTAGAATATCAAAATGTAATTCTTGAAGCAGAAAAAACTGCTATAAATGCTGCCCTAGAAGAATTGCAAAGTAAAAAAGAAAAGGCTAATGTAACAAAGACTCTAAATGATACGGAGCTTAAATTAGAAACTAATTTAGCTGAAGCATCTGTTAAAACTGAAGAAGCGAAATTAAATGCACGATTAAGTGCAGCTTCCCAATTTGCTGCTCAATATGCAAAAATAATGAGAGAAGCCGAAAACGGAACCTATGAGGGTGGCACAAGTAAAGTTGAAGTAGATTTAGGAAATCTTCGAGAAGAAATTGCTAAGAACATAAAAGATAGTGTAAATGCTATGGCTGATACAAAAGACGTTGATGGTAGTATTCAAAGATTACAAAATCGTCTTAACTCGTTGAATGATCAGATAAATAAAAATAATGATAGAATTAAAACCACACTTGATTTAAAGAAAAAAGTATCAGATTATTTAAAAGATCCTCATGCTTTTGGAAATAATGCTCAAGTAGAGGGTATGAAAAAAGCATCAGATTCTCAAAAGGACTATAACGAAAAATTAGAGCGAACATTAACTTTATTAGAAAAGATTGAAGGACTTCAACATAAAATAGATGAGAATGAAACCTTTAAAGATTTATATAAAGAATACAGTGGAGAAGATTATGGACGGTTAATGATGACCAATCTTGACTTGGCTCAACAACAGTATGATGTTTATAAAGATTTGTTCAATATGCAGCAAGAAATGACAAATCAGGCCGCTGGTGATTTATTAGATTCTCCTTATGGTCAAATGTTTAAAATTCAAGAAAATGGAGATATTGGATGGGCAGATTTAACAATGTATGACAAGTATAAGAACATGCCTGCTGATATGAAAGAAGATATAGACAATTTAGTAGAGGCGTTCCAAAAGCAACGAGATGCCCTTAGAGATACCGAAAATGACATGTCTAAATATGCACAAGAAGTCAAGAAAGTTCGTGAAGAATTAGTCCAAATGCAGATAGAAATAGAAAATGAACTTGTAGATGCTATCAAAAATAGAGAAAAAATATTGCATGACGCTAGAGTTAAAGCTCTTGACGATGAAATAGATATGATTGAGAAAGCCGTTGAAGCTAGAAAGAAAGCCCAAGAAGATGATAATAGTAACAAAGAATTATACAAAGCTCAAGAAGCTTTACGTAGAGCGACATTGGATTCTTCCGGTAAAAATAATGCTCAATTATTACAATTACAACAAGATTTAGAGGACAAACAATTGGAAATAGCAGAAAAGCGTTTTGAAGATGACATGGACGATCGCAAACAGTGGCTACAAGATACAAAAGACGCTGAAACAGAAACATATGAATATCGCCTAGAAAAGATGACCTGGTATTGGGAACAAGTACAAGCTGTCCAAGAAGCTGGAATAGAAGCTATGATGGAAACTTTGATTCATTGGAATATTGAGTATGCTCAAACAAGTGAATATCAACAGGGCGAAATGGAAAGAAAGTGGAAAGAGACAATGGATGCGATGAAAGCTGCAACAGATATGGGAGCAGAGTTAGGAAAAATGACTTCTGATATTGTTTCTGTTACTCAGACTGTTGAAGCCATGAATGTTAAAATTCAAGCACTTTCTGGTTCTTGGCAAAAGGCAACAGAGGATGCAAATAGTTATACGCGAGCAGCAAATGCTGCTTGGAGCGCAGGAAATTATTACAATAATTTAAAGAATACAAAAGAAAATCCAAAGCCTGACGGAAATACGGGAGATGGAGTTACTAAACCAGAAGCTCCAAAAGAAGTTTGGGGTTTAGCAGATGTTGGTAAAAGATATATCATTGGGAATAAACTCGCTAAAACTTACATAGAGAAAGGAGGACAACTAACTGAATTTAAAGGATATACAAATAGAGGAAGTCAATTACCAGGAACCGTTACCATTAAAGATAAGAAGAAGTTCAATGGAAAGGAATATGTAAAAGTAAGGAATATGGTCGGAAAAGACGTATGGATGTTATCGAGTAATTTAGTTGGATGCGCATATGAATCTGGTGGTTATGTAGATTATACTGGACCGGCATGGGTAGATGGTAATAAAACACATCCAGAGGCATTCTTAAGCGCATACCAAACTGAGCAAATCGGAGCATTAGCAAAATCACTAGATCCTTCTACTGTTAATAATGCTACAACAAATTCTAATGTTACATTCGGTTCTATTAATTTCAATGTTGCTTCAATGTCAAGTGCCGCTGACGGCAAGAAAGCTCTAGATGTATTTGTACAAGGAGCAAATGATATGATGGCTAAGAAGGGCATTGGGACCAGGTTAAATATAAATATGAAGTAAAAAGGAGGTAAGATTATATGGCTGCACATGAACCAGTATGCGGAAGAGCAAATATAATGGATGTCATAGACAAGGGAGAAATATATCTTACCTTCGTCTTTGACGGAATAGATTCAAGTCAGATAGGAGTGGCGAGTGTCTCAGATGGAAGTACTTATGACACTCCTATTCTTCCTGAATTTAGTGATAATAGTTTAGAGGTTGATGGATATGATGGCAAGTATTATTTTAATACTAGACTGTCTCAAAAAAGTTTTACCTATAATTGTTTTATTGATAATCTATCAGCTTTTGAATTTGACCAATTAAAATCTTGGATAAGGCCAAAAAAGATTGGGAAATTAATAAGACCAGAGGAGCCTTATAGATATTATTGGGTAAAAGTAAGTTCTATAGATAATTTAGGAAACATTCCCTTAACACATCCAGATACAGGCGGAGTTAGTTATACAGGAAACTTTAGTATAACTTTCACGACAGTTGGACAAACTTGTGGTTATGGAATGTTATACTACCAAGATGATTTAAAATATTATGAGTACAGAGACATCTTTGATGGTACGCAAGACTACTATTATGATGAGGGATTATTATATAGAGAAGAAAGTTTACCGATGTCAGTAACAATGGCAAGCGGAGAAAATGAAGTTCAGATATATAATCCAGGAACATATAATTCAAAAATAAGAGCTATTATAAGTACTGATACTGCGATAGATTCTGGGGCAATGATATTGCGCAATGAAACTGTTGGAGATGTTAGTGTTATTACTTTAAATGGATTGACAACTGATAGTAAAATGATTCTTGATTGGGGCGAAAATATATATACTTTAAACGGAGTAGATTGCTCAGATAAAGTTGAGGGCGATTTAATGTATTTGCAACCAAGGAATTATGTTGAAAGACAGGAGAATGCATCTATATCGAATGATGGAACTAATACGATGGTAGGTTTCGATGAAAAAGTTAGACAAGTAAAAACAGATGATATTGGAAAGACAGTCATGTTCAAAGATGAAATGAATATAAACTCAAAAGATGGCGCAGGTGGAAGAATTATAGGAATAGATAAAATAACAAATCGTTTTATACTTGATAAGAGTGTCGGACTATATTCTAATCCTAATGCTACTGTCATTATAACGAAATTAGACAAATTATCTTGTGAATTAAATATCCCAGAAGGACAATCAATAAATGTAGAATGGCAAATAGTGCCAAGGTACTTATAGGAGGTAGAATTATGGCAATAACTCAAAAACTAAGAGAAATTGGTGGAATAATCAATTCTACCGACCTTAATTATAATTTTAATAGAATGGCAGAAGATTTACAATTAGCCGTAGAAGGAGTTATTTTTGACAAAGAGTATTCTCAAGTAGAAACTATCGCAGACAGAAATAATATTCCTTCTGATCGACTAACTCAAGGATTCTGGTGTGCCGTTAGTGAAAATGGTGTTGTATACGAATATAATAAAAGAAATGATTTAGTTACAGCATCGACAGAAGAAAGATATTTTGGAATCAATGACGGTGATTTACCAAACATACCTTATATTGTGGATGGAGATCCAACTTCAGGAGTATTATTAAATGCTAAATACATTTGTAAAGCAGACGGAAGAGATAATAATTGGAGATATACTTCTACAACAACTGGAGATACTTATGAAGATAGCGACTGGGCTATTTATGTAAAAGAAGATTATGCTGAAGAAGGTCATTGGAGAAAAATACCAAAATGGATACCAATAATGAATGTTACTTCAATATTAGAAAACAACTTAATTGGTAAGCTAGAAAATTTACACACGGAAGATAAGAGCAGAATTGTTAATGCAATTAATGAAATTCACGATGATTTAGGCACGATAGAAGAATTAACAACAAAAGATAAGAGTACTGCAGTTGCGGCAATTAATGAGCTTGACAAAGAGATGGGAGATTTAGAGAATCTTACCACTGCTGAAAAAAGTACTATTGTTGGAGCAATTAATGAAGTAGATACAAATGTTGGACCTATAGAGGAGTTAACAACTACAAATAAAATCGTAACTTACGCAATTAATGAGCTAGATAGTGAGATGGGAGACTTATCTAAGTTGCATACTGAAGCAAAAGACAACATGGTTAATGCTTTAAATGAAGTTCATGATGATTTGGGTACCATAGAGGAATTAACAACAGATGATAAAAGTACTGCTGTAGCAGGTATAAATGAATTAGATAAGAGAGTGGGTAAACTTCCAGAATTAAAAACAGCAGATAAGTCAAGTGTTATTAATGCTATTAATGGACTTGGTGATATTAGTAAGCTTGAGACTACTACAAAAGAAACTGCTGTTGCAGCAATTAATGAGTTAGATAGTCGTGCTGGAGAATTGGTCGATTTAACAACCACTAGTAAAACTAATTTAGTATCTGCTATAAATGAGTTAGATAAAGATATTGGTAATGTAAGTACACTTACAACTACTGCAAAAGATAATACTGTAAATGCCATTAATGAATTAGATAAAGAGATTGGTCCTCTTAATACATTGACTACTACAAACAAAGAAACAGTAGTAAAAGCCATTAATGAGGTCGATAAAGATATTGGTAATGTTGGAAATTTAACAACTAATAATAAAACTGATGCAGTTAGTGCAATAAATGAATTAAAGTCAATTACAGATACATTAAGAGGAGCAACAATTTTAATTGGTAAAATTGACTTGAATACCAAAGATGTAACTCCTGAAAAGTTAACAGCTAGAGCATTAGAAATAATGGGTGGAACAATAGTTCAAGCTGGTTGGCAGTTAGTTGACAAAGAACAACATGAATGGATTTGGAATGGAAGCAACTGGCAAGATTTAGAACAACCTAATATTTATCCAGCACAAAATGGAATATTAGGAACAGTTCGTGGAAATGCTAGCGGCGACATTTCTATAACAGATGGAAATATGACCGTTTTACATGCTGCAAATGCAACTAAGTTAAATAATCAAACATCAGATTATTATGCTCGTTCAGCTCATTTGGGAAATATCACATCATTAACAACAACAAAAAAAGATAACATTGTAAATGCAATTAATGAATTAGATGCAGAACACGGAACGTTATCAAATTTACATACAACAAAAAAAGACAATTTTGTAAATGCTATAAATGAAGTTAGAGATGATATCGGCACATTAAGTGATTTAACAACAACTGATACAACTAATATTACAGGTGCAATAAATGAGTTAAAAACAGGCTTAGATAATGCAAATATAAATATTAATAAGAAGGCTGATAAAGATAACGTATTAGAGTTAGATAATATTAACGCCTATGAGCCAACCAAAGATTACCATCCTGCAACTAAAAAATATGTTGATATGATTGCTGGTGGAGCTTCATGGGGCAATATATATAACAATATAGAAGATCAAGAAGATCTAATGGCATTGATAAACGATAGACCAACTAAATCTCAAGTATTAACGAGAGATAATACACTTATGTATACTCCTACGAGTGACTATCACCCAGCAACAAAGAAATATGTTGATGAGACATTTACAAAAAATAACAAATGGGGACAAATAAGTGGAGATATTGCAGACCAACAGGATCTTCAGAATGAATTTACAAAAAAACAAGACAAAGCAACCGCTTGGAATACAACTAATTTAGTTGTTGGAACTCAACAGCCTGAGATTCCAGAAAGTGGATACATAATTTGGATAGATACAAATAGTTAGAGAGGTGAGATAGTATGGCAGCGGTGAATTGTAATTACTCCGGAGAACCAGTATATACAAGTTGGTATGATAGCTCTAGTAGGGGTTATTTAGATATAACTGGTGTATCTTATGAAACAACAAACGGCAGGTATACAATTAGTTGGTCATTAAAACTTGGTGATAATGGGAATGGAAGATACAATTTTGCTGCAGCAGCTGCATGGATAGATGGCTCAGAAGTTAATTTTACACATGGTGCTGATAATTATACTACTTATTGGTTTTATGATCAGTGGTCTAACGGTTCAACAGTAGCGAGTGGGACATTCACAACGACAAAAACATCAGTAAGTTTGTCAGTTAAAGCTATGTTTGATGGCGGATATACTTCAGCAAGATGGAATAATAATCAATATTGTGTAAGTGGTAGTGGTACATTAAGTATCGTTGCTCCTACTATCGGAAATCCGTCAGTTTCTTTTTCATCGGTATCTCGTGATAGAAATAACATTTCCGCTTCTATATCTGCATCAGCTGGAACAAATGGTGGTAACGTTAGTGTTTCAACGACATTGGATAACGGAAGTGCTAAAACTGGTACTTCTCCATCATGGAGCGGATTAACACCGAATACTTCTTATATATTAAGAGCAACAGCTACAAATAGTGCTGGTTTAACAGCAATATCTTCAAAAACAGTAACAACAACGGGAAATGCTCCCACTATAAATAGTGTAACGGCTTCTCCCTCAAGAACTTCTGTAATCCTTAATCCAAATGTGTCTTATGATACAAATGCTAGTTTCAGTAGTTATTCAATTAGATATGGAACATCAACAAGCTATGGTTCAACTTCTACAAGTACTACAATAAGTGGATTAACTCCAAATACTACTTATTATTACAGTATGACTGTAACAGATAATTGGGGAAGAACATCAGCGGATAAAACTGGCAGCTTTAAGACAACCGGAAACAACCCGACAATTAATTCACATGGAGTGAAGACTTATGCTCAGACTTCTACGGAGATGCAGTATTCGGCTTCTTATGATACTAATGATTCATTATCTTCATACAAGTGGGAGTATGGCACTTCCACAAGTTATGGAAGTTCGGTTACTGGAACAAATACAATAAGCGGATTGAGTGCAAATACTACTTATTATTATAAGTTGACTGTTACGGGTATTCAGGGAAGAAGTTCTACTGCTACAGGTTCTTTTAAGACAGATCCTGCTACTGTTACAATAAGTGCTTTAGGTATATCTGAAATCACGGAAACGACAGCAAAAGTAGATTATACTTTCAATAATCCATCGAATGTTGAACAGTTTTATGTTATAGAAACTGTTCTTGAGAGAGAAGATGGAACTAGTCAAAATTATCAAGCAAACAATATAATTCCCCCTTATACCAAAGTATATGATAATTTAGAGCCAGGTTCTAAATATACTTGCAAAACTAGAGTTGGCATTAAAGGACAGAGTGGAACGGTATATTATTCTCAATGGGCTTCACAAGATTTTGAAACATTGGCAAGTACTCCTTTTGTGAAAATAGATTCTAATGGTGTAATTAAACATTATAAAGGATATGCTCTCGGAAAAAGTGACATTTATAATGGATATAGCTCAGAATGGAAGAATGGGAACTATTCAGAGACGGTCAATTCTCCTATATCTTTTAATGGAGAGGGAGCGGGCGTTTCAAAAGTAAAATATATCGAGATAATGCCTAATGATGCTTATACATATGAATTTCCGGTTGAGCAATTCACAACCTCATCTGGTATAACTCTTATATTAACGAATGTCTCAGATATTATTCAGAAAGTTGTAAAAGTAACACCAGGACAATCCGGATCTATAAATACTGATAGCAGTACTCGTTTATATATAACTTGTACAGGAACAGATTTAAGTAAAGAAACAGCAAGATATGTTCGTTTTAGTATTTATAGGTCTATAAAGAAAGTTCCATTAGATAAAGAATCAATAGTTACGTTAAATAATAAGATAAGGTATATAGATATATCGCAAAATGGATATATAAAAGGAACAACAACAGGTTCTGACGGAAAAATTATAGAACTTGATGTTTATGATAAATTAGGTAATAATATTGCTCTTAATAAAAATGTTACAATGGAAAAGGGTAGCGGAAGCAATCTTGAAAAAATTACTGATGGTAATCATGATGGTTCTTCTTATTGTACTTTAAATGAGAACAGCGCAGGAACTACAGTGAGAATTGATTTGGGCCAAGAATATTCTTATGACCAAATAGATAGAGTTGTATTATGGCGAGACGTTGATTGTATATACCAAGAAAGCAGACTTTTGGGATTAGATGCAAGCAAACAAATAACTTGGAAATTTCAGTCATATAAGAGTGAGGGGGTTTATAAAGAGACTTCCGAAGGATACACCGCTAGGTCAAGAAAGGCTAAAACAAAACACAACATCTATATAACATCATTGCTTAATGAATTAGATAGTCCTCCTTTTGCAGACAAAATAACAATAAATGCAGATTGGAATATGTCTATTCCTCCTGTAATAGCAGACTTGACAACACATAGAGTAGATGCTATAATAGCAGCAAATAGTGGTAGATTATTAAAGAATGATGTTGGTGATCTAACGGCATTAACAACTACAGAAAAATCAAATTTAGTAGATGCTATTAATGAGATTTGGAATGGTATAAATAAAACAGAAGAAGAATTTACAGTATTAGATTTCGTATTAGAATCTATACTATGCGGTTAGGAGGGAGATTGATATGGCAGAGAAACATCCAGATGTAAAATTTGAGTATTCGTTTTCTGATGGTAAATATTGGTCTCCTTACGACCATTGTCGTGTTTGGGAAAATGGTACTTATGATTTAATGATAAGAGACAACTATGGTCAGACGGCAAAGAGAGTTTATGAAGAAACCAATGTTGTCGAAGATAAGGAGATACCGGTTAAAATAGAGTTTATTGATTTTATTGATTTCAATGACAATCCTATAGAGTATTATGATGGTATAGTAGTTTGTAGAACTTCCGGAAAAATGGTAATAACCATTCAAGGAAATTACAGTAACGCTATGCTTTATGAACGTATTAAAGGACAGGACGTATGGGGAAGAAAAGGGAGTTTTGTTAATAATAAACTTACGGTACAAAGCTTACATCAGGCCGAATACTATGTAGCAGATTCATATGGCAGAAGGTCAAAAACTTTTACTTCCGAAGTCGTCACATATACCCCTTACTCTCCTCGCCCAGCTATAACAATATTACATGCAGATTCTGGTGTGCTCATTACAGAAGTAAGAGACGATACGGAGACAAATGCCGTTCCAAGAAGATATGCAATTAGTTATGACAATGGAAAAACTTGGTCAAATTGGCAATTAGGTAGATATTTTCAAAAAATAAATCCGCCGATTGGTACTTATACTATAAGAGTAAAAATAAAATACACTACTGGAGTCGAAAGTAATTCTATAGGTAAAACAATAACAATAAAATAATGGAGGTGTTGATATGGCAATTTATGTTCCTAATATAATTGATAATTTAACTTCTACTTCAACTAAAGATGGATTATCTGCAAACCAAGGTAGAGTATTAAAAGAACAACAAGGAGACTTAACTGAATTATATACAGGTAATAAAGGTAGCCTTGTTGAAGCGATCAATGAAATTAAAGAAATGGAAACTACTTTAGCATCTCTATTAGATGAGATAAATGGAGAAGTAATATAGCGTAAAAACCACTGGTGTTTTTGCGCCTTTTTTTATGGAGGTTTAATTATGGACGAAAAAGAAATGATGAACAAAATAAAATACTTAATAAAAAAGAAAAGACCTTTGGAAGATATTCTTTTAGAAACTGGATTAAAAGAGTATGAAGTGTTTGGTTTTGTAGAAATGTTGAAACAAAATGGATGGCAAGCAGAATATAAAGACGGCTTCTTCATTTACCAAAAGGAACAACTTATTAAGGATAGGGACGTCTATAAAATGACAGCCGGTGAAAAACATAAGTTATTGTTTATTAGCGATACGCATTTGGGAAGTAAATATGATAGATTAGATATTTTAAGATATTTATATGATTTAGCAGAAGATGAGGAAATAAATACAGTGTTTCACGTAGGAGACCTATGTGATGGCGCGTATCCAAATAGACCAAATCATACTTACGAATTAAGAGCTCATGGGGCAGAAGAGCAACTTGAATATATCGTTGAGAAATATCCTTCTAAGACAGGAATTAAGACAATGTTTATTGGGGGAAATCATGATTATTCTCATGTGAGAAACGCCGGTTTTGATATAGGAAAAGCAGTCGCAAAAGAGCGTCCTGATATGATATATTTAGGACAAGATGTTGCAGATGTTGATTATGGAAAGACAAGATTGAGATTATTTCACGGTTCTAAAGGACAGAGTTACGCGAGAAGTTATAGGATGCAAAAATACGTAGAGCAAATTCCTACGGAAGAAAAACCAGATATATTGTTAATGGGCCATTATCATAATTCATTTTATATGAAGTATGCAGATGTACATTGTTTCCAAGTTCCATCTACAATAGATCAAACTCCTTATGCAAGAAGTCTTGGATTGAATAATGAAAAAGGGGCTTGGATCGCAGATTTGACAACAGATAAACAAGGTGGTATAATGACAATAGAACCTGAGTTTATAGACTTCAGTGGACAAAAAAGACTCGTAAGAAGAAAGAAGTAATTAAACCTTAATTTATGCCAACTCTATCTACTAAGTAACAGAGGGAAAAACAAGAAAGAGAAGGGGGTAAGACTATGGACGCAGTTATAGAAACGGCGAAAACAATAGGCATTACTTTGGCAGAGATTATTTTAGTTATCTATTTCTGTGTTAAGTATATAAATGCGGCTTTGAAAAAAGAAGATATAAGCAAAGGTGTTAGGGAACAAAGTGATCTTGATTTACAAATAATTGAAAAAATGGATTATTATAAGGAATTGTTAAATGCAGATAGAATATTATTATTTGAGTTTCACAATGGTCAGCATTATTCTAATTATAGAACAGCATTAAGAATGTCTCCGTCATATGAGGTATATAAAGCAGGACAAAAAAGCAAAATGGCAGATTGTACAAATATTCCGATATCTGTTATGCCTAAATTGATATATGAAATTACACACAATGGATATTCGGAATGTAAGACAATAGAGGAGATAAAAGAAGATAAGGGAAACACTTATGAATTTAAAAAATCTATAGATGTATACTCTTATTATGATGTAGCTATTAGAGATAAAAATAATAACATTATTGGATTTGTTGCCGTAGAGTGGGCATCAGAAAGACCAGAAGATGTAGATATAATTCAAATAGAAAGATTGGCTGGTTTCTTAGAAGACAAAGTTAATGAAATAGTAGAAAATAATGAAAAAAGAAAAAATAAGAAATTCTTAGGAATTTTTTAATGGAGGTGTAAAAATGGAAGAGTGCAAAGAAGTACTTACTTGGGAGCAAAAAATACAAAACATTGAGAGTGCACCTGAAGAAGCAAGATTAATGATTGCAAAGGCTTATATAAGAGATGATATACCAGATGAAAATGTTCAATATGAATTTAATACAGATAGTCCTGAGCAATTAAATGAAGATGGAGAAATTGAAAATCTAAACGCAGACGATCCTGAGGGGATAGGAGCTACAGGTTTTACAATGAGAACCACAAGACCTGCGAATAATAAGAATTTTATTACTAGAGGTTCTGGCGGTTGGAATACTTGTATAAAAGGAAATCCTAGATATCAATATGCAGATGCTTTAGCAAACTGCGTTGGTTATGCTAGTGGTAGATTTAATGAAATTATAAATATTGCTAGAGAAACAACCGGTTGTACTTATACAACATTAAATTGTAACGCAGTAGGATTTAAAGAAAGAGCAGAAGCGGCTGGATTAAAAACAGGTTCTACTCCAAGACGCGGCGCTATTATGTGTTGGGGTAAAGAAGGTGCTGCTGGACACGTTGCTATAGTTGAGAGAGTTAACAATAGCAATTCAGTATATACTTCAGAATCTGGATGGGGTTCAAGTGCTATATTCTGGAACAGTACAAGAAGTAATAATAACGGTAGATGGGGAATTGGAGCAGGATATTATTTTAGATGCTTTATCTATTTACCAGACGATGTACAAAAAGCTATAGATGCAGAAGAACCAACACCTACTCCACAACCAACTCCAAGCGATAAATTTAATATTGGAGATAAAGTAGTTGTTAATGGACCTTTATATGTAAGTTCTACTGCTTCATCACCAGCAGGTCATGTTAGTAATAAGGTGACTAATATAACAAGAAAGAATCCTGGTTCAGCACATCCATATAACACTACAGGAGATCTAGGTTGGATGGATGAAAGTTCTATCAAAAAATATGAAGAACCAACACCAGCACCTACTCCAGCACCATCTACAGAATTAAATGTAGGAGATGCTGTTGAAATTATTGGAACAGGAAATGGTAGTGCTTATGGTGGAAGTAATACTGCTTATGGAATTGGTTGGAAAAGACAAATATTAAAGATTTGGAATGGAAAACCTTATCCATACCAAATAGGAAATAATACTGGAACTACCGGATTCTATAAGAAAGAAGCTTTAAAAAAGATATAAAAAAAGATAAGCGACTACCTAAAAAGGAGTCGCTCATCCTTGTAAGGAGGGGATAAAAATGTTAAATGCAATTTTACTTACTTTAAAAACAATGGGATGGCTTGGTATAATTTTAGGTCTTTTGGTTATTGTTAATACTATTTGTGGAACACTGTATAACGTTGCTACAAAAAAAGAAACTTTTAGCTGGAAGAAACTATTTAAAGGAATTGGCAAGTCTGCTATATTTTATGTAAGCGCTGCTCTATTATCAGTTGCTTTCACAATATTACCTTTTATAAACGAAATGATTGTTAATACATTTGGCGTAATATTATTATCTAATGATTTATTAAATGCTATGTCAAGTATTGGTGTTCTTGGTGTTGTAATTGGAACTATTATAGTTCAAGGTAAAAAGGCAATTGAGGGTGTTACTAAATTGGCTAATATTAGTGCAGACACTGAAGTTATAACTTGGAAAGTTGAAATCCCAGAAGAAGACGAAGAAAAGGACACAAAATAGTCCTAATATAATAGACGAAGGGAGGGGAAATCATGGAAATATTAAGAGATAAGACTATCAATGCTGGCACTGTAAAGCCACAAGATAAAATTATTAAAAATATTACCGGAAATACTATGAGTATTCAAATTGATGGTGACGCAAAACTTTCTATGAAAGGCTCTCATGCAAATTTTGAATCAAACAACTCCTATGCTATTGCCTTAATAAACATGACGACTCTTGATAAAGTAACTGAGACAACTACTCCAGGTCTTTATCTTGCTATCGTAGAAGGCATAGATGAAATGGAATTAGAGATTTCTGGTAGTGGTGTTATACATTGGAAGGAATTAGGTGATTAATATGGCTAAGACAGACGGAGTAGCAAGAATAATCGCTCTTGCCGCTTTGGGTAAGAACGGTGGAGGTAGTACAGGCGGTACTACAAATTATTTAGAATTAGCCAATAAACCTAAAATTAACAATGTAGAATTAACCGGAAACAAAACATTAGAAGATTTGGGTATTAATATACCTGATTTAGAAAATTATTATACGAAAGATATAGTTAATGAAGCTTTAAGTAAGAAGCAAGATACTTTAATAGCTGGGAAAAACATCATTATTAATGGTGAAGTAATAAATGCGGCAGATGATGTTATTCCTACATATATTTTACAAACAAATATTCGTCCTATGTATAACAAATCTGTTGAATTCACAGATGTTTACGATGACTTAGGTAAAATAATAAATGATAATCCAGGTAAGACTGTCCATTTATGTCTATATATCCCAGCGAACGGAAAATATGTCAATTCAGCCTATTATGGAACAACGGTTTGTCCAGACATTAGGACTTCAGAAGCATCAGATCATATATTTCAGCCTTTCATGATAATGAATCAAAATAAAGCCCGTATTATATTAAGGTTGGAACTTAATATTGATAAGACTGTATCTCCACATAAAGCTGTTGTAAGGAAATTTTCTTGTAATGAAGGTCCAACAGAATATGCCGTTACTAAAGATATAGAAAATGTTGAAAATAGAACTATGGAAATGGTAATGATGATGTTGGAAGATAGTAATAATAACTTTTTGGCAAAAACTAACACAACAGAATTTGTGCCTACTGGAGATTATAATCCTGCAACAAAGAAATATGTGGACGATAATGTAAAAACATATACTGCTGGAGAAAATATTATAATATCAGAAGATAATGTTATTAGTGCCAGTGTATCTGGAGGAACAGATGGTAATGCTGTTTATACATATTACGCTCCATATTCAGATGAAGATTGGTTTATTGAAGAAAACGTAGCAAACATATTACAGACAGTAAAAGATAAAGGATATTCTAACTTCGAGTTATGTACTTTAAATGGTAGTCATTATGCATTAAGACAAGGTGGAAATTTACAAGCTCTTACTGCAACAGATGAGGCGTTTGAATTACTTTCTCAACAAAATAATTTAGAAAATCATACTAATTACACTTTTAACGCTCATCTAAATGAAAATAATAAAGTAGTTGTAAGTGGATTGGTAAAAACAGTTCATACTGCTGAAGAAATGTTTGGAACTTATTTACCAGAAACGTTGAAAAAAATATCTGGTTATGACGGTACAAGAGAACATTTAATATTACAAGCTAATGCTGGAAATCTTGAGTGGGATTCATCATTAGACGGTGGTATATTCGGAGACAGCTATACAGATCCTGCTTATTATACAGAAAAACAAGTTGATAAAATAGTTACAGATACTGTAAATGAAGCATTAGGAGGCAGGTACTAATGGAGACAGAAGACAAAAAGATATTAGTAAATTATCTTACTGACATCGCAGATACTTTCAGAAGTATTACAGGAGAAACTGATACAATAAGTGCTGAAAGTTTTTCTAAAGAAGTTCAAGCAGTAGCTACACCAAGCTCAAAAAACTCATATCAAAGAAATTCTATAGAAGAAATGAATGCGATAACAGACGCAAAGGATGGAGATACTTGTTTGTGTTATTATACTAATAGCTTCAACATTACTGAAGATCGTGCAGTTGGTATAATAACCTTTCCAAAAAAAGTTGTATTTGAAAATGCTATTACTGAATATTATAATGCTGAAATAAGAGCGGCAGATAGTAGTATTGATCTTTGGGGAATGATTGATTTGTCACCTAATGATTTTATGTTTCGAGTAGATAAGATGGATGACCAAAGTAGAGCTAATGTTTTTTATAGCTCAGAAGATGGAATTACATATACATTAGAGTAACCTCTAGATGTAGAAGGAAGTTTTGAGTTAGTTAATGAAAGAACAATAGATTTTAAGATAAACATTAATATTCAAAATACAAATGAATATATTGGGGCATTTTTGATTGGCACCGATCAAGCTTTCATTGGCTTATACGAGTATAGTAATGGTTGGAAAACATTAGAACTACATTATCCTTTGGATGAGTATAGTGTTGAAGTTTCAAAAAAGTATTACAATAATGGAGAACAAGAAGGATTACTTGGTACTACTGGAACGTTGCAGAGAGTACAAAAATTAAATGATTTTATTAAAAAGTATGGAACAGATTTTGTATATCCGAAAGATATGTCTAATTGCTTTTCAGTGTATGAAGGAGAAAGAATTCCTTTGTTGGAATTGAATCCCAATACTGGTAATGTTACTAATATGAAAGATTTATTCACTGGTAGGAAATACAAATAAAGCAAAATTAACCGCAGAAGAAATAGCAATTGCAACCAATAAAGGTTGGAATGTTATATAAATAAGGAGGGAGAAAAATGGCTAATACATTAAAAATTAAAAGAGGTTTAAAAGCCGATATTAGTAAACTAACACTAGTAGAAGGAGAGTTAGCCGTAGCATTAGATACTCAAGAGTTATATGTTGGTGACAATGAAGGAAATGTAAAAATAGTTAAAGGTGGAGCTTCTGGAGCTGTTGAAAGCGCTAATAAATTAACAGTAGCAAGAACAATTACAGCAACAGGAGATGCGACTGGTTCTACTTCATTTGATGGATCTCAAAATGTTGAGATGGCATTAGAATTAGCAACTAGCGGAGTAACTGCTGGTACTTATTCAAAAGTAACTGTTGATGCAAAAGGTAGAGTAACAGCTGGTTCTAATATTACTGTTGAGGATATTGGAGATTTATCAACAACTTTAGCTAGATTAGCAACAAAAGAAGAATTAGCAGGATATGTAAAAACTGCAGACTTAACTACTGAATTAAACAAAAAAGTAGATAAAGTAGCAGGAAAATCTTTAATTGATGATACAGAAATTACAAGATTAGCTTCTGTTAAAAACTATGATGATACTGCAATTAAAGCAGACATAGCTAAGAAAGCTGATGCAACTGCAATGAGCACAGCTTTAAAAGGAAAAGTTGATAAAGTTGAAGGAAAAGTATTGTCAAGTAATGATTACACAATAGCAGAAAAAGAAAAATTAGCAGGATTATCTAACTATGATGACACAGATATCAAAGCGTCTATTGCAACTAAGGCAAACAGTGCTGATGTTTATACAAAAACTGAAGTAAATACAAAAGTATCATCAGTTTATAAATACAAAGGTAGTGTGACTAACGAAAGTGCATTACCTACTGAAGGTCAAGTAGTTGGTGATGTTTATAACCTAGAAGACACAGGAATGAATGTTGCATGGACTGGTGAAGGATGGGATAACTTAGGTTCTGTGATAGACTTAACACCATACTTAACTACAGAAGATGCAGGTAAGACATATGCCGCTAAAGCAACTACACTTGAAGGTTATGGTATTACAGATGCATACACTAAAACAGCAGCAAACACTGAATTAAACAAAAAAGTAGATAAAGAAATAGGAAAACAATTATCTACAAATGACTATACAACTGCTGAAAAAACAAAATTAACTGGTATTGCAACAGGAGCAGAAGTTAATAAAATTGATGCAGTAAAAGTTAATGGAACAGCTTTAGGAATTACAGATAAGGCTGTAAATATAGATTTATCTAATTACGCAACTAAATCTGAATTAGATAAGAAAGCCAACAGTAGTGACGTTTATACTATAGAAGAAGTTAATAACAGTTTAGCAAATAAACTAAGTAAAACAGACGTAATTGATGGGGGCACTTTCTAATAAGTGCTCCTTATTTTTTTAAAGAGGTGAGAACGAGATGGGCTCTATTAAAGAAAAAATAAAATATATAAAAGAAACAAAGAAATTTATAAGAGAGGCTATCATCGCTCAGGGCGTAGATGTGCCGGAAAACACTACATTTAGAGATTATGCGAATAAGATAGATAGCATAAAAAATACTACACATGTATCAGATAATACAACACTTACATCTGGTACGGCAGTAGAAAAGAAAATATATTATTTAAGTAAAACAAAGGAAAATATAAAAAGAGCTATCGTAGCCGCTGGAGTAAGTGTATTAGAAACGGACACTTTTAGAGGTTATGCTAATAAAATAGCTCAAATAAAAAAATAGGAGGGGTGAAAAATGGCTAATAAAATTACATGGGCTGATAAGGTAGCCCTTCAAGAAAAACCAGACGTTGTAGCAGAAAATAAGGTTACGGCAGCGGATATGAATCAAATTAAAACAGCTGTTAATGGGACAATAGACACAATGCCAAGTAATTTGGTAAATGGAAAAGCTAAAGGAAGCATTAGATCTATTTATGCTTATGATGAAACAGGAAAATTATTAGGTGAATATGCACAAGCTTTTGGAGAAAATACAATAGCGTCTGGTATCCATTCCCATGCAGAAGGATCTGGAGCTACAGCATCGAGTACTAACTCCCATGCAGAAGGAAATATTACAACAGCATCAGGAGATTGTTCTCATGCAGAAGGAGTATATACCATAGCATCAGGTGAAAATCAACATGTCCAAGGTAAATATAATATATCAGACACAACAAGTGCTCATATCGTGGGAAATGGTACTGAACGTAATACTAGATCTAACGCTCATACTTTAGACTGGCAAGGTAATGCTTGGTTTGCGGGTGATGTTTATACTGGTTCAACAAGTGGGACAAATAAGGATGATGGGTCTGTTAAATTACCTGTAGTATATAGTGGAACAACTGCTCCGACTAATGACATAGGGAAAAACGGAGATTTATATGTTTTATTGGATAGTTAGAGAGGTGAGATAGATGGCTGTAGTAGGATATCAAGAAGCGTATTCTCAAAATGGGCTGAATAAATTCGCATTTACGATAGAAACTGAAACAAGTGGAAGAAGTGTTAATTGTTATCTAAGAGTGAGGGGTAAGGGAGATTATGTTCCTTATTATCGTTGGATTCATACAGTCACACTAACTGTTGCTGGTTCAACTGTTGTAAATAAGACTGGTAGATATCCTGATGCGGATACTGATTGGTGGGAAAGTTCTATCACAATTAATGGAACTAATTATCGAAGAGCTTATACTGCCGCTGCCTATACTTATACCTTTGGGGATGCTGGTGGAACTATTTCTATTTCAGGTAGTTATGATGTAACCGGAACGTCTGATTATTTACCGAAAAAAGGAACATATACTCCATCTGGTTCAGCGTCAATGGCTGCACTTACGGCTTCTTTTAACTTAAACATTTTGAATCCTGACGGCTCAGAGCCTTACCAAACTGGTGAAGCAGGAACTGTAGAGCAATCAATAAATGGCGGAAGTTATACAAGAGTCTATAATGAAGGAGCTAGTTCTTATACGATAGGAACAACTTTTAATTACAGAAATTTTACACCAGGAGCGCATAGAGAATTATCTTCTGTAACTGGTATTAGTCCTAGTAATACAACAGGTCCCTGGAGTTTAACCTTATCTAGCAGTGGAGCATCTGTTAATTTTAAAACCGCTTGGAAGAATTACACTTTTAGGACATATAAAGGAGAAGGAACGACCGAAATTTCTACAATAACTCAACAATATAATACGACTTATAATGTTCCACATCCAACTCCACCAACAGGGTGTTTGTTTGCTGGATTTTATAGTACAGGTTCATTAAGTAGTATTTCATCGAAAGATTCCGTATTCGAATCGGGAAATGGAGGAATTGAAGTTTATAATAATAGCGCAAATGGAACAGTTACTCATACAAGAGTACAAGATGATGATGGGGTGCCATGGGCTTGTAAATATTTTGGACATGGCGGAAGAGCTTACTATATAAGGATAGACAAGGCAGCTGGAACAGCTTCTCCTTATTGCGGGGGATTCTATTTATTAACTCATTCTGCTGCTAATCATATATATAGACATATAATATGGGCAAAAATACCTGTAGGTTATACAATTGGAGATTATCGTGATCCAATCGGTGATGGAGGATACAGTGAATGGCTTACTGATACCGCTGGAACGGGCGATTGGTATAGATACGTGTATGATGTTCACGCAGGTTCTTCTGGAAATTTTTCTACCTTAGGGTTTGTTGCAATAAGAGCGAATAATGGGGATAATAATGCTGCTGTTACTTGGTATGTATGTGCTACTCAAGTAACAGATATTACAAATAATTATGCGACATATACCTTTGATGCCAATGGGACAGCCGAATATTTCTATGCTCCAGTAGCTTATAACATTGCATATGATGCGAACGGCGGTAGCAATGCACCATCAACACAAGTAAAAACATACGGACAAAATCTTGTATTGAGCTCACAAATTCCAACTTATAACGGTTATGATTTTGTTGGATGGGCGCAAGCCGGGGAAGATACTATTTATTCTCCAGGACAAACTCTAAGCTCAGATTTAAGTAGATATAGCGGGGCAACGATAACTTTCTATGCTGTTTGGATTCAGGATCAGGCAAGATTAAGTGTAAATAAAAATTCAACCTGGTCTCAAGGAAAAGGATATTTTAAAAAGAATAATGAATGGAAGAAGATAAAGACGATATATACAAAAGTAAATGGGGAATGGAAAGCTGGACATTTGGAAAGATTAAAAAAAGAATGAGAAGAAGTTTGTTGTTTCATCAAAGGCTCTCAGGTTAGGATATCTTTAGATGGAACTGCCAAGAATATTGAGGATTTAAAAGCTGGAGAACAGATTGTTGTTTACAATGAAGACGAAAAGAAATTTGAGTTATCCACAGTTTCGGATACCCCAAGAAACAACAATGTCACAGATAAAGCCACAATTGTATTAGAAAATGGTATAACTATCGAAATGAATGCATATCATCCTTTATTAACAACAAAAGGATACCACTCTTTAACAGAACATGAGGGTTTACCTCTATTGACAGATAAAGATATTCTTGTTACAATTAATGGAGAAATAAAAATTAAGCAAATAGTTAGGGAAACAATAGAGCCAATTACTATGTATAATTTATCCGTAAATGGAGAACATCATAATTATGTTGTTAATTCTGTAGTTGCTCATAATGCCTTGTGTCCTACAATATAAGGAGGTAATATAAAAATGGCAAATAAAATTCAAATTAAAAGAGGACTTGAATCCAACATTAATAAGTCAAATTTGTCACAAGGTGAACTTGCAGTTACTACAGATAGTAATAAATTAATAGAATTAAGTAAAAAATAGAAAGGAGGTAATTAAATGACAAATACAATAAAAATAAAGCGTGGATTGTCTAGTAACATCAATAATACTACTCTTGCTCAAGGTGAATTGGCAATTACCACAGATACCAATGAACTATATGTAGGGAAAGAAAGTGGAAAAGAAAAGATAAATGTGCAAGCGAATTATAATCAAAATGATGAGAAGGCTACTGATTATATAAAGAATAGACCATTTTATGAAATCTCTAATATTATTTTTCAAGGTGATGTTACTTTTACAAAAGAAGGAGAATTTGAAGTGTATTCAGGCACCATTCCTTTTTCTACTTCTTTTAAAAAAGATGATTTCAAAAAAGTGTGGAGATTACAAATATTATATGAGGAAAAACAGGAAAAACTTAGACGATATAGTTGGAATTATGAAAATGGACAAAGTAATAATTTTGAATACTTCTCTTATTTCATAAGTTCTCAAGGGATGGCTGAAGTCTACTGGAATGGTGCCCATATAGTTTCTTCTGACACTGCGTTAAAAATTGATATTCCAGCGGACGGAGACACAGCAAGCACCAAAACTATAAATATTACTATAACAATGCAAACGAAAAGTGATACCCTAGATCTTATGTCGTTAAAAGATATAGAAGATATAAATAGTGTACTTCAAGGTGCAAGGTGATGTAAAATGAATAAAGGAGGGAGAAAGAATGAATACTTATAGATATAATGATGATTTTAAAGTAGTAGACAAGGATTCGTTAGCGTTTGTTACTTCTCAAGTAAGAGGAGTTATAGAAGATATATATAACGACCTTAGAAACATACATGATTGGGAAACGATAACTATATCAGAAGATTCTTCCATCACTGAAGAAAAGACTGGGAAATTAGATATCTCAAGCGTCTTTTCTGGTAGCACTGACAATTTTTATAGAGTTTTAGGATATAACTCTATGTATAATGGTATTATTTATTATGGAACTGAACCATTTAAAAACGTCACCGACAATTCTTTGGTTCGTGTTCAAAAAAATGCTGTAATATATTATGCAGGTGGAACGGCTTATTGCTTCACTGGAGAAGGTATTTATAGTCTTTTATGGGATGATACCGAAAAGAAAGGTTGGGTTACAAAAGTTAAGATGGATAATGAATCTTATTATGTATATGATGAAGAAATAGATGCATTGCCAAATATAACTGTGACTGCAGGAGATTTTGTTTGGGATGCGACTGCTAAGACATTAACAGTAAAAGGTGCAAGAAATACAACAAAGACTGCAACAATTAAGTTCAATGAAGATGTAGATGGTGTATATTATTCTTTGACTAATTCAAGCTCAACAACAGGAAGAATGGGAATGCTTTCAGCAAAAATAAATAACGAAGATTATTATATTGGACTGCTACAAGGATTTGGAACTCATTATTCTCAATGGAATATGAAAAAAAATGATATAGTAACGATTGAATATACTGGAGATTCTACCGCAACTGCTAATGATGAATTTGTATTTAAAATAGAACATTGGCAAAAACCAAAACAAACAACTTCAGCAGCATCTTATGCTAATTATGTTGTTGGAAACTCAGAATTAAATGATCAAATGAATGAAAGTTCGCTACGTACAGATGTTTTAAATATGAAATATGATATGGATGAACACCACACACATCATTATGAAGATTATCGTGGAAACATTTTACCAACTTGTACAATAACTAACGGGGCTAATGGTTTTAATCATCCAAATAAATCTGTTGATTTTACTGCAACATCTGCAGATGGAATGACATATGAAACAACACTTACAATAACACAAGATAATATAAGTGCAATGGGATTCTTAGCAACTATTACTTCTTCAAAAGAATCTGCTATATGGGGAGAATGTACATTAAAGATTGAAAATACTACTCAAAATAGAGTCTTATTGGAAACAAGCGAAATAGGAGAATTGAGAACAATAGAAGGAGTAAATCCCGGAGATAGTATAAAAATGACCTTCACTTGTCCAGAAAATGTTTATACTCCAATGGAAGTAACAGTATCTGTTGCAATGTATTTAGCTATGGAGACAACTTCTAATATAGAAGATGTAATTTATTCGGGAGCAGCGATAAAAGAATTTATAACAGATCAAAAAATCGGTTATTTAAAAAATGAATTAGAGCATGCTAAAGCAGGACAAAAACCACAAATACATACTGGAACATATCCAAATTTACAATTAAACCTAAATGCAGCAAGCGATAATTCTGAATGGAGAATCTGGCAAGGAAACGGAGGAAATTGTACCTTAACAATTGGATTCGATTTTGCCGAAATAGGAGAAGAGAGTACTTTTGGATGTACGGTTGTATTTAAAACACCTTATCGTTCTACTGCGACAACAGCGTTCTCTTGGGATGCCGATTATGGTGACATGGTGAGTATCGTTGGGGATGATGTAGTAGATGGTATATTTACACCACAACTATTAAAAGTGTATGAAATGGTATTTACTTGGAATGGCTTCGTGATGAACTGTGTTGTTAAAGGAAGTAAATATATAGCGCTACAGGAGTAAAAAATTATGATAGGGATTAAAAGAAGAAGCAGTATTTATTATCCAATAAAAGAATATTATAAAAGAAGAATAATGGTTGGGGATATGTTAACAAATAAAACATTATACGCAGACTTTCCTGATGATTTTGCTGATAAGACTGATCTTAACCTCAACGAATCAGAAAGAGCTTTTTGTATATATAACAATAGTTCACCCGGAAGTTACGACGTCAGGTTGTTAGAATATACAGATGGTGCATTTGAGTATGGTATTTGTGTTGGACCTACAGTATTAAGAAATAATATATATTTTTATAATATTGAAACAAATAAATTGGAAGTAAACTAAAATAAGTATAAAATGTCAGATAAAGTACAAGATGTTACTGAAGTTACTGATTGTCAAGCATATAGACATATTTATATCAAAGATCCTAACATAAGACCTTTAAAAGTTGGAGATGCTCTTAAAAACGGTACTAAGTTATATTTTAATATTCCAGATAATATTACTGAATTATATTCTGAATATAAATATACAAGTTCAACAAGGAGTAAAGTAAGATCTAAAACTCCTATATTAAAAGCATCACCTTCAACACCAAGCACAACAGATACTTTAATAAGTAATTTTCTTAAGGTAACTTATTATCCTGATGAGATAGGATCAACAGTACAAGTTACAAATCTAATTTTAACAGATGGAAGTTCTAATATAGATATATTTAAAGCAAATTTTAATCAAAGTATTAAACATAAACCAGAAATAAATATATCAACATACACTATCACAAGTCCAACAACAATAACAGACTACAATGAATTTGATTTTTGGTCTCAGTTTATCTTAGTTGATGAAACTACATTATAAAAGCCTAGAGCTCTTTTTTGTTTGACAAAAAGCATATTATCTGGTATACTGTATTAAATACTGTGAATGGTTTATCAATACTATATAATAGGAAAAGGAGGGGATAGATATGGCTTATACACCTACCGCATGGCAAGATGATGAAACATTAGTAAATGCACAACGTATGAATAATATTGAAAGCGGAGTAAAGAGTGCCAATGATAATAAGTCAGATATTAATCATAATCATGATGACAGGTATTCAAAATTAGATCATAATCATGATGATAGATATGCGAAGAAAAATGAGACATATACAAAGACTGAAATTGATTTAAAAATAGATCCAATTAAGAAAGAAATAAAAGATTTGCAAAGTGACGGTACAACAATTAACAATAAACTTACCGTTTTAGAAAAAGAAACTTCTTCGTTGAGGGGAGACGTTAGAACCAATACTCGAAGTATTAGTACTGCTGAGGAGAATCTAGGAATATTGAGTGAATTAAATACAACGAATAAGAGTAGTTTAGTAGCTGCTATTAATGAAGTAAATATTTCCGGTGGAGGAGGTTCTGGAACAAAAAATTATGAAGAGTTGTTCAAGAAACCTCTAATAAACGGAAGAGAACTAATTGGAAATAAGACATCTAAGGAATTAGGGTTGGTTTCATCTGGCACAGGTAATGCTCAAGAAGTTATATTTAATGATGGCGAGACATTACAATCTAAGTATGAAGATGGCGGAATTAGAGGTCCACAAGGTCCTAAGGGAGACAAAGGAGATCCTGGTACGCAAGGTGAAAGAGGATTAACTGGTCCTCAGGGACCTCAAGGAATTGCTGGTTCGAAAGGAGAAAAAGGAGAACAAGGATTAGTTGGTCCTGAAGGGCCTCAAGGACAAAGGGGTCCAGCAGGTCCTCAAGGTCCTCAGGGTCCTATTGGAAATATTGGATTAACTGGTCCAAAAGGAGAAAAAGGAGATACTGGACCTAGGGGTATTCAAGGAGAACAGGGTCCAAAAGGTGAAACTGGAAGTGTCGGTCCTCAGGGAGAACAAGGTCCAAGAGGAGATAGCTTTAGAATAACAGACGTGTTAGATAATATGACTTTATTGCCAGAACCTTCTGCAGTTACTGATAATTTTGCTTATCTTGTTCGAAAGAATGAAGAAGAAGTAGAGTATGAAGATGGGGCACACTTATTTATATTATTAGCAGGAAATAGTAATTGGACTGATAATGGTCCATTTAGTGGAGTTGCGGGGCCTCAAGGTCCACAAGGAGTACAGGGTGAACAAGGACCACAAGGAATACAAGGAGAAACAGGAAGATCATTTCAAATTTATGATACCTTAGAATCCTTTGCTTCTTTGCCAGATCCGACTACAGTTACAAATAATAATGTTTATTTAATATTGAAAGATGAAGAGGGAAATGTCTTTCCAATACCACATATTGCAGTTTTACTTGTAGCAAGTCAAAGTTGGTATGACGTAGGTTCTATGGGAACACAAGGTCCAAAAGGTGATATTGGTTTGGGTGTTTCTGAAGGAGGAACAGTAGGACAAGTGTTGGTTAAAAATAGTGATACTGATTATGATACCGCATGGTCAACAATTATAGAAAGTGGTTCGAATGATAATGGAAGTTGGATTAAATATAGTGATGGTACAATGATATGTTATAAATCAACAGGCTGGATTGATATGAATATAACAACTTCTTGGGGTTCTCTATATGAAGGTAATATAAGTGTTGGAAATTTTCCTGCTGTATTTATTGAAACGCCAACAATTTCAGTAACACCTTTTGGTTCAGGAATGTTAATTGAACAAGGTGGAATTGATGCTTCTAAGACATCGTGGGGAAATATTACTTGTGTAAGACCTAATAGTGTAGAAAATGTTAAAGCAAGATTTCATTTAATCGCAATAGGAAAATGGAAATAAAATAGAGAGGTGAGAAGATGGAGAAGATATTTATAAGAGAACGAATTAATGCTGTTGATTACAATAACGTAAATCAATGTCTTTTGTTTACTTCTTCAGATGCGGATATAGAAGGAGGAATTGTTAATGTTAACCTTGAGAGTGATGTAGCTGGATGGTATCAATTAACATTTGATGCTCCTGCTTTTATATTAAAAAATGGAGAGTTAATAGACAATCCAATATTAAGATATTTATTTCCCTTGTCTAAGTTAAAGTATACCCGCATTACAAAGACGGGAGATAAAGAAGAAGAATTAATATTATATTTTATAGTTCAACCAGAAGAAGATAGTCGAGATGAAAGTGGAATAGTTCTAAAATCTTATACTTGTATTGATTATCCAAGACATAATTTATCTAAAGCTAAAAATGGTATAACTATTGGGGAAGATACTTTAGACAAAAAACGTTCTATGACGCCTAATAATGAAGTTCCAAATGTAGACGGGAAAACTCTTTATGTCAAAGCTGACGTTCAATCTCGAATGAACTTTAATAATTATTCAGAATTGGGTGGATGGTTAGATGCATTACCTGGGGCATTTGCTTATATACCAAGTGAAAATAGAGCTTTTAGATTAGTGAATACTGACCCAAGTAAAAAAGACTTGAATGATGAGAGTAAATTCATCAACTGGTATGAGTTAGAAGTTAACTCAGAAACGGGAACTTTTCAAACTTGTACAAAAGATAGCGATAGCAATATTATTCCAGAACCAGTATGGAGTCCTGAATGGGGTGGATATCCACTAGCACCAGATCCAAATAAATATGACTACGGTTCAATTGGAATAAATGATATTGATCCTACCATAGTTCAATTTTATTGGGATACTGTGTGGCTTAATCCAGAAAAAACAATGGGACGTTATGCTGGATTGTTATATAAGGAAGGAAGCAGGCTTCTGTATGACATAGAAAAAACTTTAGATTTTGAATTCCCTAAAGATTTTTTAGGAACTAAATTTAAAATTGAAAATCTTGATGATGTTGTTCCTTCTTATATGGGTGGAGCAACAATGTATGTCATTGAAACCGGAACTGTTTGGCAATATGTAAATAATACCTGGGAAGATACACATAAGAACAAGAGAGAAGTGTTTAAAACAAAAGATACTTTAAAGGGAAAATGGGCAAAACTAGATCCACAAAAACCTTATCTTGCTCCTAACTATGCAGATAAATACTTAGATTATATTTTAGAGGGAACTGGATGGAAAGTCGGAGAAGTAGATAAGATATATATAGATAACGGAATTGTTGAATTAGCCGAAGATGGAGTAGTAAATCCTAAGAAAGTTGAATTAAGTACTTATTTATATTTCGACAATTCTAATGCATATAACGCAATATCTGAACTATGCAACGCTTTTAAATGTTATCCTCGTTTTGACCATGTTAATAAAACTGTTAGTTTGAAATCAGTCCCTGGAGAAGACAATGGATTAACATATCTATATAGAGATAATTTGAAAAGTAGTAGAATTACTCAAGATGGAGAAAAAGCCGTATCTAAATTATGGGTATACGGCGGAGAAGACTTAAATGGACAAGTGTACATACAAGATTGTAATAGAGTAAATCCAGAGTATTATTTAGCAGATTACAATTCTTTGGATGATTTAAATGCTAGAGTAGCTAATCCAAGAGAGGGACAGTATGCTAAGATTAGTTTAAAAAAATATACTTGGGATCAATTGATAGAGAAAACAAAAAAAGATGGCAAGAGATTGCCAATTACAAATACATTTCTAGCTGGTGAATTGCCAGTTAGTTCTTGGGGAACAGGAGCTATACCTGAAATAAATAGTCTGGATCAATTACCTGCCACAGGAGAACTAGGACAAACAGTATTTATTAGAGAACAAGATTCGTATTATTCTTGGATTCCAGAAGCAAATGCTTGGTTTGACACCTATTTAAGTTCAGAGCCTTCTGAAACAAGTGATATTATTACTTTTGAAAGAAGATTTGATAGAGAAAATGATCAATGGGTAGATAAAGGACAATTCTATCATTGGTGGGAAGTACTATCTCCATATGCAGATAACTATATAATGGATTTTTCTTATTTCTTAGACAGAAAATTAATGACAGAAGAACAAGTTAATGATATTAAATATAATTTTATTTTACCGATAAGTCATTTGAATAAAAAAAGAGCTCCATTGCTTAAAGAATATAGCACATTAAGTCAAGAATTATTGAATTGGAATAATACTTATGACGAAAGTAAAATAGCAGCAGAAGCCATTGACAAATCTTTGAGAACGACTTATGCAATTTATGAAACGAAAAATGGAGTTACTTCACTAAAAGATAGTGGTCTTTATCTTTATCCTCCTGGAGCTGATTTTAAAACAGAGGGATGGAGTTTAGCTGAAGTTCAATATTCTAAGTCAGAAGCAGTAGAAGTACCAACATTTGACAAAATAGCCGAAGCTTTTCCAAATCCTAAAATAGGTAATATGGTAAAAGTAAAAGATACTGGAGAAGTTTATTGGTATGCTAATACATACTCTTTCAAAGATACAATTAGCTATTATTTGGGATGGAATGAAGGAGATCTTAAAGATTCAAAAGCCGATGCAGAAAAGAGAGAAAAGGAATGGCTTTATAGTCCTGATGGAAGCTTAGAAGCTAGAAATAGAGGTACTGGTCTTTTTGAAGAATTAAGAGAACAGGAACTATATCCTAAAACAGATTATGACACTGCTAGTGATGCATTGAAATATTGGTTCAATCCACCTGCTAATATTGATATGATACCAGATGGAATGCCAGGTGATCCTAAAGAGACTTCTTTGGCTCACAATTATTATAATGCAAGAAATAGATTAGTAACAGAAGAAATAAATAAGCAATACGCTTTAGAAAAAATCGCAGAAGTAGAAACTGCTATTACGCTATTGCTTGAAAGAGTCGAAATATTAGAAAATAAAATCACTTCATTAGAGCATAGTCTTAGAGAAAAATATGGCGATTACATTGTAGAAGGTGTATTTACTGACGATACAATGGTTTATATTTATAATTTATGGTATGCTGGACTAAAAGCGTTAAATTTATATCATAGACCTTTAATTACTTATGAATTAGGTGTTGTTGATGTTTCTGGTTTACCTGAGTATTCTACAATGACAGAAGACGTATATCATGATATCGTATATCGTTTAAATAAGCCAGAATTAGTGTTGCCTAATCCAGGAGATTATTGTTATGTTACAGATAATAAACTTGGTATAGTTAAGGAAAAAGCCAATATTACAAGTGTCGTAAGAAGTTTATCTAATCCTGCAAATCATCAAATAACAATTGAAACAGTAGATACAAATACAGAAGAATTAATAGGCAAGTTAGTTACGGCAGCTAATACTATTTATTCTAAAGAACAGATATATAATCGTAGTGCTGTAATTAAGTCGGATGGAACTATCGCACAAGATACTGTTAGTGCTTCATTAGATGACAATAGTGGTAAATTAACTATAATGTCTAACAATGGTACGGTTTTATTAGGAGAAAATGGCATTATTACAACAGATAGAGAAAATGCAGATTTAAAAATGCAATATACGGGAAAAGGTATATTCTCATCAACCAATGGCGGAACGACATGGGAGAATATATTAAACGCAGGAAAAATTAGTATTAAAGCTTTATCAGCCGGAACGATTGATTCTAATACGATTTCTGTATCTAATATAGGAAAGACAGCTAATATTATAATTGATGGTAAAGGAATTACTGCTATTAGTAAAGATGGAGTGGATGCTTCTTCCCCAAATATTACACCAGATGATAAAACTTCTTTCTTCTTAGACGCAAAAAGTGGAAATGCTTATTTTGCAGGAAAAATAAGAGCTAAAAGCGGAGATATTGGCGGATGGGACATTAGCGGTACTGCTCTTAAAAAAGGCGGAGTTGGAATGAGCTCCGATAATAGTAGTTTAAATAATTATGCTTTTTGGGCTGGTAATACTGATCCAGATCAGGCTAAATTCTGGGTAAAGCATGACGGTACAATGAAGGCAACTAAAGCAACTATAGAGGGAGACTTAACTGCAACAACTGGAAAAATTGGTAACTGGACTATAAATAATGGAGCTATTACTAATGGCACAACATCTTTGAATTCAGATGGATCATTCAAAAGTGGAAACTTTAGAGTAGATGCTAACGGCAATGTTTACACTACAAACATAACCGCTACCGGTGGAACTTTTAATAATATAACAGTTAGTGGTAATAGTACTTTTAATGGTACTGTTTATGCTAGTTCAGGTTCTTTTAAAGGAAAAGTAGAGGCAACAAGTGGTTCTTTTAATGGAACTATTTACGCCTATAGTGGAAATATAGGTGGATGGAAAATAAATGGCCATGATGGTTTTACTCAAGATCACGCATCTATAGGAACTAATGGATCATTTGCTTTTTATAGCCAAGTTAAACCTGGCGGTGGTGAATGTATCTTTAACAATGGTTTTAGACTTCATACTACCCAACAGCAGAGATTGTATACCCCAGAAGGTATAACTATCGGCGCAGGAGTTAGCAGTGCTCCTGATACGATTTCTCGCCAATTATACTTAACAGGAATGAAAACTGGTGACGGGTCTTCAAGAAATGCATCTGGTGTGCAGGTTTATGCAGGTTATGGCTGCTCTATTCGTTTAAATGCTGAGGGAAATGTATGGATACGTTCAGGAGGTTCTATCGGTTTAGAAGGAGAAGGAGCAGGAGTATTCATTGGAGATGGTACAATGGGGAACTCTGCCTCAACAATTAAAATAGGAGCAGCAAAAACCGCCCTTTATTTAAAGGGACAAATATATAATAACCATTCTTCTAGAAGAGTAAAACAAAATATTCAACCAATTACCGATGATGAAAAAGAAGATTTATACAATAATATTAAAAATACAACTTTCTACACTTATAATTATAAGAAGGGTTATGGGGATAGCGGAGTAAGAACATATCGCGGCTTTATTATTGAAGATTTGGAAAACACAATAGTAGAACAATATTTAGGTTTTGCTCAAGATGAAAAAGATAATAACATAAAGACTTTTGATACTGTTGCTCTTTCTCAAATGAACTTAATCCTAATACATCAGCTTCAAAAGAAAATAGAGATATTAGAAAAACAAATAAAAAAAGAGAGTAATTAAGCTCTCTTTTTAAATATTTCTTTTATTTTATCTAATAATGTCTTTTTATTTATCGGACACTTATCTGTTCCACATTTTCTGACTTTACAGTTTTTTGGTCCTGGACATTTTCTAAGCATAGTATTTCACTCTCCATTTCTTTTAATGCTTTATATAATTTCATCAAATCTTCTTCTGAATTATAAATTCCCAAACTTACTCTACAAGTCGATAATCCAAACAAGTCTTTAGTCAATTTAGAACAATGATTTCCAGCTCGAATAAAAATATTTTTCTTGTCTAAATAATTCATAACATCTAAGGCTTCAAATCCATCTATATTGAATAATAAAATTGGACTTTGAGGATTAGAATATATTTTTATTTTGGGCAATTTAGATAGTAATCTATGTGCGAATAATCCAAGATACAAATCTTGCATTTGTATTATATCCCAGCTTTGACTTAGAGTTAGAGCGGCGTCTGTACCTGCGAATGCACCTGGGACATTTTCTGTTCCTGCGTACATTTTATCATTATTGTCTAAGAACTCATATTCTCCTTCAGGAAGAAAATATTTATTCATTCCTCCTCCAACTTTCATTGGTCTTATAAAATTTGGTATCTTTGCATATAATATTCCAATTCCCCTAGGTCCATACATTTTATGTAGGGAAAATGCTAGGAAATCAATATTGCACTCTGTTACATTTATTGGAACATGGGCTGCTCCCTGAGCGTGGTCTACAATAAAAGTGATATGTTTTTCTTTTGTAATAGTTCCAATTTCTTTTATCGGTCTAATTTCTCCCGTTGTATTGGTCATACTAGATAAAAGAACAATATCGGGATTATATTCTTTGACAGCTTTATTAAAGTTTTCTATCGACAGAGTATAATCTTCTTTTAAATCTATATATTTTATATCAACAATGTTTTTACCAAATACCATCCAGGGCATTATTGCCGAAGCGTGTTCTAATTTAGTCGTCAATAAAACGGCTTTTTTCTTTATTTTATGAAGCATACTACAATATGAATAAGCTATAAGATTTAGTCCTTCTGTTGCTCCTGTTGTTAATATAATATTATCTGGTTTAGTTCCAATAAAGTCCGCATATACTTGTAAAGACCAATCTTTTAATTGTTGAGTCCAACGAGCGCCGCTATAGGAAGCTCTTCCAATATTGTAATTGTAATTAGAATATACTTTTATCATACTAGATAAACAGCTCCCTAAAATTTGAGAAGTATTGGCACTATCTAAATATGTAAATTTTTTATTCTGTTCAAAGTATGGAAATAGTTTTTGAAAATCATTGTCCATATTTTACCTCCTATTTGGTACCGCTACTACCAAATCCTCCAGATCTTTTCGTTTTTACAGTTTCACCACAAGTGTAATATTTTTGAAATACTCCTTGGGCAATTCGGTCTCCTTCTTCAATGACAAAATCTTTTTTACTATTATTCTTAATACAAATGAAAAAATGGCCTTCGTTTTTAGGATTATTATAATAATCTGCATCTATAATATTTACACCCGCAGGCAATATAATATCTTTAGCTCCATAAGAACTTCTTATATAAATAAAGAATGCTTCATTTCTTGGCATTTTAATCTTAAAACCTGTTGGTATTTTGGCTATTTCGCCTGGTTTAAGAACGATTCGTATAGGAGAGTATAAATCATACGCTGCACTATTCTTTGTCGCTCTACGGGGCTGAAAATGTAGTTTAAATGACCCTCTAAAATGCGGATCATAAAAATTACATTTTTTTAATTCTTCCGTTTTTTCTATTTCTTGTCGAGAGACCATCTCAAATTCTCTACGCTTCAGTAGCATGACTTTTTTCCTCCTCTTTTTTATTTTGCTCTTCAATTTCTTTTGCTGTTCTAAAATCTCCGAAATATACTCTTGGGTACTCTTCTAATGTGACAATTTCTCCATTTGGTCCATCTATACAATAAGGTTTACCATCAAATTTATCAGCTTCTTTGAATACATTAGAAGCTCTGTTGTTTTGATAAACTTTTACTTGATTATCTTCGTTATGTTGGATACCAACTTCATTCCACTCATCATCTTCAAGAGTTAGTGGCATAAGCGGTTTAAATCTAAGTAATCGATCAAGATAATTTATTGCTATGGAAGCACTGAATCCACTATGACCGCAATCTGCAAAAGCATTTACTACTTTTAAGATACCGTCATTAAATATTTTTTGCATACGTATATCTTCTTCGTCCCCATCTGTTTTTGCTTCTTCTAAAATTAAATTTAATTCATGTCGAGCATGTTTCACAAGTGCGTTTTCTTGTTCCTCTGTTTTATTTTCTATAATTGATTCTGTTTCAGTTTCTTGTGTGTTTATTTCCATAATATTATTTCTCCTTTCTCAAACGTTTTTTGTATGTCTATCAAGCGTTGATTTGACGATCCTCTAAATGGACAGTCAAGAGTTCTTTTATTAAGAATAAAAGGACCATCAACAAGTACATCTACTTTTGATATCAAATCCATATACATCAACGGAATTTGTTCAAAAACGTAACCTGTATAAAGCCATATATCAAGATCTTTGGCTTTTGCTTTGTCTATTATAGCTTCTGCCATTTTATAGTTCTCTGGTTCCAATGGATGTCCTCCCGACAATGTAATTCCCGCATCTCCAGAATTTATTGCTTCTTCTATTAACTTGTCTATGTCTGCTTCTGAGATTTCTTTTCCATAATCAAAAGACTGAGCTTCTGGATTATGACATCCAGGGCAATTTCTACGACAACCAGAAAAGAAAATAGTAGTCCTTAAACCAGGACCATCAACAACACTATTATGTATTACTCCCGCTATTTTAGTCATATTTCCTCCTACTGATGGATATCTACCATCGTGATATACAAATCTTCTCCTTTGTAATCGCTGTAATCTCGAGCTTCATTTAAAATATCAAACCACTTTTTTCCATTTTGTCCTAATTCTTCAAGCCATTCTTCGTCCTTGTATTCTAAAACAACCCCATAAGGAGAGTTAAACTCAGGTTCAGAAAATCCCATAAAGTCTTTCAGTTTCATTGTGTCCGCCTTTTCTCCTTTATAGCTTTCAAGTAAATTACTCCAACGTCCTCCAACTACAAACCAATCACAAAAACCATTTGGATTATATTCTTCATATATTCTATTATTATCATCTACATAACACCCGTCTTGATCGGCAACAAATTCAATTCTTTCACGTTCTGTTTCTTTGGACATCAATTCTGTCAATACTGCATCATACCAATCATGATCTTCTTGCTTATTCTTTTTAAGATAAGAAATGTACTCTTCTACTTGTTCTAAAGATTCTTCTAAACTATTTGTTCGATATACTCTTTCATAATAGTTTGTGTTATCCCAACAAAATCTAGAAAACCATTCTTCGTCAAAATTTTGTTCTCGATGTATAACTGCTACTATTGCATGCATATTTTACCTCCTTATTCTACTTTCACTTCCTCTGGTGTTTCATATATATTTTTTATTATATAATGATCTTCGTTCCACTCTAATTCATCATGCTGAAGACCGTTTATTTCAGTCTCTCCATCTATATTTATTAAATACGGAGAACCGCAGCATCCACATCCACCTATTGCAATGCCATAAGATAAGCTTAATTCACTTAGCTTTTCTAAAAAACCTTCTACATTTTTTTGCATATTTTTCTCCTTTACATTTCTTTATTCAAATATATTATAACAAAAAAAAGGACATTGTGTCAATAAAAAAACAGGTTTAATCCTGTTTCTTTTTAGTAAGAGATAAAATCTTACCACGGTATTCGTTATATTTATCTAATCTTGTTACTAAATCCATTTGTTCTTCTTTAGATAGCGTTTTAGCAAAATTTTCATAATGTTTGCATTGAGAAAAAGGTTCGCAACATCCACCTGCTCTAACACATTGTGGCACCATTGCCCATGCGATAGTATCATCGTATTTTTCTATTTGTTCACGTAAATCTTCAGTATACTCTCTAGTAGTAGGATCTGCACAAGTGCATAAACGACGACCAGCAATGTTGATTAAGCCCTCAATATTCGCATCCATTTCCATAGAGACCGAATCCATTTGACTACGTTGAGATCTGTCTTTAATTTCCGTTCTATCTGCTCTAGAAGTAGATATATATTTTTCAGTACCCTCGTGATGGCGTGCAAAGTGTGTACTAATTGCGTATGGAATATCTGACCATTTCCAAGTGATCCACCCTTTTCTTATTGGGCTATGTCTGCAAATTAAAATTTTCTTTTTCCATGTTTCTGGTGGTTCTTTATCTCCGGCATCTTTACCAATAGTTCTCATGCAAGCTCTTTTTATGCTATTCCAATTAACATTATATTCTAATATTTCAGTTTTTGCCATTATCTCACTCTCCCTTTTTGTTTAATCAAGCATTTACCACATACGGCTTCATATTCAATTTTATCTGTTCCATCTATTAAAACTTGTTCCCCGTCAAATATTGGTATACCATTCATCTTACGAATATTAAAAGTGGCTTTTTTACCACAAGCACATATCGTCTTTAGTTCTTCAATATCATCAGCTATTTCTAATAAACGAGTAGAACCTTCGAAACCGTTTGTGCGGAAGTCGGTCCTTAATCCATAACATAAAACACTTATATCATATATCTTACTTATTAAATAAAGTTCATCTACTTGTTGAGCTGTTAAGAATTGAGCTTCATCAACAATAATAGCGTTTGGTTTTTGAAGGGGCACTTTTGTCATTATGACGTCTGTTTTATCTAATAATATATCAACAGACGCATTTATTCCTATTCGACTAACAACTTTGTTTGCGCCTTTTGTGTCAATGGCTGGTTTTACTAATAATGTTGACATACCACGTTCTTCATAATTATGTTTTACTTGTAAAAGAGCTGTGCTTTTGCCAGCATTCATTGCCCCGTATCTAAAATATAATTTCGCCATATAATCCTCCTTATACGTATAATAAAGGGGTCTTTTATAGACCCTATTTATTTCTAAATAATAAAGCAGTATAGAGAAGACTTGCTCCTATCCATTGTAATGACGTAGCTTTGTCTCCTTTACTAATAATGTTTACAACAAGACTTCCTAGAGCTCCAGTTACCATTAAGGCTGGAAAAGCAATTTTTAAGAAAGATATCATTTTAAGCCTCCTTTTCATTGCTTTTTTCCTCAATCTTTTGATGCTTTACTCTATCTTTTATTTCTGCTTTTTTACCAGCATTTTCACGACCAGGAGTCGTTAAATAACCAGTTATTCTTTGAATTCTTCTAAAAGGTATAATTCTTTTTATTTTATTTTTTAAAGTTTCTTTTTCCATTTGTTTATCCCTCCTTACTAATCTATTGGTTCTCTTTCATCTCTGCCACACCCTGGGCAAACATGCACATCGTTACTTCCTCTCCAACTACATCCGCAAACAGTACATTCTGCTATTGGGATATTAACTGCTCCATATCCAACATCAGCATCAGACATAATATGCAGTATGTTTTCAAAAGCATCGATATTCTTTGAAATATCTCCATCAACTTCACAATAAAATATGTGACCTGCGTTTTCAAGATTATGATATTTTCCTTCAATTTTTGCTTTATCTGCAATTGAGATATTATACCACACTGGGATATGTGAGCTATTGGTAAAGTATGCTCTATCTGTTACCCCTGGAATGATTCCGAATTGCTTACGAGCTTGTTCTAACGCTGTTTTGCAATATGTCTCTGCTGGTGTTCCTAAACAACTAAAATTCAAGTGAGTTTCTTTGACCCTTTTATCACAGTAATCTCTTATATACTTAATAATACTGTATCCTAATTCATCAGATTCTTGAGACTCTCCATGATGTTTTCCAGTTAAGGCAATTAAGCATTCTGCTAAACCAACAAAACCTATAGATAAAGTTCCTTGTTTAATAACGTCTCTTATTTCATCTGTTGGCGCTAAGTCGTCTGAACCAAGCCAAATTCCTTGTTCCATTAGACTTGGAAAATTATATTTACGATTTTGACACTGTCCTTCATATCTTTCTAGCAGTTCTTTGTCAGCAATTTCTAAAGCGTAATCTAATTCTTTAAAGAATTTATCAATATTTCCTTTTGCTCTTAATGCTAATAATGGTAGATTAATAGACGTAAAAGAAATATTGCCTCTTCCAAATGCTCCCTCACGACCATTAACATTAGCCATAACCCTCGTACGACAGCCCATTGTGTTTATAATACCATAATAAGGATCTCTTTCATAATATGGTAAATTAAAACTTGCATCAACAAAAGCATATGTTGGGAATAATCTCTTACTTGAGCATTCCATTGCCAATCTGAAGATATCATAATTTGGGTCTCCTTTTTCAAAGTTAACACCTTTTTTTAATGTATAAATTAAGATTGGAAATATTGGTGTTTCGTGTTTTCCTAAACCTGCCATTTGAGCTTTTAATAGATACTCTGATACCATTCTTCCTTCTGGACTTGTATCTATTCCAAAATTTAAGCTACTAAATGGAACTTGTGAACCGGCACGAGATGCCATTGAGTTTAAGTTATGAACCAAAGATTCTGCTCCTTGGAAAGTGTCTTCTTGGGTATAGGCATATGCTGTCTTACAGATATATTCATAGCCGGGTATAACATCTTCTATACTTTTTATTTCGTCTACCTGTTTTAATAATGATTCCAAAGTAATGCTAGCACTCTCATGTTTCTTAGCATCTTCATAAGCTAATAATTTTTTAAGATGTTTCTTAAAAGTTTTTAGTACGTATGGAGCTAGAGCATAGTCATAATTAGGAATACTTTGTCCACCCCACATATCATTTTGGTTACTCTGTATTGCGATAGCAGATTGTAAAAATGCGGTTTTTATATTTGATGGCTCTCTTAAATATCCGTGTCCTGTACTAAAACCATCTTTAAATAATTTTGGTAAATCAATTTGAACACAAGTCATTGTTGTTGTTCCCCATCCTAAATCGTGAGGATAAATAATCCCAGCATTTATCGCTTCTGTAACATCTTTTGAGAAAAAATAATTTTTCATATAACTTTTTATTACATCTTCAGAAATGTGTAGATGTCTTCCAGACGGAGTGTAACCGTTAACATTCGCATTATCGTTTTTTTCTTCTGTTGCCTCATTTGATAGAATATCTAAAACGTTACTTAATTCCCTAGCTTTTGCTCTTTTATCTCTGTATTCTTGATAGCCTTTTGCTACCTTGCGAAAGCCAGCCTTTCTCATTTTAGCTACTATTATATCTTGGATTTCTTCTACTTCTATCCCATCTGTATATTTTTGTGCTTCTGTTTGTATATTTTTTATTACATCTTTAATAAATATTTTCTTTTCCTCAGTTATTTCTCCATAATCTAAAAAACCTTTAGTTATTGCGTTTCTGATTTTTTCTTCATTGAAATCTACAACATCTCCATTTCGTTTTATAACTTTTATTTTCATATCACACCTCCTTAAATCCAATGCACCGTTGGATTTCCCCTAAAACCTTTTTCCCATATAAACCAAGCATAAGATGCTGCACTTGATTTTTGAAATTCTCTTTCGTCATTATTAATTGCACACTGTTCTCTTCCACTGAAAACCCAAATTTCCTTAGGCGGATATAGAGAAAATAATTGTTCGTATCTTTTTTGTCCTTCTAAAAAAGTTGTTTTTAAAAACATGTAAATATATTCCGCTCCAAGCTCAATGGAATGTAATACAGTTTCCATTGCGATAGAATAGGCTGGGTTAGTTAATATGATCGGAGCTCGTAATTCGGTAGTTGTAAAAAAGTCTTCCACATAATCTAATTTTTCTCTACGTTCTACAATATCGCTCGTGATAACAGTATAGCCGGCTGCTTCTAGCGGCTTCTCTAGATTACCTTCTCCTGCCATAATTTCCCATATTGGCATTCTCGGGATTTGATGCTTCTCTAATAATCTGGTAATAGCTGTTGGAGAAGTTGCATAAAAATCTAACCAAGCTCTGGAATGATCCGTATGATTTGATGCTCCGAGAGTTACAAATGTACTTTTTTTATTTCCTGTCCAATCTTTTTTTTCTTTCATAGCTCTTTTTTCTCCTTTCCAAAATTTATTAATTCATGAATTTCTTCTTCTGGTTTATCTAATTGTGAGTAAACGTATTTTCCAAGAAATAAGGCATCGGCCTCATCTTCTTCAAAATCTCTTTCATAAATTAACTTTGCTCTGACTAAAGTTGCTTCTTTTTTGTCTTCTCTTTTTGTCCCTCTTATGTTTGAATAACTTCTCCACATATCTGCACCATAAGAGTATACTTTTATTCCTTTCTCATATTCAAAATGATAAAAAAGTATTCCTCGTAACATCGCTAGAGTTTTAAATACTAAAGTATTGTATTCTAGTTGTATATCTTCTATTGCTAAAATCTCTATTTGATATTCTTTTATTAGTCTTTCTATTTCATCTATTAACTGATTAATTCTTCTCATTAAGGGTAATTTTTTGTCTGCAGTAAAATATCCACTTTTTATTAATTGTCCATATTTATTTAACACTGCCCAACCTGTTGTGTTAGTTGCAGCATCTAGAGATAACAAATATCCTCTTGTTGAACGTATTTGTTTTTCTTCCGCCTTGATACACTCTATACATTCCCAATTATTTTTTTGAAAATTGTTAAATGTATCGGTTTGACGATGCCCCATTGAACAAACTATGCTTAATAAACTGTCTGCATTTTTATAATCTTCGATATTTGTTATCTCGAAACCTCGCTCTGCTAATAGATTGTATAGATTCTGTTGTTTATTGTTCATTAGAATCTTCCTGAACGGATTGCGTTATATTTCCATCTTGCTTGTTTTCTTCTTTTTGCGTATTCGCTTGGGAGATATTTGCTTCTTTTCGTCTCGCTAATTCTTTCTCTACTTCGTTGATTACCTTCATTATATCGTTTTGTTGTAACCCATTCATACCCAATTGGAATATTTTTTTCTGTAAAAGAGTTGTTAACTGCTCTTTTGTCATTTCTTTCAAATCTATAGTTTCCATAAATCTTCCCTCCTTGTTTTTTTAAAGTTTCCACTTTTCCTGTTTTAGTTTTTATTGTTATTTTTATATTACCAGGAGTGTGGTGGTCTTGAATCCATTCATAAAACTCCATCCAATAAGGATCATCTTCAATTCCGTACAAACTATTTTTAAAACCTCGAATAGTTTTATTATTAAATAACCACGCCCAATATTTGGGTTCTATCTTACTTATACAAATGGGTTTTACAAATTTAATTATACTACTCTTTTTAATTTCTGTCATCTTTTCAATCCCAACATCAGAATTGAAAAATAAGAGGGGATTATCATAAATGTACATTTTTTTGTGTATTCCTTCTTCTCTTAGCAAGAGTTCTCCATCTTGTTCAAAGAAAAGTTTAGAGGGGAAAAAATCTCTTCTCCAATCTTTATCTAAGATAAAATTTTTCCCTCCTTCTGAAATGTAATACAACAATGGTTTATAAATATACGTGTTAATTTTTGTATAAATAATCTTGGGCAAATCTGGAAATTGAGGTCTATTTGGAAAGCCTTCCCCATATTCCTCTATTGGTAAAAATAAATATTTTGGAATAAAATTTAGTGGGACACTTTTTGTTTTATAATCTTTAAATACAAATATTTTATTATATTTTTTTAAGTTATCATAACTTATATCTAATATTAATCTGCACTTGATCCCCTGCTCTAAATAGTATGAGCTTACAAGAAGAACGCCGAAGTTATAATTACAGAATTTTTTTGTTGAAAGTAGATCCCAATCAAGAATTCCTATCATAAAAGTTATCCCTCTCCATATCGATATTTAGTTGATTTAACTTTTCCTGAAGAATCTATTTCTAATATCTTAGATAACGAACGAACCCTAAAAACTTCTCCAGATTTGTATCCATTTACAATTAGAAGAGTTCCCTTATTAAACCAAGATTTTTCTAATGTTTTTTTACCTTCGGCAGTCATCTCACTTATAATTTTATTATAATTAGCAAATAATTCTCCAGTGAATTTTAACGTCACAACTCCAGTAGTAGTTAATAATGTAACCATATGCTTGTAAGCGTCTTTGCCCAATACAGTTCCGCAAATGGAAACAGTATGTTTGTAATCTCCATCTTTTAAATGTGCAATATCTATTTGACTTTCTTCCAAAGAGTCTAATTCATGTCCTGAGTAGTAAAATCCTAATACTTCCATCTCCCAACTACTGTCGTTTCCATTACAGTATTGTTCCCAGATTTTGTTTACATCACATTTTTGTATTTGCTGAATTAATTCCTCCTCATTACTTTTCATCCAATCTTTTATACCTGTCATTTCATTATCATATATTTTCTTCCAAACCTTTGTATCTAAAAGACCATTAGAAATATCTATGTTTGGAAAATTTTTACATAAGAAATTTATAGCTCTCTCGTCTAGTCGATATCCCTCCGGAATCTCTAAATCTTTTAGATACTTATTAAAATTGTATAAATATTTATACGAAATTAGGTCTTTTGGAATTAAATTATATTCTATAAGACTATTCATATTTTGAAGCGTTATTCGGGTTTTTTGAGGGGCTATAGACAATAAATAATTATTCATAATAATTCTTTTTTCTCCAAAAGCATCAAAAGCTCCCGCTTTAATAAGATTGATCATTTGTTTCTTTTGTGGTTGTATCTTTGTAATGAAATCTTCTACACTATTATATGGTCTTTCTTTAATTATCCTTTTTGCGAGTTCATCTCCGATTTCGCTTATACCTTTTAATCCATATACGATTGCATCTTTTTGTACATCTGGAACGAAACCAAATTCAGCAATATTTATATCAGGTAATTCTACTTTGTACCCTTCTGATTGAACACGTCCAATTGCGGCAGCTACTTTAGCGTAATTAACCCCTCCGTTATCTTCTTCTCCTAATGCTCCTGCTTCTACTGTAATAACAGCAGTCGCCCAATAAATTGATGGATAATGATAAGCTAAATTCATTTCCTGCAACCCAATAAGAGAATAGTAAGTACAATGTGTAAGATTGAAACTATACCCAAGCTGGCGTTTAATTTGGACATCCCATATATATTTAAGAATGTCTTCTGAGCATCCATTTTCGATACCGGTTTTTAAAAAATATTCTCTAAAACTATCTACTTCTTTTAGTTTTTTCTTGGCAACAATTTTTCTTAATTTAGATGCATCACTAAAACTAAAATTTGTAAATTCTGGTATCATCGTTATTTGCATCATATTTTCTTGAGATTCCAGTACTCCATTATATTTCTTTAGATATTCATACAATATCTTTTTTTCTTTATCTGTTCCATTAAGACTATATACTTCATCTTTTAATTTTTGTGGATTTAGTTTATATTCAAGATATTCTTCTGCTGGCGATTTGTGACCCTTTTCAGGCACCAATCTCATTAAACTATTTGTCGCCGCTAACTCTAATAAAGAAGATGGATGGATACTTGCTAGTGTCTGTTTTGCGACAACAGAATCCATTTGAAATGCACTAATAATTTTACCAGCATTTAACATCTCCCACATCTCTTTAGTTGTTCTATCTAATACATCTGGATGAAGATATTTATTATATGTCGCACGCAAACTTCCTTGCCATTCAATATATCCATCTTTTATTAATAAGTCCATACAAACATGAATTTTATCTAAAGCATCTGTTGATAGAAAATCATATTTGATTGATCCCATCTTCTCGCTGTCTCCAAGATCGAACTGAGTTACTCGCGTTCCATTTGGCGTTGTTGCTAATGCATTCATATCGTAAATACTTCCATTATATAATACATGTCCACATGCGTGTTGTCCAAGTCTTGTAATCAAACCAGATATAGCGCATGCTGTTTTAAAAAGATTGGGGTATTTATCTATTTCATTTTTAAAGTCTTTTGATGCCGGAATATCTTTATCTGGATTTCCAAAATAAGTGTCCTCTAGTGAATAGCTAAAACCTCTATTTTGCCCAATTAAACTTGAAAGATATTGTCCGATATCATTTGATAGCCCCATCCCACGGCAAGCAGTTAGAATTGCAGAACGAGAACCCTCTGTTCCAAAAGTACAAACTGACACAGAATCTCCGCCTATATCTTTACACATTTTATATACCATCTGTGAAATTGTCTCTCTTTTACTTGCTTCTGAGTCAAAATCCCAATCTGGCAACTCTGCTCTTTCTCGATGTATAAAACGATAAAACCATAAATCGAAACCCTGCTCCAAAGGATCTCCATCACAAATTCCTAACAAGAAACATACTAAACTAGCAGGACCAGAACCTCTACCAGCCCCAGTTATCGAACCGACTTCAGACCAGATTTTCTCTATTACGACTTTAATTGTTAAGAAATATGACATCAATCGTTGTTGTATTTTATCGCTTACTACCCACATCTCTTCCAATTCTAATTCAATTTGTTTCAAATGTCTCTCTAATCGTTCTTGTGGTAACTGCATTTTTTTCAAAGCATCTAATACTAAAAATACTCCATAACGATCATCTTCATAAGGAGATGTAATATATTTATTTATATATTCATATTTCGGATTTACTCTACTTGTTTTTAAGTAATATTCAAAATTACTTATATCCCTATCATCTGGTAAACGTGGTATTACTTGTCCATGATACAAGTTATATCCCTTGACTCTATCTGCGATAGAAATGGTATTATTTAATGCTTCGGTAATTAAATCTTTTGGAAGATAACTCATTAGTTGATAAATTTCATCAGAAGACATAAGATAAGTATATCGGTAGAAATCAGCAGTTTCTCTTTCCTCATCCTTTGATTTTAAGAAAGCTTCATGTATCGGGAAATCTTCTGGTCTAGCATAATGAGCGTCAGTTGCAATCGTTAGAGGAATGTTATATTTATTGTGTAATTCTATTAAATATTTATTATATTCAATCTGTTCTTCATATGCTGCTGGAGACATTTCTAAATAAAAATTGTTTTCTCCAAAGACTTTTTGACACCACAATAGATGTTGCTCTACTTTATCAAATTCTTTTCTTTCAAACCATATTCCCAATATGTTTCCAATACAGGCACTAGTTCCTATAATATGTCCTTGATTTGGCATAATAATTTCTTCTAAATCAGAATACCACGTAGGAACACGTTTTAAAAACATCATATAACTTCTTTCCCATGCCCTAGAACTTAATTCCCTTAATTGTCGATGTCCCTCATTATCTAAAGCTAATAGAATAAAATGGGGATATTTTTCGCCTTTTTCAACAGTATCTTTATCTAGACCATTACGACATAAATATATTTCGTTACCCAACACGACTTTAAAATTTTGCCATGTCTCGTCGTTTGGATTTTCAGACTGCTTCTTCTTCAAATACTCTAAGGCTTTTAAATGTCCTCCTAAAAATTCATGATCGGTGCAAGCGACTGCACATAATCCTAATGAATGAGAAGTATCTATTAAAGTCGGAATTTTAATTATTGAATCAATAAGCCTAGTATTCGAATAATCTGTATGGGAATGTAAATTAGCATATCTCATATCGTCTCCTCCTCAAAATCTTTTTTCTTAATCTCTTTTTCTAAAAATATTATATCATAAAAAAAGAATAACTGTAAAGTTATTCTTTTGGTTTGTCATATTCTTGTAATAATTCTTGTGACACTTGTTCTATAGCTCTTACACTCTGAGTTATATTATTAAGATTATTGCTAATTTCGTTTAAAACTAAATTAACATTTATATTAGTGAAACCTCTTTTCTCATATTCGCCTATTGCTCCTATTTCTCCAACAAAAGTGAGTAGTCTCTCTATCTGTTGAAGAATACTAGAGTTATGTCCAGCTATAACTTTTATGTTATTTTTTTCTTCTTCTGACATCGTTTTACCTCCTTGGACGGATTACTTTTGTGATGTACATGTATACGTCATACATAATTGAAATATCTTGCATATCTGGAGTTGCATCATCTTTATTTTGATAACGTTCAATTCTTTCTATGTGCTCTGTAAGCGTAGTTCCATACTTTTCACATATTTTTCTGTAACTGTCCAAATCAATGAACATTTTTGAATGTTTTAATTTTTTATTTTTATTTAATATCTTCATATCATTTACTCGCTCACTTTCTCTATTTAGACAGGTATATATTTTTTGTTGATAACATAGTGCATCTAAAGGAATATTGCCAAGATTAAAATCCCATCCACAATCTCCATAATATTGTTCATATTTACATTTTCCCGAATAACACATTTTATATTATACCTCTCATTCTTTTTTATCAATATAATTATAATATATATAGATACGACGAGTCAAGTATTTTACTTAAATTCTTTTTGCAATAAATGACTTACTTTTAGTTGCAATTCTTTTTTTTCTATTGGAATTTCCTCAATATTTTTTTCTTTTAAAATATCTTTTAATTGTTTTATTGTAGCATTTTTTACAAAAAGAGATAATATTTTATTATAATCGTCTATAGTCTGTTTTAATTCTCCTCTAGCTACACGATACTTTTGAATATTTTCATATTCGCCATTTGTTACTGCCTTTAGTCCTTTTGCAGATAATATCTTATTTATTAATCTCATCATTTGTTATCTCCTCGTCAAAGTCATCTTCAAATTCAACTTGGAATGTTTGAACATAAAGATTTATTAACTCTTCTTTATTAATATCTTTTTTAAATTCTACTCCAAGCTCTTTTAAAGCGTTTTTTATCCAAGTACTTCCTTTGCATTCTGCAAGTTCTCTTAATATCTCATTGTATTCTCTTCCTAATTCTCTAACGACTTTAGATACAGCAGAATGCTTTTCAACTAATCTTTTATAATCATCAGACCAAGAGGCAGGAACTCTAATAAAACCTTGTTTTTTTAAATGTTTGTCTATTAAATTTTCAATCATTTTAATCCTCCTTTTTCGTTTTACAATAATATTATAATGTTTAAAACTAGATTATGTAAACATTAACCTAAAAATCATATACACTCCATTCGTTACCTTGTTTTTCTATTAATTCATATCCGTCTACTATCATTTGTAATTTAGGTTGATCTTCCCAATCATTCCAAGAAATAGTCCCGATGGCATTCATAGTATAATTTTTACTATCTTTTAGTTTATTTACTAAGTCTACATCATCAAATATAACAATATCAATCTTGGGTGTATTGATTTTCACATGTTGTCCTTCTTTTCCCATATACTCAGCTCCGATACAATCTATATCAGTAATCATCATAAGAGGTTTTTCAATTCCACTTCCCCATATATCTTCTTGAGCAAATAGTTTTCCTAGTGTCTCATTGAAAGGTCGACATGGGATTACTGCTTCTACTGTATAAAGTTGATTATCGAAATCTATCTTATCTAACTTTTCATATGCTTCTGCTAAAAACCCATCAAAACTGTCTTTAAATATTTTTGCTCCACAGGCTTCTGCATGTCCAGCAAATTCTCTAACTCCTGTCATTTCGTTAAATATGCTTCTTGGATCTTCAAATCCTTCAGCAGTTATACTGCGCATACTACCCGCCCAACAATCTGGCATAGTATTATCTTCATAATCATGAAAGTGCTTTAATAATAACACTGGTCTTTTATAACTACTTAGTAATCTATTAGCTATTAAGCCAGATAATTCAAAAGGTAATTCATTTTCCTCATCAATATAATATATGAGATTATGTTTTAAATTTATTTCTGGTTCAATTATTTTTAATGCTGATTGAACAAGTCGATTTTGTTTAGCCTTTAAATTTTTACAAATACGACACATTTCAATATATCTTGGCACAACTTCTCCATCAGCTCCACGTTTTTGACTATTAACATTTTCATTAGGACAAATTAATGTATTAAACAACATTTGTTTTTCTTCCATTGAACCTAATCGTATTACTGCATTTATATTAGGGCCTATAGACCATCCTATGTCTTTAATTGTTACAACTTCTACAGGATTGCCCATCCTATCTTTTAATAATTCATTGAAAAATTCGTGATTTTTGATATGTTTTAATCCATATCTAATAATATATTGATTTTCTAATTCTTGTAAACTCATTACGTCTGCAACCATTCCTATAGATGCTAATGCATACAATCTATCAAAGTTGTAATCTATATCATATTTATAACAAAAATATTGACACGCTTTTAATACAACTCCTGCTCCAGATAAACTTTTATTTGGATATGGCTCATAGTTACAATTGACAACAATTGTATCAAAATCTTCTTCCGGATAATCGTGATGGTCAAAAATTATACTTGGTATATTTTTTTTCTTTAAAGTTTTATAATCTTCTGGATTACCAGATGCATCTGGAACTATAATTAAATTTGCATTACTTGCTAATGCTTCTTTTAAGTCTAATCCATGTTCTTTTCCCTCATGTATACCAATTTCTATTTCACAATTACTTATTGAACTAATGAATTCATATAATATAGCACTGCTTGTAAAACCATCTGTATCAGCATCAACTTGTATATATATTTTTTTGCTTGGCTTATTTTCTAAACCAATAATAACACTTTGTAATAGATTAGCTGCCTCATCTATATTTTTTAATAGACTTGGATCATTCTCATTTTCTTTTGATACCTGTAGCCAACTTTCGGGATCTTCTATTCCTCTATATTTTAACATTTCTCTAAGCAGAAGCCCGGGATTAATATTATTATAGTCTATGTCATCAAAAGTCCTCAATTTCCACTTTAGTTCTTTCATCTTTCTCTCCTTTCTTTAAATATTTTTCTTTTAACTCATTAAAATTTTTTCTATTTCTATATAATTTATTCCAAATTTCTCTGCCCTTATCAATAGGGGCATCTTTGTTTTCTAGAAAAGACTGTTCCCAATCATAAACTATTTCAACATTAAAACCTTTGGCATCTAATTTATTTGCTTCTTTTAACATTTTATATAATCCAAAATATTTATCATACTCACCATTTTCATTCGGCAATAAAGAATAATCATTATCTAAAGCTAGAACTACTGTTTCTACTTTGTATTGTTTCAAAAGTTCTGTTTGATATATGCTAACATTACTTCCTCCTATTGATACAGCTTTATTTCCAACATAAAGAGATTCATATAATATGGTTGATTTTTCAGATTCAAATATAATTGCTCTTTTTGCGTTTTTAATATTCTTTTTATTAAAATTAAGTCCATACAATATCTTTCCCTTATCATAAGTATAAATTTCGTTATTGTGAATAAGGGGCATATATTTTCGTCCGTTTTCAATGTCTTCTTGATTGAAGTTTCTTACTTTAGCTCCAACGAAAACCCCCTTATCATCATATATTGGAATTACCATACGATTTCTAATCATATCAAATTTAATTCCAAACTTATCCATTGCATCAAAACTTATTCCTTCTTTTTCCCATACTTTTAAATATTTCTTATTTCTTGAAAAGCAATTCATTATACTAGGATTATATTCCGTTAATGATTTATGCCAATCTTCCTCAATCTCTTTTTTCACATTTGAGGGTGGAGTAACTATGGCAAACCCATCTCTTAAACGTTCCTGAATAATCCTCTCAATAATAATTGCTGCATTTGACAAAGAATATTTTATTCCTCTAGTACGATAAGCTTGAACGACAAATTCAAAAGGATTCATTGAGCCACAGCATGTATAGCAATGAAATTTTTTGCTATTTTCATAATAATATAATTTATGTTTTGCTGTTCCAATTATTTCATTATGGCATCCTGTTGGCATGATAAGTTGATTATTATAATATCGGATAGATGTTTCTGGAATACCAAATTTAGAAACTAATTGAACAATGTCACTTGTTGTTATCATATCTAATATTTTATTATATTTAGTAGTCACTTATCTCACTTACCTTTCTATTTTCTTCTATTATTTCTCCAGTTTTTTCATTAACAACCGGAAAAGCTCCTTCACTTACTAATTGGTTAACTTTTAATTTAATTGATTTCATGTCAATAGGATTATTACTTGTATCCGTTACAAAACAATCTTGACTTCGACAAGTTCCCAAGTCTGTATATCTCCAAATTCTTATATTTCTCCATTTGCCTCGTCTATTTTTATATACATCTAAAATTTGAGTTGGTTCAGGGGTACCTAATTGAGTGGCTAAGGCTCTTGCAATTTCTTTCTCTTGAGCTTTTACGATAGTTGTTGTTATCATTGCAAAGTCTACTTTATCTGCAATACTTTTGGCTCCACGAATCATAGCCTCATTTTTTATTTCTCTATCTTCATAAGAAGAAGCATTTAATTGAGTTGCTGTGCTTATATGAATATCTAATTCATTTGCCAATTGTTTCAATTTATCAACAAATAACATTAACCAAACGTCATCTCTCATATCTTTTCTACCTTGATAAGTTGCACCAGAAACATGAACATAATCATAAAAAACATATTCAATATCTTTTTGCAATGCATATAATCTTATCTTAGCAGCTATTGAATCAATCGATGGCTCAGGTACAAACTCAATATAAACGTTATGACAGCTTTTGATTATTTCAACTGCTCTCATTACTCTATTTTTTTCTTCTATTGTATCATATTTTCCATTTAATATTTTTTCTTCATTAACTCCTGACACATAAGCAATAAACATCGTTTGTACTTCTTGATGCTCTAACTCTGTCGTAATAAATAATACTGGACAATGCATACCGGTTTCTATCCACGCTTCTCTTTTTTCGTCATAATACATCGGGAAACCAAGTTTGGCAACATTACCTGCCGCCATTCTTGATTTACCACTTCCTGAGCTAGCTGAATTAAGATAAACTTTCTTTCTTCTTGCTCCTCTACATACAGTATTTAAAAGATCTCCTATTAGGGGCATTCCCATTTCGGGCTGTTCTTCTAAAGAATGTAGTAAATCATCCATGCCTTCTCCAGCTTCTATTCCACTTTTTTCTATAAAGTTTTCGTATCGATCTTCTATCTTTGCGATCTTTTCTCTATAATGGTCTATTATCTCTTTGTAAGACATATTGTCTATTTTATCTGCCATGGCCATTGCTTTATCAGGTTCAGCAAGAGGATTGTAAAGATCGGATATTTCAATTCCACTATCTCTTAAATCTTGAAACAAAGAATACTTTTTTAAATTACTATATTGAATGTCATAATCATATGCATTGTAATTTAGATTATTTATTTCGTTTAATAATCCCTCTCCTCGTGCTTCTTGGAATTCTTTGAAAGCACTGGCACTCTTGCCTATTTGCATTATAACTTCCTGTGGCTGTATGTCAGTGTTTCCTCTTGCATATAAATTTAGCATTGCCGAATACATTTGTTTATATACTTTTTTAGAAAAATCTTTTGCTTTTATTGGATACTTATCATCAAAAAGTAAAGAAGGAGTATGCATTAAAAAAGATAAAATTATTTTCTCGGTCATCTCTTTATTATCCATACTATCCCTCCAAACTTTCTAAAATACTTTTTCTTTTACGGTAAGTAATTACCACTTCTTCTTGTTCTATTTTTGGCACACGTTTTGGACCAATTTGCTTCCAATATGCAGATGCTTCTTTATAAATGTATGGAACTATTCCTATGCCTCCATTAGAACGTTCTATTCCGTTTTTCTTAACATCATACCAATATTTTAAAGACAAATATATTCCTTTATAAGTCATTCCTTGCAATATAAAATCTTTTATTTGTTTTCCTATGCGTTTAAAATTTGCTTTTTCACCAAAAATTTGAGAGCAATATTGAATAATCATATTATAAGCTGTCCCATCTACGTCGATTTTTGGTTCATGACAACGTAAATGAGCGTACCTTCTATATCCAATCTCTTGATATTTTTCTTTATCCCTATCAAATTTTTCTTGGCAGAATACACATTTAACGATATGCATATTGCCCTCCTTTCTTATCTAAAAAAAGTAGCGTTTAAATTACGCTACTAATGCCTTTAAATCAGCCAAAGCAGCTTCTACTAATTCAATCTGATTTGGTGTTGCTTCTGTTATCTTTTTGCCTTCGCCCAAATAAGATGATATGATAGCTTTCGCTTTTGTAGATATTGTGGTATCACCCTTATTGCTTTTTTCTGCAACTATCTTTAAAGTATCATTAACTTCTTTTACAACATCTTTCCATTCTCTTGTTATTGGGTCGACAATTGACTCTTGAATAGATGTCTTTGTACCAGTCATGTCTGCTCCAGATTCTGCTAATTTCTTATCAGCTTCTTCAATAATTTTAACTAAATTATCGTAACTAAATACTGCTTTCTCTGGTAAATCTTTATATCTACCGCCGGCCTTAACTCTAATTCCATTTTCTATCGTTTCTCTTAAATACATATAAGGTATTGTTTTTCCCTCTTCATTAGGTTCAGCTATTACATTTATTGTTAAATCTGCCAATCCTTCTACAAAACTTCTTGGTCTCTTTGGTAAATCTGGTGCAACCTCTGTTCCGTATTTGAAGCCAAGTTCATTTGGAACATCTTTTGTTGTAATATGACTAATCATAACTAATCCGTATCCTTCTTTTGCAATATCCATAATTGCACTTGAGAATTCATTCATTGATTTATTTTGATGAAGACCAATTTCGTAATCACTTAAATCACTACCATCGTTCTTTTGCATCCAAGTAAATTTTGCTGCAAGATTCCATAAGATACCTAGTGGATCGATACCAACATATTTGAATTTTTTCTTAGCTTCGTCAGATTTTAATTGTTTAACAATTTGCTTAAATTCAGTCCAACTATTACAAGGTTGAACCATTACTCCTGATAATAGGTTAGTGCCTGGTTCTAATCCTATGATTAAACAGTCAGGTAATTTACTTAGAAAAGTTGTTTTACCTGTTTTCTTTTCTCCTGAAAGTAAAATTATCTTTCCCTCTAAGCCAGGTTTTACTTTACTAGGTGTTATATTACAAATATCTATTGCCATTTATATTCCTCCTTTTATTAAAAATCTAAATATGGATTACCAGAATTATTGTTACTGCTCATTCCTTTATTAGCTAAATATCTTTCTTCTATATCTTTTAAAGCTGCTGCTCTTAAAGATAATAGCTTATTTCTATTATAGAAATGTTCGTCTTCTGTTTTTGGACTTGTTCCACTATTGATTACTAATCTTTTAATAACATCTGTGTATTTCTTTGTATTTCCTGTCCCAAAAGCTGTTTCTTGTACAACTTCAGTTACTCTTTGTTCATATACTATTTCACCATAAGCAGTAACTAAATCCCCAGGATTCCAATTATTTTCTATATATTTAATGCCTTCTTTATTAGTTACATACATAGGTACTCTTGTAATTCTTTCTCCAAAACCAACAGTTAAAAGTTCAACTCTTAATTCTCCTGTAGGTTCTCCTTCATTATCTACAACTTCTTTTACAGAATCTACAACACCTTGTACTGTAAAAGAATTGTTTCTAGGAGCCGTTTTTGTTGCTTGATCAATAAATACAGCTCTTAATCTCCATCCTTCAACAACCTTATTTGTTCTTTCTGAATAAAAAGAATTGTCTGTAATTTCTCCTCTGTTGATACTTACGCATACTGCTTCAGCATTTCCTACAGTAGCAGCTGATGGCCAACTAATCATTTGTACATATCTGTCATATAATGTATTTCTTGTTCCATCTTTTTTTAATTCATATTGAAGACAGTCTACTGGTATAATACATTCATCTGTAGCCGTCCCTGTATTAATTTCTAATGTTCCTCCTATAAATTTTCTACCATTTTTGTCTGTTTTTACTTCAAGAGTATTATTTACTAATAATCCTTGAAGCTCTACAATATTTTGAGTAGGTTGTAATTTTTCATTCATATTTTTTTCCTCCTTTTTTTATTTCAAATATATTATAACTCTTTTTCTGTTTCTTGTGAATCTTTATTTTCTTCTTTCTCAGGAAGTTTAATTTGAGATAAGTCGACAACCATTAAATTCCCGTTTCTAAATATAAAAGCATATTCTCCGTCCTGCAATCCGTGCTTAATAATTAAATTAGCTATATCGGTTTGTAAATCAAATATATTTTCTTTCATACTTTTCCTCCTTTTCTAAAAAGATTATATTACTTTTCCACAAATTTGTAAAAGGTTTTTAATTCTTTAATTTTTTTAAAAATAAAAAGACCTGTAATTGGTCTTTTTTGAGCAAATTATATAGAAAGGCTGTTTAAAAAAATATTTCTAATATAATGATTCATTAAAAATATTTTAAGCATTTTATCTACAAATTAATCTATTAAAAAACAATTACATATATATCATATCATAAGATTTTATGTTTGTAAAGCTTTTTTATTTTTAAAAATAATTTTATATTATTTCAGCAAATTTGATAGTTAAAATAGACTTAATTTTATTGTTTTTATTTTTTTAATATAATTATATTAAAAAATTTTTTGACCAAAATAAATAGAAAAGAAAGTAAATATTTTAGGTCTATTATTTAAGCAAAATAAAAAGACGATTTTACTCGTCTAAATATTTCTAACCGTATGATTATATAATAATCTTACTAGTTACCTTTAACCATTTTGCTTATTGTAATGCTGTCTCCGTTGCTTAATTGAGTTTGTAAACTTGAAGTTGAACCGTTTACAACAATTGTATATTTGCTGTAATCTTCATCTCCGAAAGCTTCAACTAAAGCTCTTGCAACTGTGTCTCCTGCAAATAATGTTACGTTTTTACGTGCTGTTGGAAGTTTAACAACTTCTACTGTGATTCTTGAATTCATAAATCTTTTCTCCTTTTCTTTCTTTATTTTTTTTACATTTATATTATAAAATGTTTTTCAACATTTTGTAATCTATTTTTTTATTTTTTTTTTCTTAAAAGTTTTTTTCTTTTTCTTAACTTTTACATTTATATTATAAAACTTTTTTGAAGTTTTTGTAATCTATTTTTTAAATTTTTTAGAAGATAATCTCATCCGTAACTTCTTTTACTGTTTCTACGACATTTTGTTCGAAATTTTCTGTATATACTCCAAGCATATTGTCGAATAAGGTAAAATTATTTAAGTACGGTTCTTTGTCTAAATTATTCATAACTATTTTTATAAATTGGTTTACCATAAGTGATGTTACTGCCAATACTATACTTACAATAGTAATACTAGTTCCGCAAGCAGATACTTCTGCATCATCGTCACTATAAAAATGCATAGTTTCATATTTAGAATAATCAAAATCTTTACTTATAGGTAAACAATAAACTCTTCCCTGATCGCTACCTAATCTTGATTCCCAATACCATTTAATTTTTTCATTTTTCTTAATTGCTTCAAATAATTCTTTTCTACATTTCATTGAATCAACCAATAAGAAAACATATCCACTCATTTTTTCAATATCTTCTGGTGTTACTAATTGATCATGGGCAATGACTTCTGCTTCAGGATTTATTTCTTTACATAATTCTATTTGAGCTGCTACTTTTTGTTTTTCACAACAAGATTGAGTAATAGCTTGATTATTTACATTATGTGCTTCATATTTATCAAAATCCCAAATATTTATTTTCTTTACCCCAAATCTTATCAGAGTTTGTAAAACGAATGAACCAGTGGCCCCAACTCCGATAATATGGACCTCATCATTTAACACTTCGGGATTGAAAACTTCAATACTTCTACTTAAATCCATTTTTATCATTTCCTTTCTTTCTTTATTTTATAAATATATTATAAAACTTAAAGGTAGAAAGAGTCAACTCTTTTTGCATATTTTATGTAGTTAACTCTTTCAAAAATGTTAGCTGATAATCTTTTTTGTCAAAGACATCATCTATGTTTATTTTTGATACTTCGACCTTTTTCTTTTTAGAAGTTGTTGATGCTGGTAGAGCCTTATTTGAAGAATTATATCCTTTCCAATAATCATCTCTGCTATTATAAGAAGAATAACCACTACTGCTTGAACTATAAGTTGTTGAAGTATATGATTTCTTTTTTACTTTTTCTTTTATTTCGTCTTGGATTTGTTTTCTCAATTCAATGCCTTCTGGACTATATAATATGACTTCATCCGTCATTACTTTAGCTTTGATGGTCTTGTCATAAAATGTAATATTATATTCTCCTTTTTTATTTGTTATAAGACGAATATAGAAATCATCTACATCTTTTGAAAGTTCAAGACCTTGTGCGTCATCTTGTCCAGAAGGAGAAGGTGACATATTAACATGACTATGTCCCCATAATTTACACTTAGATAGAAATTCAGCTCTTCCTTTATCATCAAGTTTATTATAAAAATCTATAATTGCCGTTGGTGATAACTCTGTTGTTGTCGCATGAACTTCTTGATCTACTAAGAATACATCTGTTACCATGTATCCTTGGCCGTCTTGTAGTTTTTCAACATACCCCAACCAACCAATTTCATCTTGACACAGTTCAACATATAACCTCATTTTATCATATGCTTTTTTTAAGAAATATAATCTATATCTAAGACCCTGGTCTTCTAACTCAATAGTTTTTATAGCCATTATAACACCACTCCTTTACTTACTCTCTCCATTATTCTTTCATATACATCTGGTTCTCTTTGATGTATTAAATCTAAACATTGTTTTAAGTTAGATTCTTGCATTTGTTCTGACCAACTTTCACAATTACCATCAAAATACTTTCCATAACTTTCGCACATATTAGCCATTGTTGGATTACTCAATAATTTCTCGTATCCTTCTAAAGTTCGATCTAAATCTTTTAAACTTACATTATTTCTTTTAGCTATATCCTCAACGTAAGGCCATACTTCAATATTTCCATTTTCATCTCCCATTGGTAATACGTAATATCTTTGTCCAGCTGCATCTGGAAGATTGATTGAACGAAGATAAACTTCAAATGACATCAATAACATATCTAATCCATTCTTACTTGCTCCAGATATTGCTGCTCCAAGTTCTCCCACGCAAGCCTGACCGTTTCCGATGTGACAAGCCATTCCGTGAAAATAAGTATTTTTTATCATTACGTTTCTAACTCTAGTCTTAGGATAACGATCGTTTCTTTCTCCTCTAATATTGAAATTATTTGATATAATATAATAATCTGGTAACACTATAAAATATTTTCCTAACATTTGATATTTCATTATACGATATAAAATATCTTCTTTTTCAAAATATCGTAACGGTATATATCTTGCTATATTTGGAACATATGTGCAAGCCATTGGATTTGTAAGTATTCTTAAAGAATCCTCTGGTCCTGCTTCAATTTTGTTTATCCATTTCATATTCATAATATTTCTTAAATTGGTTTTACTGACATCTTCTGGTTGTTGTAAATTTCTTAATTCTTCTTTTCTTTTTTCTAATTTATCTTCAAGTACCGCAATTTGACTTTTCATTTCAGCGAGTGACATTCTATCATTTATTTGACCTAATAGAAAACGGTTGTCCTGCATCATTTGTCCAATTATGTTATAAAACCAATTGATTTGTTCTCTTTTTATATTATTTGATTTTTCCCATTTATTTATATCAAAAAGTAATACTTTTGAAGAGATATCTCTAAAAGTTATTCCAGCATCTGCATTATGTCTCTTCATGTTACCATCACTAAGATTCCCCATTATACGATTTACTACTATGAATATTCTATCGAAATGTTTTAAGTTTTTTTCTACGAGATGTTTTTTAATACTGCCATATGAAAAGTTTCCAGTAGTATCATAATCTATGACTAATGTTGTCCCTTTACTCTTAACTCCATACATGGCAAAGAATAAACTATGATTTGCTTTAACTGAACTAAACATTCTATCAAAAACATAGAAAACTCCATTTGGTAATTTGATAATTGGCAAATTCCTACTAACGTTGTTCCAATTCATTTAAGTTCACATCCTTTCTTACTATATATTGACCATTTTCTTTATATAACATCGAATATACATCATAAAATGGCTCATTATAATCTTGTACTGATTTTATATCTATCATTGGGAAAGGAATAAATTCTTTAATCCTATACTCAATTGATGCAATTTTTTCTTTTTTGTCATTTATCTCTCTTCTGCATTGAGCTATCGACATTATCAAATCTCTTTTTCTTGCCAAGAACTCTTGTCTTATGGTATAAGTTCTTCTTGAATCAAATTTCTTTATAATATCTTCTATTGAAGTCTTAGAAGCAATGAAAATTTCATTTAAACTTCCTACACTCTTTGTCAACAAATTCATTTCTATTTCTTTTTTTACTTCTTCATCTTTTGGTAAAACCACAATAGAAGATGGATCTACTCTTTTAAAATATTTTTGTATTATTAGTTTTCCGTCTTCTTGTAGTTCCGTTTTATCTTCTGGAACAAAGTTAATACATCTTATGTTCATTCCTGAATAATAATCATATTCCATATAAGCAGGAAATATATAATCTGGTAAAAAGTTTAAAAGTAAAACTCCATTTCCATTTGATATATTTTCATAATTCTTTAGATCTATCAAACCCCTACTGTTAGATAATATTATTTGTTCTCTATTTGTTATAATGCAGTCTTTTACTTTGAAGTTACCAAAATTGTAAGTATTATGCCATTTATTAGAATCTCTTCCTGTAAATATTAAATCTAATACTGTATTTTCTTTTAGTCCTTTTTGTTCTAAAAGTTTCAAGTTTTGTTTCATACTATCACTTGATGTAATTCTATAAGTATAAATACCATTATTATATTGATGACTGATAAGATAAGAATATCTTCCATCAAAGTCTGACCAATTATTGAAAGAATTAAATTTATTTTTTCTAAAAACTGCTATCTGTTTTCCTTTTGAATTTATTATTCCATCATATACATCAATATTAGTTTCTTTTTCTAACATTTCTTCTAATTTTTTTATCAAAGACTTTTCTTCACTCCAGCTTAAAAATAATGTTGTATAATAATTTTCTGTAAATGTTTCTCCATCGTTATTTGTTGTGTTTTTTGTTATTATATTTCTCGGAAGAAGTAGAAAGTTTTTCTCTGGGAAATAATAATCTAATATTTGTCCTTGATTTGTTATTCCTTCTATATTTTTAAAATACAATATACTATAACAAAAATTTTGTTTTTGTGTAAAATTGTCAATGAAAATACTTTGTGAAGTCATATTAATACTATTCTTTAGCATATCTTACTTTCTCCTTTCTTCTAACATATTTCAAATGTCATTGTATTCATATTTTTTCGTGTCTCTATAAAGCCTTTTGTTGTTTTATCTTTTATCTTATCTAATTGTTCGTATAGCTCATCAGCATTCGGATGTTCTTTTGTATATAAAACTTGAACAGGATATCTTTTTACAAATTCTTCAATATCCATAATATCATATAGATAAACAGGATATTCGTCTTTTCGTGTCCCAGGTCCAAACAAAACATATGTGTTATCACTAGTTTTTAACAAAATCATTTGTTTATATGGAGAGAACCAATGTTTTTTTCCTAATATCCCTATAACACTATCTGTGTTTTCTGCTCTCCATTCTATCTGATTAAGTGAAAGACTCGGAATATTACTTTTCCATATTTTTTTAGAACTTTCTAATAATTCTGTTAGATATTTATTATTTCTTAATCTCATCATCTGCATCTCCTCCTAAAGCATATTCTGCTACACCTCTTAAAGAAACTACTTGAATAAGATTTTCTTCTTCTAATATATCTTTTTTGTCAATTCCATCTTCCACTACATCTTCTAACATTTGTTCAAAACTAATAACTGTTCCATTATCTTTATCATCTTTAGATACTTTGATATCATCTAATGTTGCCAGATATTCTTGCCAGATAATTGGAACTTCGTCTACTTTTCTTAGTGTATCTAAACCTATCAGTGAATTATTATCCCATTGAACCATAATGTCTTTTGCAATTGAATTTTTATAAGGCTCACACCAATATAAATAATTTACTAATATTTTATATTTTTCATATCCTGTTAAGAACATACTTAATATTTCTATTTCATCTTCATTACACAATTCGACAAAACCTTTTGCCAAACCTTTGTTATTTGCCATTATATAAGAACTATCTTCTTCTCTAACAATAAACAAAGGAAATGCCTTACACAAAGTTGAAATTAAGGTTTTTTTAGATTCACCATCATCTCCAAAGATAAAAGACGCTTGAACAACATATTCATCAATATCCGATTTAATGTCTAAACCTTTTGCTAGTTTTTGCCCACTTGCAGTTTTTAAAAACTTTGATATTGGACCTTCTTGTCCAACTAATGACATAAATTCTATACTGGCATCTAATGTTTCAAAACTTTTCTTTATTGTTTCGTAGTCAGCAGATGTAATAAACCTTAATACAAAAGTACCAATTTGTTCTTCATTATTATCTATTAATTCAAATTCCGTATCATTCATATTTTTCCCCTTCCCTTCTTGATTACCATAATGTCTTTTCATATATTCTATATACATGTCGTCTTTTTCATAATCATAATCATCCCAATTTGAACTTCCCCAGGGATAATCTTCTCCATAGTCATAATCATCCATGTCTATAAATCCTCCACAATCCATACATATGCAATCATATTTATAAAGCGTATATCTGTCTTGTGGCGTTCCACAAAATGGACATATAATATAATCATCACCTATATTTTTTTTCATTTTTATCACCTTTTTCTTTATAATATAATTATAAATCTTTTTCCTATAAAAAATCAAGATTAAAAAATAAAAAAAGCTAGCAATCTTTTTCTGTTTTGCTAGCTAACCTGTTCTAGTATAGAACTCCTTATTCTCTATTTCTTTTATTGTATTAAAGGTCTTAACCATTATACTCATTTCGCCAAGATCTCCATCATACCATTGTTCTATGACATTGTCATCTATTTTATTCTCATGAGAAAAATGGTAGATTAATTCATCTTCATAATATAATAAACTACGAATGGCTTCATTATAAGATTTTTCATTAGTTGTCAAAAAAACACTAGTTCCAGAATGTCCATCAGTTTCTATACTTGCTATAATTAATCTTTTCATTTATATACCACCTTAATCATATTTTTTCCTTTATATCCTCTATCAATGACTGAGTCTTTATCTCTTACGAATAAATCAAGTCTATTTTCTTGGACATAGGAGCAAGCTCCACAGCTGTCTAAAATTATACCATCATATTGAATTCCATCAATTTCTACAAGCACGTTGTCATAATAATGGAAATAATGTTTGCCAATCTTTTCTCCATAACGACTTTTTAGATATACAGTAGCTCCGGCTAACACTAGTTTTCCTTGATAAGTATACCATCCTTTTTCATTGACTTGAAAATCTTTCGTTTCTAAACCGCTTCCTGTGTGATTTGAAGTTCCCGCAGGGTAATAGCTTGTTAATCGATAACTAGATGTTTTATTTAGTTTTTTTTTAAGTTTTCTTGACAGGTATTTAGCTCTTGCTCCTTCTCTTTAAGGGAAGCTGTAGTGTCTATTAGAATAATACTTTGCTCATCTAACATAACGTCCTGTTCTTTTAATAAAACTTCTTGTGCCTTAACTGTTTTTTCTAATTCAGATATTCTATCTTTTTGTTTCTTGCTAGTAATTCCATAAGAAATTGAAGTAATAAGCATAATAAATACAATGACAGTCATTCCTATTATAACTTTCTTAGTGTTCTTGTCCATGTATTATTCTCCTAGATTGATATAATGAGGTTTTTTATCAAAAATACTAATTTGCTGAGCAACTAAATATGTTTTAATCCAACCCATTTTAATAAAACCAGATATGCTTATTGTATACCCAACTTCTATTTGATCAATGTCGTCCATTTCATCTAGTAATACTTTTATTTTACCTAATCCATAGTCAATATAGAGAGTATTTTTCTTCTTTTTATAAACGACTCCGTAAAGAAGCGTAAAGTTAATTTGCTTAGTTTTTACTTTTGCCACTTAAATAACCTCCTTTAATTTCCTTTTATAGAATAACTTAAAGATTAGGTTATCCTATAAAAAGAAACTAATAATTAGTTTTCTTTTTTAGTTTCTTTTGTAGTTTTTTTCTTATTAGATAATCCACTTAAAATTTGCATTTTAGCAAAATCACTTAGATCATTTTTTCCGTTTTCGTTACTCATCAATGCCATTAACATAATAGGATTTTCACTGAAATCAGCGATACCTTTTCCTTGTCCTGATAAGGCTTGGAACATCATAATTTTAGATAGATCAAAGTCTTTTCCACCCATTAACGCATAAGCCATCATAGGATTTGAAGCGATATCAGTACCTAAAATGTTATTTGTTCCTAAGCAATTAAATACCTTAGTGTAATATTTCATTCCAAATACATTTGTTTTTGGTACTAAAGTACTTTCAATTGCGTCCTCAAAATCGATACCTTTTACTACATTATCTTTTGATACTGTAATGTAATAAGGTTTGTTTTGATGAAGAATAATATCTCCAACTTCTAATTCAGTTGTTGGCATTAAGAATAATAAATCTTTCATATCATCAAAGAAACCTGTTGTAACTTCTACTAACTCTCTAGTTTCTGGATTGAATGTAATATATTTGCCATCCTTTCCTTTTACTGCTAATCCGTTAATAGATAATCTGAATTGGTCTGAACCAATTTTCCCAAAACTAGAACCTAGATTTGAAAACATATTTGTTTCCTCCTTTACTTTTTTCTCTTCTTTATTCTCTTCTGCTACTGCACACTTTCTTTCAGTGTCGCAACATTTCTCACAAGTCATATCGTTTTCAGTATCACCAAGCAGACCATTTAAAAGTTCTTCTATCGAAGGTTCTTGATCTATGCTTTCACCAATTAGATATTGACTTTCTTCTGACGGAGCTACAATAATATATTCTCCATTAACTGCTTTTACCTCAACGATAGTATTATCTAAATAGATATTACGTTCGTTATCCCAGATGTAAGCAATTCTTCCATCTTTTTTTGCTACAAATTCCAATAAACTTTTTACATCATCAGAATTCGGAGTAAATAGTTGATTGCTTACTCTTGCAAATTCAGTATTTAAGCAGTAATGTTCTTTTACAGAATCATATTCTAGCTCAACGTGTTCCCCAATGTTTAAATTAACTGTGTTCTTAGGTACTCTAAAAACTAATACAATCATTCTATCTTTCATCGGAAACCTCCTTTTCCTTTTTTACAATATAATTATATAATAGATATGCGGTTCTTGTTTAGTCTTTTTTCTTATTTTTTTCTAAAAAATTATCTAAATACTCATGCTTTAGTATGATGTTTCTTTTTATGCCATTTTCTGTATAAGCTTTTGCCATATAAAAGAATATCTTTAATCTTGATAATAAATCATTGCTTTGCTGAAGATGAATCGTTTCAATTTTTAATTCATTTTCTATGATACAATCAAGTACATCTAAAGCATCATTTGTAGCAGGAATACTTAATAATTTAATTTTATTGAACTTAATAAAATCTAATAACTCGTCCATAGAGGATATTGTTATAAATTTTTCTATTTCAATATTTTGCCCTGGTAAATAAACTACTTGAAGCATTTTTCTCACCTCTTGTATTTATTATACCAAAAAATTATAATTTTGTAAAAAAACAGTACCTGTTATCGTAAGGTACTATCTGGTGACGAATTGCACGTCCTACGAGAATAGAACTAACTATTATACCAGAACGCTATAATTACTCGACCGTCGGTTTCGCACCAAAGGGGATTATAGAGCTCCCTACTATGTTTTTTCTGGACTCCATAGCTGAGTTTTCAGTATTCTTAAATAAGAAAATACTGTCGTGCATTTTAACGAGCAAACACGCCTAAGCTCCATTACGTTGGGTACTGCCCCCTTCGAGTTGAAAATCTCGTGATCTATATCTTGTAATCATTTAACTGATAATATATAACATATTTAGACAAATAAAGAAACGAAATTGGATTGACTACCAATATACTAAGAGTTTGCATTAACTTATTCCACATCATATTGCGTTTTCTTAGGATTCTTCAGCTCAGCTGGATGCCCAAGAAATCAACTATATAATCCATATAGTCTTAGCCAGATGTCATCTACGAGTGTTCGGCGAACCTACTTACGCATAAGAAATCTCTTTATTTATCTAAATATATTATATATTATCAAAGAGCTTTTTGTTAAGATAAAATCTTAATTTTCTTCATTTTCATATAATACTTTCATTAGCTCATTTGCTAATTTCTGTATTTCTTCTCCATAGACTGCTATGAATTCACAAATAAATTCTTCATCTCTGAATTGCTTATTGCTTATAGCATATGTCATAATAAATGCGTGAACCAATTCATGAACCAATGTTTCTCTCATTTCCTCATAATCATCTAATAATCCATCATCAAAATAAATAATTCTTAATTGTTTATAAAGTTGAGCTATACATGGCTCCCCATTCATTATTAAGTGTTCATCGCCTTGATGTGCAGACTTAATTGTCCATCTCTTGTTTTTTATACGAAAAGTATATGTCATGCACTCAGTCCTTTCTTCTTTTTTTAATAAAACATAGGAGAATGAGCGGACGAGATTCACATACTCGACATCCGAATAAATCGTGTCTTGCATTAAACGACAAGAATCTATAAACGAAATCCCCTTAATCAAAAAAGATTTACTATGCCTTAGCTTCTATTCTCATTCTCCAATAACCTTATTTCCAGTAGTTTAACTGGTTTGGTTTACTAACCGACTAATAGTTAAGTTATTTCATTCGTACAGACCCACCAAAACGCAGGCACCTTTATAGTCGTTTATTACTTTAACAAAAACTATTTTGGCTGAAAATATATAACAAATAGAAATTTATTATTTATTTGTTAAATAATAACTTCTAATGTTTCTCATTTCATTTCCTACTTTAACTCCATTAACTCCAGTCTTTTTTACATACCCCTTACGAACTAATGATGCTAATGTAGTAGATACACTTTTTTGTGTCATTTCACAAGCAATGCAATCTAATTCATAATCTTCCTCGTTTGGAAGGATTTCCTTTAAATCAACTTCTTCTAATTTATCTAAGATCTCATAAATATGAGTTTTATGTTCTTCATCATTTGCATTTAATCGTTTTAAAATGTCTAAAATAATTATTGCTTTTTTAGATAAGTCATTCATTCTATCATTCTCCTTTTTTTCTTATAAATATATTATAAATCTTTTTACAAGAAAAAATCAAGTTTTTTTTGATAATTTTTTCTCATAAAAAGAACTATAAGATATTATAGTCCTAAAGCTTCTTCATTTTTTCTACGATTTATCTCCATTAGATGAGCTGTTTCAGCATCTATATCATCGTTTTCATCATCATAATCGTCATCATCATAATCATCGTCATCATACTCATCATCATATTCGTCATCTTCATAGTCTTCTTCTTCCCCGAATTGTCTATCAAGATTTGCTAATGTATTTTCAATAGAAAGTAAAACATCATCATCTTCAGCAATATAATTCGCAACATCAGCAAGATCATCCTCTTCAGCTTCTACTCCATATGCCTGTTCTGCATACCAAGCTGCGATCACCTTTATTAAATCGTCCTTATCTAATCCTGTAGCAATTTGTTTTAAATCAACATAAACATCTACCATAACAAAATTCCTCCTTTTCTTATTTACATTTATATTTTATTATGTTTATCTATAAAAAGTCAAGTATTTATTGTATTTTTTCCAAGATATTTTTTACAAACTCTGGAGAAGCAGTATAAGTTTTACTGGAATTAGTGTCTTTAAATACGAATTTAGTTCTATTAAATTTGATAAAACTATATTCCTTATCATCTATTCCAATGAAATGTTGATTCTTTTTCATTTTCCTGACCTTACGCTCATTCATAAAGTCTTGTATTGCTTTTTCTTCTAATTTATCAACAACTTCCTGATCTATTTCATCGGTTATTTCCACGACACCCTTTAAAATATATCTCTTATGGCTTTCTCTATCTTCAACAACTGCTCGAGTTCGTTTCGGCTCTATAAAGACAAATTCTCTTCCATCCTGAGATTTTATAACTTGACCAATTTTTAATTCATTCATTATTGAAGTCAGATTTTCTTTCATATTATCACTTCTTTTCATAAAAATTATAAAATAAAAAGCTAGTAAAAAACAAGTATTTTTTGTAAATTTTACCAGCTGTTTTTTTAATGATGAATTAGCATATTCCAGCTGAACGCATCATTTCTTCTAATGATTGTTTTGGTTTTTCTTGTTTTTGAATTTTAGCTTCATCTTGAGTTTGCATTTTACGAGCTTTTCTACAATCAGCACATCTCTTTGGTAATGCTAATTCTTTACTTTCATAAAATTCTTGCTCTGATATAGTGATAGTAAATTCTTTACCACAATCTTTACAAGTTTGAACAAGATCTTGTTTTTCCATTTATTTCCTCCTATTTATATAAAAACCATAAGGTTTTTTTCTCTTTAGTGCCACAGACTATATTGCGGATAGTAAGTGGACTTTTTTGACTACCTTCAATCAGATTCGAACTGATACCACGATGATTTCATTCATCAATGAGCTTACCACAGGCTCTATATTCTTGTCTGGAGAAACTTTTTATATAAGCCAAAGAATCCCCCGATTATATAAAACCAACCATAGACTAGTCTGTAATACTAATCTTTCTGACTACCTCTCTTTATATAATCTTTCTTTTTAACAATATAATTATATAATTTAAAAATAGTTTTTGTAATCTCTTTTTAATAAAAATAAGAGAGCGATTTTTTAAATACTATATCGTTCTCTTATTTCTTTGAGATTGGTATTTCTTTTACAGGTTCTGTTTTATAAAAAACATCTACATATAAAAGACCGTCTTTACATTCGTATTTAATTTCTTTTACTTTTAATCTATTTAAGGTAAAACGATTTGAAATACTGTATTTAGTTCCAGTTATTTCATTATCAGTTTCTCCTGTAATATATAAATAATTAGTTCTGTCGTCATAAGTACTTTGCTTTACTTCAACTTTTATATCTTCTTCGGCAATTCCAAGAGCATTAAGAACAATGACATCTTTTCCATCATCTTTTAAAATTTGGTAAGGATGACTATCTCTAATTGCTCTATTAACCTTAGCAAAGTCTTTGTCAAAAAATAAATCATAAAACATATAAATCACTCCTGCCTACTTGGGCAAATAAATAATAATTTTTTCGCTCTCTTATTATTCAAGTGAGATAAGGGCGCCAGTCCTTATTTTCATAAAATGAGTTTTATTATAGGCTATAAACTACTCGCTATTTTTTCTGTATGTTCCTTTTGTTTTTGAATCCCAAAATACTTTTGGGCTTATTTTTTTACTTAATTCTAATAATTTGAAACTCAACTGTTTCTTTTTATAATGTCCTTCTGGAAGTTCATCTAATTCTTTTTTTATTTTATCAAATTTTTCTTTTCTTCTTTGGCTTATAGGTTTATATCGATCCAACACATCTATTAACTTTGAAACATTTTCAGCAGCTACTTTAGCTTCTTCTTCTGTCAAATCAACTTTAGGTTTCTCTTTTTGTGCTTCTTCATATTGATCTGCTTCATCTAATGAAACCTCAACCTCAGTATCCATAGGTGCTGTTGTATATTTTTCTTCTTCCATATTTCTATTTCCTCCATTCTTTTTATATAAATTAAGTATAACACTTAAAATTATTTCTGTAAATATTTTACATTTATATTATATAAAAAAAGACTACTTTTTGTGTAGTCTTTTTATTATTTTATGTTTATAAACGGAATACTGTCACCAATAACAGTAGAAGGAGTTTTTCCATCCCACTTTTCAATAGCTTTTAGTTGAGCCTCAATTCTTCTTAGCTCCAATAATTGATCTGTTATTTCTTGCTTTTGTAATTTTAAAGACTCAGCTTCAGCTTTTGCTTCTGTTATTTTTTTCTCTGCTTCAACTTTTGTCTTTTCTAATTCTTGTTGAGCTTTTTTAACTTCTTGCTCTGCTATTTGTTTTGCCTCTATTGCATTATTATATGCTTCACTAAAATTTAAGTTAATAATATTTAGTTCTGAAATTACGATTCCGTATTTTTCAACCTTAGCGTTTAAGTCTTCGATTATTTGTTTAGATACTTCACTTCGTCTTGTTACTAATTCTTCTGCTGTATAAGCACTTGTAGCATTTTTTAACGCCTCTTGTACAGCTGGATTTAAAATTATTTCGGCGTAATTCGCTCCAACTTTTTTATATAATTCCACAACATTTTCTGGATTTAAACGATAGTTTATGGCAAAACGCATAGACACATCCTGTAAATCTTTCGTTGCAGCAGTGCTGTCTATTTCAGCTTTTTGAACCTTCATATTTACTTTTGTAATTTTTTCTATGTAGGGAATTTTAAATACAATTCCTTCTGCGGTTGTTTGTCCTGTAATTTTACCAAATTTACTTTTTACTCCTATTTCTCCAGAACGTATAGTAGTGAAACTACAAAGTAATGTAATAAAAACTATTAACGAAACAACTCCAATAATAATTCTTTTAACGATTTTTTTCGTTTCATTCTCATCATGTTTGTACGACATGTTTTCCTCTCTCCTTTTCTCAATGTTTTTTCAACTTTTTCTAATTCGTGAGGAAAGAAATTGTGGTCATCTACGCCAATATCAAAATGTCTTGGACTAAACTGGGCTTCACTTGGAAGCTTATGTCTGTGACCATGAATATTATAGAATTTTCCAAGATCTCCTTGAATTGGATGATGGCTAAGAATAAAGTCACTATCTACTATGATTGGACTTTTTGTTACTGTTTCAAACCCAGCTTCATAATAGGCATTTTTGGTTAAATTGTCGTGATTTCCACAAATCAAAATTTTCCTACCTTTAAGATTTGAAACAATTTCTTTCAACATTGTTTTGTTACCAAAGCAAAAATCACCAAGTACATATACGATATCATCTTCATTTATTACTTTGTTCCAATTATTTATAATAACCTCATTCATTTCTTCTACATTATCAAAAGGTCTTTGACAATATTCAAGAATTCTTGAGTGATTAAAATGAGTATCAGAAATTACATATCTTTTCATCTCTTTCCTCCTTTCTTATTTATAAATTATCTTTACTAATACAAATTGTAACATATTTACCAGTTCTATCTTCTATTATCTCTGCTTTTTGTGCTGGATTATCAAAATTTCCATCGCCCTCCCATATACAAGAAATAGATTCTTCCTCTCCTGTATTATATTTAAGATAAAAATGAGTGATGTCTCTGATTTGTTTCTTTTTATCTAACCCCAGCCTCTGGATTAAGCTTTCTTCTTCTCCAAAACCAAAGACTTTTTGTTTTCTATTTGCTATTTCATAAGGTAGTACAAACCATATATCTTGTGCTTCATTGTCATCAATTACAGCATTAGCACAAATACTAATATGTCTAACAATATTATGTAAAAATATATTACTAATTTCTTCTCTCGTAAAAGTATAGCATTCACAATTCTCAAATTGAATAGTTACTTCTACAATATCTTTACACTCGCCTTTTTTTAACTTACGAATTTTAGCCATGCCTTCACTCTCCAATCTATTTTACTTTTTTGTATATCTAACTTTCTAATAAATTTAACAGTTCTTGTCCTGTCATATCATTATTAACATAATCTAAATACCAATTGCAAATGTTCCATATTGCATCTAAATCTTCTGCATACTTTATATCATTATACATAAAAGTATAATCTCCAAAGTGGTCTTTCATTACTTGCTCCATATCTTCTTCTGTTAAGTTGTATTTAGTTCTATAAACTTCTTGTATCTTATCAAACGCTATTCTGCAATCATCAAGTAAATCTTCTGCACCTTGTACGCCGTTTCTTAGTGCTGTACTGATGAAGTTGTCAATAAGATCCACATTGCCACCATAATACTTATAATAAGCATACCAAAAGTCATGCAAGGTACTATACATTTTGGCACAAACTTGATCTTTAACCGTACGCTCTATTTTAGCCACAATTTTTACTCTCCAATCTATTTTACTTTTTCTTTATAAAAAAATTATATAATTTTTTTCTATAAAAGGTCAAGTCTTTTTTAATCATTAAGTTCTTTTTCTTTACACATTACTCTGTCCTTATTTTTATTTATCGGAATTAAATTAGTTGTTTTGTCAATATAATAAAGAGTAGGATCTCCGACTTCCACTTGATTTACTTCTTTCATACACTTATAGCAATAAAGTTTTTTTAAGTGCCCGATTTTTTTCTTTAAAGATTTTTTTCTATTTATATATGTTATGGTTCCACATTCTGGACATTGAATTGCTGTTTGTACAAAATTACTCATTATTTATTATTTTCCAAAAATATTATATCGGTATAGTCATTTATGTAAACATCTTTTTCACAACCCTTTTTTACCGCTTCTTGAAGTATTTTTGTAATTTCTTCCTTTGTTAAATTGCTCGTATCTCCAACTGAAGATAAAAATCCAGAAGCCTTATCATCACCACAACCTATCGCATAATAATAATCATCTATTTCTAAAACAGAAAAATCTTGTCCTATTTCAAACATTTTATCTTTGGTACAGTACAGCATTACGCTATCCATACTTTCTATCCCATTCGTCATAGTTATTCTTTTATTTTGTTGCAAGGATTGATATATTACAGGTATAATCGTTCTTATTACATATAAATCATTTATTAAAACATTATCTAAAATATCTTTATAAGGTAATATTTCTTCTATTGTTCTTATTATATTACAATCTCTCAAATATCCAACAACGCCAATGGCAGAATTTGAATATTTAAAATATTGTAATTTATTTCCATTATTTGATTTTGTTGTTCCGCAAGTTACTTGCTTATCAGCTATAATTGCTATGCCGTCTTTATATTTAGCACTAATTACAACGCTCATTCTTTATCATTCTCCTTTTCTTATAAAATTATACAATAAAAAAAGAGTTTTTGATAACTCTATTTTTTGATATTTTCTATTACTTCTTTTAGTCTAAGTGCATGCGTTTCATTTGCTACATTCAATATCAAAATGTTTTCTGTCGTTTTTATATGAAGTTCATTGCCAATCACTTCAACTACAAAATTTTTATTATTCGTATTTAAGAAAGTTTGTGTTTTTCTTAAATCAGCAGCCGTTTTAAAAGCTACCGTTCGTTCTGTGTCTTTGTCATATTCAAATATAAGACAGGCTTCTCCCAAACAAAAACTTTCCTTAATTTCTTTTATCTTTTTTCCTTCTATTGTTCCCCACATTTTATTCATCTCCCGTTTCTATTAAATAGGAGCACTTATAATAGGAATCTTTATTATACTACTGGAGAAATAAAAACCATCATCATCTTCTACTGAGGAAAAATTAAAATATCTTATAAGATTTGAAACTTCATCTTTATTTCTTATTACTTTTTCTAAATTCATTATTCTTAGGCGAAAATCTTCTCTAAGCCAAGAATGTCTTTCATCAAGATTATAGTTTGGATAGACAGAACAAGCAAATTTTGCAGCTTCTTCTTTAAAATTGTTTTTTTCCTCAAACAATAGTGCAATAAGACTTTTAGATACAGTTCTAATAGTATCCGATATCTCATCTCTGCAATCCGTTTCATAGGAAGGTGCTGTGGTATATCTAATTGCCCATAAATAATCTTTTATTTTGAATGTACTTTCTATTTTATTTGAACCATGACCAAGGCATTTATTACCAATTCTATTATCTTTTCGTAATCCTGCGAATACATTTAGTTCAGAGCCATCATCTTTTATATTTAAAGGCGTTATTTCTATTATTTGATATAGAAAATAATCATCATTATTTTCATTACTTACATAACATCGTTTTATCACTTTTAAATTATTTTTATTAAAATAATAGATATCTTCATTTCGCCAGCGATTTTGTTGCTCAGTATTCTCATTAAAAACTAAATTATCTGTATCGAACCAATTACCATAAGTTTGGAAATGTTCTTTTGCGATATCTTCAAATACTTTTATTAATTTTTGTCTTGTATGTGTTTTTCTTGGATCAAATGCAACTGGGAATATAAATGTATTATCTGTTTCTCCGCCAGTATAAGAAAAAATATTTAAAAACATTACATTATAATTCATATAATCACTTCCATATTCACATTATAGCATTAATTTAATTTTAAGTAAATTAATATATTATACATTTTTAAATTTCGTATGTCAATATAAATAATATGTGTTGACACTTGGGGCGAAAAAGGGTAAAATTATACTGAATTATTGCAGAAAGAAGGCGATTCGGTGCTCGTGCTCCAAAAGGGGTTCAATTATTCTCAGGATGGGCCGGGTAACCGCCTTGTTTATCATTTGCAGGGCTGTAATTTCGCCTGCAAGTGGTGCTCGAATGCCGACAGCATACCGAGGGAAAATCCAAAGGCCAAGGAACGCAGCGGCGACGATATTTTTGACGAAATAATGCGCAGCCGAATGATGTTTTTTGACGGCGGAGGAGTTACCTTCACGGGCGGCGAATGCACGCTTTGGTATGCCGAGCTGCTGCCGCTTTTTAAGCGCCTTCACGAGCAGGGGATAAGCGTTGCGATAGAGACTAACGCTTCAAGCGTTCATCTGCCCGAGCTTGCGGAGTATGTCGATCACCTGATTGTCGACCTCAAGCATTTTGACGACGAGCAGCATATCAAGTGGGTCGGCGCTTCGCTTAAAGAGACAAAGAAGAATATCGAGTTTTTCTTTGCGAGCGGTAGGGAGATACATATCCGCATTCCCGTTATCAACGGAGTTAACACCTGCCCCGAGGGCTTTGCCGATTATTTCAGCCGCTTCGACACTTCCCATGCGGATTTTGAGTTCCTCGCTTATCATGAATTCGGCAAGGACAAGTGGCACGGCAATTACGGCATCACCGACGGCTTCGTTTCGCCCGAAATGATGGCGGAATTCGACAGAGTTTTTAAAGAACACGGTCTGAAAACCGTTAAGACATAAGGAGATAAGGCTATGACAAGTATTCTTGACAGCAAGCGTATCACGGAGATGGCAAAGGCTCATTTCGCCGAGAAAAGAGCAGGTATGCGCCTTGACGGCTGGTTTATCGCAAAGGAGGCTGAGCTTAATCTCAGCGAAAAATATAAGGACGAGAATGAGGAGGTCAAAAAAGCTCTCATTCTCAGAGACATCATCGAGACTATCCCGCTTTATCTGACCGATTCTCAGATATTTGCAGGCTCGCAGGACGACGCTTTCGCAAGAAGCTACGCCCTCATCAACCCTACATTTAAGGTCGAGGAATTCAGCGGCTACTGCGACCCGACCGTTTTCGGCGATATCGAGCCGAATGACGAATTCACCGCGGAGCGTATCGCCGCTGCAAGGGCAAAATTCGCCGAGACCGAGTACGCCGAGAAACTAAGGGAGGTCTATGCCGAGGCAGAGCCTTACACCAAAGAGGTCATATTCTTCTTTGAACAGGTCACGGGTCATCTTATCCCCGATGTTCGCTTTGCGATAAAGCACGGCGTGCGCGCAATGATAGACAGCATTAAAGATAAGAGCGGCGACGGCTACAAGGCTTTCGCGATCGCGCTCGAATGCGCCGTTATCCTCGCAAACCGCTATGCGGATATGGCTGCCGAGCAGAAAAAGACCGCTTCGCCTGAGAGGCGCGAGCAGCTTGAGATAATGGAGAGAACTCTGCGTAAAGTGCCCGAGCACGGCGCAGACGACCTCTATGAAGCCATTCAGTCCTTTATGATAATTTGGCAGATAATGTGCCTTGAGCAGACTCCGAATCCCTTTGCATTCTCCGTCGGTAACGCCGACAGGATATTTGAGCCTTACAGAAACGGCCTTGACCGTGACACCACGGCTGCGCTGCTCAAGCATTTCCTCGTTTTCTTCAATGTTGCCGACAGGAGCTGGGCTATCTCTCAGAATATCATCATAAGCGGCAGAGACATTGACGGCAACGATCTTACGAACCCCACTACATATGCGCTCATGGACGCATATTTTGACATGAATCTCCCGCAGCCGATCCTCTCAGTGAAGCTGCATAAGAATACCCCCGCAAAGCTCTATGAGGAGATGGGGCGCTTCCTCTTCAGCCCCGGCGTGCTTACGCCCTCATTCTTTAATGATGATTCGCTCTATGCCGTCCTCTCGGCTCACGGAGTGGCTGAGGAAGATCTGCCCGATATCTCGATAGCGGGCTGCCAGGAACCTCTTGTAATGGGTAAGGATAACGGCAACACTACCAACAGCTGGCTCAATCTGCCCAAGATCCTTGAAATGACCCTCACCGGCGGCGTTTCGACCGTCACGGGTGAGAAGCTCGTCGATATCGAGGCGTGCCCCCTTGAGGATATCAGGGAGGGCTTCTATAAGAATGTTCAGCGCTTTGTCGATGAAATGGCAAAAGCGGCGAACGGCGCTTCAAGAGCGATCTCAACTCAGCGCGTTCCGTTCCTCTCATGCCTTATGGGCGGCCTTGAGAACGGCATAGACGCAAGAGATATCCATAAGCAGGGCACAAAGTATAACGGCAGCGGTTGCCTTATCCATGGTGTTTCCGTAATTGCGGACAGCTTTGCCGCTATTGATAAGCTCCTTGCCGAGAGACCGCAGGACTCCGACAAGCTCGTTGATGCCCTCAAAGCGAATTTCAAGGGCTATGAGGAGCTGCGTGATTTTCTGCTCTCCGCCGATAAATTCGGCAATAACATAGAAAAAGTAGACAATGAAGCCGCGGAGATAGCTTCAAAAGTCGCCGATATCGTTGCGGGTGAGAATAATTACCTCGGCAATCCGTTCAGACCC